>SDBT01001824.1_pt1 | contig 38107 bp, 51 predicted proteins | sample 2277101 | NCBI WGS metagenome assembly SDBT01 (sample SAMN10404973, study PRJNA504765) | marine sediment metagenome | isolation source: marine sediment core GS10_PC15, 103 cmbsf | place: Arctic Ocean: Southern Knipovich Ridge | collected 2010 | reverse complement strand
CCAATACCACATTCCACTTCCCCTCGTCACCGACGAGCGTCAAACCCTCAACAACTACCGTGAAGGTAAGCTCGCGCTTTTTGATGACGCAATCATCCCCCTCACTAGAAGAATTTTTGGTGGCTTGGGCCAAACACTCCTTCCAAGATATGGTCTTGACCCAGCGAGGGCAAAACTAACATTTGATCCAGATCAGATTAGTGCCCTAGTGTCTCGCAGGAATGAAGAAATTTTGAAGCGTAGGCAAATTGGTATTGAGTCTGATAATGAACTTCGTGCTCTGATTAACCGAGAACCTTATGAGGGTGGGAACGTAATTTTGAAAGCTGTGAATTTAATTCCAGCTGGAACGGATATTCTAATTGAAGACAATGATCCTGATTACCTAGAGGATCCAGATGCCATCTAGCCAATTTACATCAAAAGATGTGGCTATAGACCTGAATATCAAGCTCATGCTTGAGAGAAAGTTGCGGCTCAGAATCAATCAATTCAATCACAAGCAAGTCAGTGTTTTTACTTCCACTATTAGGCGCACTGATGAGATTCCTAACTTTGACCCATTCGAGGATGAGCTGGAGAAGATCCTGTACCAACATTACGTACTGGTCGGCACGATATTCACAGATAGAATTAACCAGATGGTTCTTGATGAGATTGAGAAGTCTTTGGTACCAGTACAAGAGAAGTCATATCAACAAGTTGCCATGGAAACTCTTGCTAGGAAAGGGAAACAGAGAATTCCAATTGTTGTGGATCAGCATTACAGAGTCAAAGCTGCTGAGTTATCTGGCAAAATCACCAAGACAACGAAAAATGAAGCCAGGCGAGCGCTGCAAGCAGCCAAGAAGATGGCGCGTTCCACTTCTATAGTTTCAGTTACAAAGGTGGACGTGGCTGGACAAGCTGGTGCATTTTTTCGCACTACTGTGAATGGAAGATCCACTGGTATCGCTCGTTTGAATACGAATGAACCTGCTGAAGCTGCGAAGCTAACTCAAGTTCAGATACTTCGAGGTGAGCAACCATCTTTGAGAGGTGGTGGTGCTAGTGATGGAACAAAAACTTGGTCTAACATGGCTGACTCGCGCGTGCGCGCGGGAGGTTCAGATAGTAAATTTAATCACCTTAGCGCGAACCAAACTGTGAAACTTGATCAACCATTCCGCGTGAGTGGTGAAAGTATGCGCTATCCTGGTGATACTTCACTGGGTGCATCTGTTGGTAACATTGTCAGTTGTCGGTGCGCTGTATCTTATGATATCAAGAAAGTTGTAAAGAAGATGAGAGAGCGTGGCGTTCTTGAGTCTCCACCATCTGAACCTTTGCCACGTGGTGCCAGAGCTGCTACTCGCAAAATTTTGGCAGATGCTGAAAAACCTGCTATTGAATTTAATCAGGTAGCCAACGTTGTTGATGATGTAGATGCAAAGACTTTGCTTGAGCTTGAACATGCTTGGAATGGGATTCCAAAAGATGTTCAGAAAATAATTGCCAGAGAAGGTATATCAATTAATATTGGTAGTACAGCTAAAGTAACTGCTAAACTGAAGGATCCAACTGGAAAATTTGATAGGTTAATGGGGTTCTATGATCCTGAGAAGAAAATTATTAGTATTGGTGAGTGGATTTTTTCTAATGGCAAACTAAAGAAAATAGCTGATCCTGGAAGAACATTGATTCATGAAAGTGGTCATGCTGTTGATAGGATTCTTCAGAAACAAGGTCTTGGATCTAAGATTCGTGATTTCAAGAAAGCTTTTCAAGCTGGTATAGAAAGAATAAGTGAAATGAAGGTCTATACTGGACAGCTTGATTATTATGTTGGTGGGGTCAATACACGAGCACATAATCTTTCTGAATCTTTTGCTGAATCTTTTGCTAGTGCTTATGCTGATAAAACTAAGGCTGGAGTATCAAGAAAACTTTTTGATAAGACTATGAAAGAAACAACTGCTGAAGTTGTCAAACAAATAGAGAAATTGAAATAATGCCGCGTGCATTCATCACTCACAAAACGAAAAGTATTGTTGAGTTGGAATTTGGTGGTGTGATATCTGGTGGAATTATAGCAGATGGTTTTGATATAATTATTGAGAATCAAAAATTTTTCAATTGGACTTTTGATCAGTTGCAAAAAACTGATGAAACGAGCATCATTTACGATGAGGGTGTATAGTGCCTTTTGAGATTGGGAGTGAAATATGAGGCTGATGGAAACTCTATGTCTTGACGGTCGTATTACTGAGTTCAAATCTGAGACTGTCAATGGTATTGAGATAGGTGTGGTCGAGGGATACCTCGCGTCATTCAAACCAGATCGTGGTGGAGTGTATGGTATGCCTGATAGATTCCATCCAGGTGCTTTCCAGAAGTCAATTCAGACGCATAAAGCTCGTGGAGATCGTCCAGTTCGTCTGAAAAATATGCACAATGAAACAATCGGTGGTTTTCCTATCAATACTGTGAGAGAAGATAGCCGTGGCTTGTTTGGTCGTGGTGAAATAAATCTTGGTATCCAACTTGGTCGTGAAGCTTATGCTTTGGCACGGCAAGGAGTTTTGACAGATTTCTCACTTGGTTTTATTGCCATTGAGGACAAAATTGATAGTGCTTACCGAGAGATTTATGAGGCAGATATAATTGAAGCAAGCATTGTTGATGAGCCAATCAACATGGACGCTCAAGTCACGGAAGTCAAAGTTGCCATCCCGTTTCAGGATTTGCCTTTGGCTCCAAGGCTTGCCACATGGAATATTGCAGCAGCCAAGGAACGTGTGAAGACCCATACTGAATCTGAACAAGCTCCGGGCCCAGAATACAAAAGCGCGTTTGTTTGGCTTAATGAAGATAAATCTGATCGTTTTGATGCTTACAAAATGCAAATTGCTGACGTTATTGATGATAAGTTGGTTGCAGTTCCCAGAGCTATTTTCAAAGCTGCAACTGAGTTGCTTGGAAATAACGTTGGCATACCACAGGATGACATGGAAGGTTCCATTCGACATATTGAACGATACTATGCGAAGATGGGACTTATTTCTCCGTTCAGTATGGATGAGAAGAGATTTTTTGGCGTGGAAGAGATCAAACATTTCACGACGCGAGATATGGAGCGCGCACTTGTGGATAGTGGCGCGTTTTCAAAGAGTGCAGCCATTGAACTGGCAAGTAAGTTTGATGGATTGCAAGATCCAGTAAGTTCAGCAGATATAATTGAAGAGTTGAACAAGATACATCTTTGATGGCAGAGGGATTCTGCTAAAGGGTCAGAGGGATTCTGATACCGTAGTGAAATAGGTGAAGTATAACGAAACAATTGAAACAGGAGCCCAAAATGGCTGACCCGAAAACAAATGAAGAGGTGATGCATGCAGTCATCGAACTTCGTAAAGAAGTCGAGAAAAAGGTTTTCTCACAAGACAAGGTGGAGCGGATTCAAACTGTTCTTGATGGATATGAGGAAAAGAATCAAAAGCTTGTTCTTGTTGAAGAACAGGCTAAGAATCATGATAAGGCAATTATTGAGTTGAAGGCGGCTCGTGATGATTACGAGAAGGCAGGAAAGGAAACTGAAAAAGTACAAATTGAACTGAAGCAACAGGTCACAGATCTGGAAGCTGAAGTTGCTCGTGGGATTGAGCGTAAGGTATCGGATGATCCTGAGGCATACAAGGAAAAACCAGAATACAAGGCCATGAACCTTTTGTGTAAGGAAGGTGAGCGAGCCTTGACTCCTGAGCAGAAGGTTTTGCTCAGGACGGACTCCGCTGTGGATGGTGGATTCCTTGTTCCATCTGAACTCGACAACGTGATCATGAAGAAGATCGTGGAAATTGATCCCATTCGTAGTATCGCAAGGGTTCGTACCATCGCTGGGAAGTCCCTGGAGATGGCGATCAGAACTTCAATTCCTACGGCAACGTATGAAGGTGAAGCTGAGGAAGGTGGGGACAGCGCATCGACCTATGAATCGGTGACCGTCACGCCCTATCGACAGACCCACACGGTTCCCATCACCAAAGATATGCTGATGGATGCGGCTTTCGATATGGACTCGGAAATCGCTGATGATTCTGGTGAAGCTTTTGCCTCTGGTGAAGGTGCGGGATTTGTTCTGGGCAGTGGGCATAAGGTGCCTGAAGGTTTCATGGCAAATGCTGTGATTCTTGCTGCTTTCCGACAAGGAATTGGTACTTCTGGTGAAGTTAGCGCTGATGACATTATTCTTCTTTCGGGTGATCTGAAAGTTGGATACAATCCTGTGTATGTGATGAACCGCCGAACTTTGGCGTCCATTCGCACGCGCAAGTCGACCACAGGTTCTTTTCTGTGGATGCCTGGATTGAATGGTCCTGTGGCCAATACGATCAATGGTTACAATTATGTTCTTGCAAATACCATGGCTGAAGAAACTGCTAATTTGTTCGCAGTTGCGTTTGGTGATTTCCGTCGTGGTTATACGATTGTTGATCGTACTGGACTGAGTGTGATTCGTGACGAGCTTACCTTGAAGAAGAAGGCCATCGTTGAATTCACAATGAACCGATGGAACACTGGGATCGTCACACTTACTGAGGCCATCAAGGTTCTCAAGACATTCGCAGGATAGGGAGAAACGAAAATGGAATATGATCTTCATTCCAATATCAAAGTTGTTTTTGCAATCGAACCTGTGATCCACACGGCACATGCGGTGGGCGCTGAGATTGATACTCTCGGGTATGAATCTTGTGAGTTCATTATCGTGATTGGTGATGCAATTGATGGTGACTTTGTTGCCGAAATTGATCAATCACCTGATGATGGTTCTGGTTCACCCACTGGTGTTTGGACTGCGGTGCCTTCCAAAGACATTCTTGGTACGCTGCCTGTTCTGACTATCGCGGATACTGATAAGGTATTCCGTGTTGGATCTGTTGGTAAGGAGCGACACCAAAGGTTGACATTGACAGAGGGCTCTGCCAATACCACTGGAATCGTTGGAGCTGTTGCAATTCTTGGGAATCCCGTTTCTAAGCCTGTTGCTGCTCAATCGACATAGTAAGTTGAGAGGTGGGGCGTGTTGTGCGCCTCACCTCTCTCAACCCGCAACGCAACATGGAGCGTGAAATGAAAGTTAAATTTCTGAAAGATGGAAGGTTTGGACATGCTGAGCCTGGGCGTGGTGCTTTTGATTGCAAGATAGGTGAGACCATGTCTGGTCTTTCTGAAGTCACTTGCAGGGATCTGAAAAAATCTAAGTGGGCTAAGATTCTTGGTGAAGATGATCCTAAAGAGGATGTTGATGAAGAAGATGAGCCTGAAAAGAAAGATGCAACCATGACAACTAGTTCAATGGCATCTAAAAATAGAAAGCCCTGGTAGGAACCAATGCCTCTGACATATCGGTATGATCTAACAGATAATGGTGATTCACCAATCACACTTGCAAAAGCGAAGGAATATCTCAAAGTTGAGAACAGTATTGACAATAAGGTAATCCAAGATTTGATCGCGACAGCAACACAGTTTGGTGAACGCTATACTGGTATAGATTATAGGGTCAAGACGTGGAAGCTTATTTTTGATGAGTTTGAAGATAGGATTTTGCTCAGAAAAAGTAAAGTTGCTACTGTCACTAGTATGAAATACATGGTTAGTAGTTCACTGGTTACAATTGACAGTTCAGTGTATTACCTGAAGATTGGATCGCAATTTAGTGAAGTGCTGCTTGCTGATGATCAGTCTTGGCCAACTGATATTGATGAAATTGAATCTGGGATTGAAATTGAATTTAAGACACAAATTCCACGAAATATTGAGCAATATAAAACTGGTGTGTTAGAGCACTTGGCATATCTTTATCAAAATCGTGGTGATTGTGATGTAGAGAAGTCTGCTAAAGCTTCAGGTGCAACAGAGAAATACGATCAAGGAAGAATCCAGAGAATTTGATGAGTCTTACGAAACAAGAAATAACCAATTTGAAGCGTCAGTACAGAATTGTTGCTCATAAAGCAAATACTCCACAAAAAAAGCGTCATGCTTACAGGGTACTTTTGTCTGCACTTTTTCATGATGATGGTGATCTTAGAATTTTTCATGAACTACGGCATAGGCCAAGACTGAACGGAGCCCGAATAGATATTGAGTTTATGTCTAGAGAGTTGACAGTCAAGCAGGCTTTCCTCCAGATAAGATCGCAATGTCAGGATGCTTACGCCGAGAGGCTCAACAAATATGGAATAGTTGAAATTGATTTGGAAAGTAGGCGTTACAGGGATATTACCAGGGAAATGGCTTATCAGGTTTTGCAAGCCTTCACTGGCGTAGTCGTAGACATGGAAGATAAAACTGAAGTTTGTACACGCATGGCTAGGACTTGGCATCAATTTGTTAGAGCACTTCATGCTGAATATGGTTTACCAGGAGCAAGAAAAATTCAGCGCGGAACTTCTGATGAGAGCGAAGCAGAAACAAACGTAATTGCTTCAAATAAATTTATCACGCAAATGACTCAATCTGAGCGTGTCGAATGGGCTAGGAAAGTACAGTGAATTTCATAGTTCAATATGAAACTGAGCATGAAATACTAAATCTGCCTACGCCTAGTGGTAGCTGGCAGACTAATAACATCAGCGACTACATGGACGACCCAACTGCGCTCGGCGTAGTTATCAGGATGACAAATAATCCTGATAATGCTATGTGTGCAATTCGTGGCTACGAGTCCACGTACGATTTCCCGGTCATGAACGTTGGTGCAGACACTTATATTCACGGAATTGTGAACCTCAAGGGTAGTGCCATTCTTGAATCTTCTGTGGAGTCTGGCAAAAATCCAACTTTCTATATCACTGGTGAGATTCATGATGATTTTGGAATTTTTAGAGATAATGAACTGAGCCATCAATCATTAGAGGAAAATGATTTAAACGCATGGAGAACACTTACAATAACCCCTCCCTTTCCATACACTTATGCTGATATTCATGCTGTGATTATTAGGATTCATGGTGGTGCCCAAGGAGATTATGGAGTAAGAAGAGTTGGAACTGATCCTGATTTGATGCGTTCTTCTGCAGCCGCTTCTGAAAATTGGCATCTGGTTGAGATTGATTCAAACGGGCAGTTTGAATTCTACTCAAGTGGAAAATTTTTTGTATTTGTAATTTTCGATGCACTACCGATTGAAGTTGGGTATCTGCTAAAAAACTCTGGCATTGTAATTATAGATGAGCCAGTGGATGAGAACCCACCCATGGAAGCAGACTGGGGCGAGTTGGATCTTAGTGGTGTGATTCCATCTGATGGTCTCGTTGCTGGAATGTACATTGAGAATGCTTTTTTGCCAGCTGCAATCAAAGAAGCTTACGTAAGAGCCACTGGTACAGACGCACCGTTACGCAGGTCTATTCAGAAGGTCTGCAGTGTAACTCCAACAGTTCTTTTGACTTCTGCTCAGAAATGTGAATACAAGTCTGCTGTTGATGAAATGGAGTTCAAGGTTTTATGGTGGCAAGGATTGCCTCCAGCTTTTGCACGCGCAGATTTTGAGGGACAAATAACATCAGCAATTTCAATGAATGGGATAGTAACACCAGCAGTATCTATGGTTGGTAAAGCCACAGCAATAGTTGATATGACTGCCAAAGTGACGCCAGCAATTTCTATGTCAGCTGAAATAACTCCAGCAGTATCTTTCTCATCGGAGATTGTGTAATGGCTAGACAATTAATTCAAAGATATCAAGTTCATCAAGTTAGGGCAGTGGTTCCAAAGGATATTGATGTTGAGCCCAATGTTGTTTTGAATAATGACGCTGGTGTTGTAAGTTGTGAATTCAAAATTTATGACCCAAACAGAGATGAAGTTATATCTGCTGATGAAGCCAGTGGGCAAACTATCATAAGTGTTACCAATGCTGGAGTATTTCAAGAAAATGATGATTTTGTTGAGATAACTCAAGTTGATGGTTCATTTTATTTTGTGCAGGTTCTTTCTGTTGATTCAGTAAATGGGACTATTACTATTAACTCCGCTCTTGATGTTGGTGTTAATGCGGGTTCGCGTGTTAGAAAAATATTTGGTGCTGCAATAGCAATGGTTGAATATGGAACTGCTGATTTAGATACAAGAGATTGGGGATACAAAGGAACACTTCTTGGTAATCATGCGGTTCATCTTGATACTCGTGCCAAAGATGGTCTCGATATTGATATTGAAATCAACTTCGACGGCGGAATAAATTTGGAAGCGTTTGATGTGATCTGCGCTACTATTAAACAGGACGAATGTGATTAATACTATTCTGACAAGACCAAAGCGTGAATCAAGCATTGGTGATATGAGTGATAGAATAAAACTTCACATTCGCGCAATTAAATCTCCTGAATTTGGAAGTCAGAATTTTACTGAGGATTTTAGTGGTACCAAAGAAGTATGGGCAAGCGTGAAGACTGTGGTTGGCAGGACTTTGTTCACAGGCGCAAATGTGGATGTTGCTCTCACGCATGAAATAATTATCCGCTATGATGAAAATGTTACTTCAGAAACTTGGATAGAATTTCAAAGTAATAACTTGAAGATAGTCACAGTGGAAGATTTGGATAACAGGCATGACTTCATGAGGTTGAAATGCACAGAACGTGGTGATAAGGATCTTGGGGCAGCACAAGCATGAGTGGCATAGTTGGTTTTGAAGGAAATTTGAATAATAAGAAAGTATTCAAGCAGATGGAGACCATATTGCCTAGAACTCAAAAGGCAATAATGGAATCTTGGTTTGCTCTTGGCAGAGATTTGAAAAACGAAGCAAATAGAGAAATGTTGAGAAGTCCTAAGAGTGGTAGAACATATATCATTAGGACAAAGAGTGGTAGAGCGCGTCGTCATGTGGCATCTGCTCCTGGTGAAACTCATGCTAATCTCTCTGGCAAATTGCGTAGGTCAGTTAGTTGGAAAGTACATGGGCATACGCGAATGGATTTTGGTTATGGGTTCTCGACCACTTCTGGCAACAGGGCTCCCATATATGATGCTGTAATTGAAGATGGCTATGATTTTGGAGATGGGCGCAAAATAGAGCCTAGGCCCAGTATTGAAAATGCTGTGAAAAAAGCACAAAGAAATACGAATGATCATTTCCGAAGAGAAATGTTGAAGCAATTTGTGAGAGTGACATGAGAGCAGCAGACATAGTCACCCAACTTAAAGTATTGCTTCCTCAGCTAACCGACAAGTTTACTGATGATGTTGAGGTTTTGTCCATCGTAAGGCAAGCGTCCACGGTAGACATGCTAGTATCATGCAAAGACAAGCATGAACTTGAAGTTGGCAATGCTTTTGCAATCGTGAATACCGATACGCCACTTGCCATAAATAGCCTGACGCGATCTGGAACTACTGGGACATTGGTAACTACGAAAAAACATGATCTCACACGCTCCACAGATTCAATCGGCAGAACATTTGGCCCCACAACAGTTCGGATTACTGGGGCAAATGAGGCTAAATATAACGGAATATTTGATATTATAGATATATTGAATAGAAATACTATCACATTTGTAATGAGTAATATAGTTATCTTGACATTTGACAATCAGAGGTTGCTGTTTACTCTTCCAGATCCTACTCAGGGTTTCACAGGAAATGAAAGCGTCATTGTTGCCACGGATGCTGGGTCATCTGGTTCACTCAAATTTTCAGCATCTGGTTCAAGTCGTCGCATGGATATTCAAATAATTAGAGATTCAGTTGATTTGTCTGTAACTGGAATTCTGTCAATTTGGATGCGTGTTGATGCCAATGTATACGCCACATTGGGAGTTTCCAACATCATACAAATTAGGATTGGTAGCAGTTTGACGCAAGGCGTCGATTATGCAACCTATGGTTTTCCGAAAAGTGCCATACCAGCAGCTGATACTTGGTTTGAATTGACAATTGATGTTTTGAATGATACGCCAATTGCTACTGGTGGTAGCGTAGACTTCGCATCAATTATTACATATCAGCTGTCACTTGATTCTCAAGGTGACAACTTTCCTGGTTTATCAACAGCGTATTTTGATGAATTGCAACAAGAGAATTACGCAGGCCCAGCAACAGGTTCACCAGTTTTGCGTGATTCTGAGTCATATCTTGAGTCTTACAATTCCACATTTGAAGTTTCTGATGTGATTAACGATGCCCAAGTAAAATTTGGCCAAGCAGATGCAGCTCTTGGTGATCCAGATGGTAATAATATGCTCCTACGTACAAAGCCACGCATATCAGCTGGCATAAATCTGGATAGATTGATTGCGGCGTATACTTCCTATGATATAGATCAATATTGGGCATTTGTTGTTCTTGGTGATGTAAATGCATCCCAAAGTAGGCGTATTGGATCAGATGCAATAGATGACCAACAACGAAACGTGGAATTTAGGCAGCAAATCATCGAACCATTCACAGTTTACGTTTTCATTCCTGTGAAAGATGAGATTGCTGCGGCAAATGCAAGGGATGAAGCTTCAAATTTGTTGCGGCCAATGCTCCGATCTCTTTTGTTCAGCAAATTTGATACTGGATTGTACTCAGGTCAATTGAACTCCGTTCAGTTTGCTGGGCATAGTGTTGCCAGCTACAATACCTCTTTGTATATCCATGCATATGACTTTCAGCAAGTTGCAGAAATATACCAAGAGGATACTGTTGGTCCTGATAATGATGTCGCTTTCCGAGATATTAATTTCAGTGTGAAGTTGGATTTCGGAACCCAGGTTAATTTCATGGGTGGCACTCCTAAATTGGATGACTAAATGAAAACTATACGAATTAAGATTCTCAAAGACATGGCAGATTCCAAAACAGGTGACATTGTTCGTGTTCCTGCGGATGATAAAGGGACGCCCATAGATTTCTTCTGGCAGCGTAGGCTAAAAGACGCCAAGATTGATGGCTGTTGTGAGATTGTGAAAGAAAGGCCATCTTTTAAGGCACCAGTAGAAAAAACCACTGAGGAGGATGAGTGATGCAATCGCAAATTCTACAGCCTGACGTCACGCTGTCGTTGGTCAACGCAGATCGTGAAGTCAGCAATGAAGATCAGAAAGTTTTGATCATTGGACAAAAGGTAGCTGGTGGATCTGCCACTGAAGGGGATCTTCACAGCAATCTTGCCAGCACTGGCGCACCTGAAGATGCACTTTTCGGTAGAGCGGCGCAACTTTCAGCTATGATTCGAGCATTTAAAACAATCAATCCGATTGTCCAGCTGGACGCTATCGCTGTGGATGACGCTGCTGGTACTGCTGCAACAAAGATAATCACCCTGGCCGGAGGCCCAGTCACAGAAGCTGGAACGTTGGTTGTTGTTGCTGGTTCTGAAACTTTGCACCGATATGAAATCACTGTGGCAAATGAGGATACAATTACTGAAATTGGTGATGTAATTGTAGCTGCAATTTTGGCTGATACAAAGTGTCCATTCACAGCAGCCAATGTCGCCGGTGTCGTGACTTTGACTTGCGATAATCTGGGTACAATTGGCAATAGTCTTGGTGTTGAGTGCACTGGCACTATCGCTGGTCTTACAAGTCATGCTGTGACTGTTGGAGTTACTGGCGCTACGGATCCAACATTGACAATAATCCTTGCCAACGCTACCACCAGGTACCAAGGAATAGTGTGGCCATTCAACTCAGGTTCTGATCTGGATATTTTGCTTCTGTGGTTGGATGCGAGGTTTAATCCTACAAACGCAATTATGGATGGGGCGGCGTTCTGTTCTCTGGTTACTACCCACACTCTTGGTCTTGCTGCTGGCAACGCAGAAAATTCACCAAGTATGTACTTGTTCTGTGACAAGAATGAGACTGGTGAAGCAAATTACCAAGGTCCATCAATGAATGAGCCTTTGTATTCCAAGTCAGCAACAGTCGCAGCCATCAGGGCTTTGCGTCTCACTCCTGATGCTGCAATTTCTAGATACCTTACGAGTTCAGCATCGCTGGACCAGTTTGGTGGGCCTGCGTTGGCATCCTTGCCGTATTTCAATACTCCGATTCCTCAATTTCCGACTATCGCAACTGGGAGAGGTTGGACAGCGCTTGAGATTTCACAGCTTCAAGCTGCTGGCGTTTCTGTGATCGGTGAGAATGCGAATGGGACAAACGCTCTTATTGGTGAAGTCGTAAGCACTTACAAGACTGATGCGGCAGCTAATCCTGATCCCACGTTTGGGTTCTTGAATTATGTTGACACGTCGAGCAATGTGAGGGAATACTTCTTCAACAATTACAAGAAGCGATTTGCGCAATCAAGACTTACTGCTGGCAATGTGAGCCGTGGTCGAGATATGGCAAATGATGTTGTCATTCGGGCGTACACTGAGCAACTCTACAAGGATCTTGCTGGTCCCAATTTTGTCCTGGTACAAGATGGTGAAGCTGCCTTTGTGTACTTCAAGAACAACCTGGGAATCACGTTGGATCTTGAACTTGGCAAGGTCACTATCGTGATGTTCGTTCCAATCGTAACTCAACTCCGGCAGATTATTGCCACAATCAAGATCGCTTTTGACACGGAGGGTTAAATGTCAATTCAACTATCGGATGCCACCGTTCTTGTCAATGATGAGGTCGTGGCGATTGTTCCCAACACGCTGAAATTCACTGAAGGGTTCGGTGAGCAAAATGTCAGGGCCGCTTCTGTTGGGGGTGGCTCTGTAGAGCAGGTATTCTCTCGTGATGTTGAAACTGCTCTCAGTAAAGTGATGTTTGATATCCATACGACTCCAGATAACGTGAAGCTTGCGCGAACCTGGAAGTCAAATGGGAATCAGAACGTCGTTGCTATTGCTGGAAAAACAGTAGAGGCTGAATTGACCAGAACATTTACTCAAGCCGCCATGACAGGAGATCCTGAAATTGAGATTTCCACAGAAGGCGTTATCAATATTGAGTTCATGTCTAACGCAGCAATCTGATAAAAGGAAAGGAAAATCCCGCCATGGATGAAGTAGAAATAAAAACTGAGTTCAATTATACATTGACAACACAATTCAAATATGCTGATGGTACAGGTGAACAAGTACCTGCGAAGTTCATCACATTCTATGCTCCAACGCGAAAATGTATAAAGGAATGTTCAGCTCTAAAACAAGCATTTTTTCGCGCCATGAATGAACAGGATACAAGCAAAGCCACAGGAGAAACAGAAGTTGAAATTGAAAGTAAGGATATCATGGCGTTGCTTGCTATCTCCAACAAAGTAGATTTGCCAGACGTCATGGAAGTTGCAGCGCAGTTGTTTCTGCTACCTGGGATCGCTCTTGTGGATGGTGAACATAAATTTAAGACAGCTCTTATGGACAGAGTAAGTGTTGATGATTTTGAAAATATGCTTGGAGAATACTTGCTAAATTTCACACTAGCGTCCTCACTAGCTCAACTGAAAGAGAAATCACACAAGGAATCATCGGCTTGATGGTGTTTTTTGGGGGCGCACTTGGATATGAAGAACTGAATAATATGCCATTAGTTGAAGTTGAAATGCTGCAAATGGAAGCTGAGAAAATAGCAAGGAAAAGAGGCTGAAGTGGCTGATAGAGTTGTCTGGACATTTATTGCCAAAGATAAATTTACTCGCGCGGCGCGTAACATCAAAAAACAAACTGCTGGGATGCAACTCAAGTTTAGCAAGCTGAATAGAACGATGAGCAAAACTGCTGCTGGGTTGGGGAAAATTGCTAGCAAGTTGAAAGGCATGTCCATAGCAGCGGCCGCAGCCACAGTTGGCTTTTCAAAGACGTTTGGTGACATAGAGGCTGGTTTGGCCAATGTTTTTACATTGTTGAGTAATGAAGAATTTGAAAAATATGGTAGTAGACTCAAGAAAGTTGCTGCAGCAGCCATGACAGAGTTTGGCTTCAAAACAGATGAAATATCAGTAGCTTTATTTGATACAGTTTCAGCATTGGGCGCAAATGAGAGGGCATTTGAGGCATGGGGTGCTGGACTAAAATTAGCAGTAGCTGGTGTTGCGCCACTTAATGTGGCACTTGATGGTATTACATCACTAATGAATGCTTATGGTGATGCAGCGGGAACTGCTGAGTCAATTTCTAATAAAATGTTTGCAGCTCAGAAGGGTGGTAAGATAACTATTGCTCAATTATCTGCAAATGTTGGTAAAGTTGCTCCAGTAGCTTATGCTGCTGGAATTTCATTGGATGAATTGCTTGCGATTATGGCACAGTTGACGCTTGGTGGTCTATCAGCTGAGGAAGCAGCGACTTCATTGAAAGGTGCTTTTGTCAGTTTGCTTAAACCATCTAAGGAATCAGAGAAAATTCTCAGGAAATTTGGAGTTGCTTATGGTGCGTCTGCGCTTGCTGCCCAACCCTTTGTGAAAACTTTAGAGCAAATAAACGCACTGCGTAAAAAAGATGCAGATTTGTTGGTTCAGGCAATCCCAAATATTCGTGGTTTTCTTGCCATTGCATCTCTGGAAGAAAAGCAACTTAAAAATCTTTCAGGTATTATGGAAAACATGAGAACAGATCAACTTGGTCCTGCTCTTGCCACAGCTATGGCAACTCAGAATAGGCAACTATCAATAGCCCGTGGTAATCTAACCATGATGGCATCTGAAGTTGGTGAACAACTCAAGCCAGCTATCATATCTTTGGTTAAGGGAATCCGAGCGCTCCATGATTGGTTTGTTAAACTCAATCCATTTTGGAAGAAAGCCATCGCGCTTATCACAGTTCTTGTCACAGTTGTTGCTCCTGTAGTTTGGGTCTTGAGTAAGCTTTTTGGAATATTGGCGCTGGGGTGGCCTATAATTCAAGCGATTGGCATGGCATTTGGCATGTTTGCAGCTACGGTTGGTTTCATACCAATTGCAATTGGTCTTGCCATAGCTGCGCTAGGACTTTTGTGGTGGAAATTTGATTTGGTCAAAGAAAAGGCACGAGAAGCGTGGGCTGGCATAAAGAATTTCTTTGGTGGTGGAAGTGATGAAGATATCAATATTTCTGGGAAAGCTGATATAACAAATACCAGCAAGGCACAGGTTGATGTGAACTTCAATGATCCAAAAGGAATTGTCAACAACATCAAAACCAAAACTACTGGTAGTTCTCTTGATCTTGGTGTTAACTTGGCGGGTGCATCTTGAAAATTAATGAGCTAAATGAGGCATCGTATCGTGGCGCTTTCTGGTTTATATCAAATTCTGATATAGATGGTGGACGCAAGGATGCCAAAAAAGAATTTATTAGTTCAAGTCGTCAGAATATTGAGGATTTTGGATTGAAACAACGTGCCTTCTCAATGAGAGGGACAATATCTGAACGTCGTGATAATGCTGGTGGCCTGGTTACGTCATACAAGCAAGCTCGTGACCTTCTACTTGATGCGCTAGAGAAAGGTGGCACTGGTATTTTTATTCATCCTTGGTATGGAAGAATTGAGGATGTAGTCTGTAGAACATTTTCAATTAATGAAAATATCAACAAGCTTGGTGAAGCCTCAATAACAATTAAATTTGAAATTTCAAATACAGATGGCATTCCAATAGCAAGTCAATATGGCCGGACTAGAGTATCTAAATTTCACGAGACATTGTTGGCTTCAATGAAAATAACATTAGAAGAATCCTGGGTAGTTTCTGCTTTTGCTACTGGGAATTTTGAAGCTGGTATTGCGAAGCTAGGTGAATTTATTACCACGCTAAATACTTCAACTGATCCAATTGCAACTTTGGCTAGCAAAATTAATGGTCATACAAATCTAGTCACTAATTTCAGCAATGATATAGTTGCGCTTGTAGATGATCCAACCTCTCTATCTGATAGCGTAAGCAATGTGATGGCTAGCGTTGGGGGTTTGTACGCAACACCAGAGGGTATGATTGCGGCGTTCGCTGGCTTGTTTGACTTCGGTGACAATGACGTCAATCTCCCACAAACTACCAGGCTTGCCATAGAGCGAAAGCAAAATAATGATGTGATGAATTCCGCAATCCAAGCATCAGCTTTGAGCTATAGTTATCTCAATGCATCTGATATTGAATACTCGACTGTGGATCAAATTACTGAGCAAGCATCAGATCTGGAAGTTCAATATCAGAAATTGTTTGATGGTACTCTTCTGGAACAAGAAATCATCGATGGCCTCACTGATTTGCGAGTTGTAACTCAAGAATTCTTTGATGAACAAAAACTTACTGCAAGCCAGGTCATCACAGTCAGATCTAATCCAATGTCAACTAGGTTGCTTGCGTTCTATCATTATGGAAGTTCAGAACGTGGAGAAGAGATTGCTGAGCTTAATGAATTTTATGACCTAGCTTTTCAGCAAGGTGAAATCAGGATCTTTACGGCATGAAAATTGAAGTTGATGGCATCCAATATTTTGGCTGGACAGAAGCCAGTGCCAATATAAGATTGGATACTCTTAGCAATGAGTTCAATTTTAAAGCAACTTCCCAGGAAGGAAAGCCACTGCCATTTAAGGGTGGTGAATCCTGTAGCATTTACGTCAGTGATGAGAAGATACTCACTGGAAGTATTGAGATTGTCAATATCGATGGAGATTCTAATTCTCATACGATAACGGTAGCTGGTAGAGACAAGACTGGTGATCTCCTAGACTCAAAGATTGGATCCATTTCAGACATACGACCAGTCTCATCTCTAAAAACAATTATTGAAGGTTTAATCAAACATCTTGGTAATGATATTGAGGTGACAGAAAACTATACACCTGAACTTTTCAGAAAATCTGAGGATCTTGCAGCTCCAGAGCCTGGACAACCAGCATGGGATTTCATCGAGAATCTTGCCAGAAAAAGACAAGTATTGCTCTCATCAGATGGTGATGGCAATGTTCTGATAGCAAGAGCACAATCTGAAGAAATTGAAGTGACGTTGCAGAATAAGATCAATGATGATGCCAATAATGTTTTGAGTTATTCTGTAAGTTATGACCGAACTGGACGATACAACGTCTATCGAATCTCATCACAACTCAATCCTGTGGCGATAGTCTACGCAGGAAGGGTCGCCAATTCCGCGATAGTATCACAGAACGCACAGCAGTTGGATCCAGATATCAGACCTGGCAGGCAATTTGTCATAGTTGCAGAGAACGCTGGTTCAAATCCATTGGATAGAGCGAAGTGGGAAGCTAATGTTAGAAAAGCTCGTGGCAAAGTTTATGGTGCAACTATGGATGGTTTTCGCAATGAAACTGGTGAGTTGTGGCAAGTGAACAAGCTAGTGCAGGTGGTAGATGAATTTGTTGATATCAACTCAAGGATGCTTATTAACTCCGTGAATTTTTCAGCTGATATTAGTGGTGGCAGGAATACCACGCTATCACTTGTTGAGAAGAACGCCTATAGTCTCACTCTGGAAGAACCTTCCACAGATAAGGTTGGTGTCAATACATGAGTATCGTTGGAATGTTGAAAGGACTTGTGAGATTGGCTGTAGTCAGTTCTTTTAGTTCTGATGATAAAGCTTTCCCCATCCATAAAATTGAGTACATGGGTAAAGTTGCTGATGCAGTTGCCTGGTACCCATATGGATTCCATGCAAATCCTGGTCCAGATGCGCTCGCCATATTTTTTGCAATAGGTGGAAACTCAGAAAGCAGAGTCTTTCTGCCAGGAAGTCCTGAAGATAGGATTGATGATTTATTGCCAACGCCACTAGCGGAAAACGAGGTACTGCTGTATCATCCACCTACTAAAAGCTACATTCACTTCAAAGAAGATGGCACCATTGACATTGACTCACAGAAGGATGTAAATATCAGAGCCATTGGTAACATGGTCGCTGCCGTTGAAGGAAATCTTGATGTTGATGCAAAGGGAACAGTTGATATTGATTCAGTTGGTAAAACTACAATAACTGGTGCTGGTACTGTAAAGATAGATGGTGCAACTTTGCTTGATTTAGTAGCAAATTTAGTTAAAGTTAATGATGGTGGTTTAGCTGAATTTCTTTTGAATGAAGCTTTTCTTGCATTGTTCAATTTACATACTCATACCATTGGTAATCCACCAACGCAGCAAGCTTCAGTATCAACGCATACAACTGATATTTTAAAAAGTGAATAGATGCCTGTTGGGATAGACGCTAGGCTGAAACTGATATCTGGGGGTCTTTATGATCTTGATCTCAGTCATACTGGTGATATCCAATCTGAAGATTTCTTTGATACTGCCATTATCGTGAGCCTATTTGCTGAACGACGCGCTAATGAATCTGAAGTTTTGGATTCTGCGCTCCGTCGTGGGTGGATAGGGAATGAAGCAACTCCTGATTTTGAAATAGGCTCTAAGATTTGGCTCTATGAACAATCTCGATTGACCCGATCTGTTCTCAATAATATCGCTACTGCTGCCAGACAATCTCTACAATGGTTGGTAGATGATGGATACGCCATATCTATTGATAACGTCGAGGCAATAGCCACTTCTACTGGTGTCAATCTTAGCATTACTATTCGCAGACCGAATTCTGAAGTTGAAAAACGCCATTATACCCTGTGGGACAATACTGCTCTGTCATCTTCAGATATATTGACTCACAAAGTTCTGAATCTGGCTGCTGAAGATGCTGGAATTAACATCTTCAATCATTTCGGTTCACCTAGTAACTCAATGAATATTGTCATAAATGTTCCAGTTGATTTATATCCAAGACAGACTTCTGGTTTGATTACTGGCGGGCCTTGGCATCCAGACGCTGCGATCAAAATTGTTATCGCATCTGGATTTTCTATTGTTGGTAGCGGCGGCCAAGGTGGCATGGGCGGTGAAGATTGGGAGGGTACAGTCAGTAGGGGTGGAGGTGGTGGTGGTGGTGCACCGTATGGTTTGGGTGGATTCTCATTTGAGGGGACTTTGCCTGGAGATCCAGGTACGCAAACCTTGGGTGGAGTTGGTGGGATTGGTTTGAATGGTGCTTATGGCGGAACAGAAGATGTTGACCATACAGATGGAGATCGTGGTTATTCTGCAATAGATTTGCAGCATGATGTAACTATTGAAAATTATGGAAGCGTAATTGGAGGTGCTGGCGGCGGCGGTGGTGGCGGCCAGAACAGAAGAATTGGTGGAACTGGCGGTTCTCTTGCAAGTGGCATAGGTGATGATGGAGAAGCTTATCCTGGAGAAAGTGGCGCTGGTGGGATAAGGGGCAAGGCTATTGAATTAAACGGACACTCAATTACTTGGGTGGAGATGGGATCAATAACTGGGGATGTTTCATAATGGCGATTGAAGTTCCTGAGAACGCAACTGAAATTGACCAACGCATGAAGGTTGATGTCAAACGAGAGTTGGATGGAGCTAATCCATTCCTAAAAAATAGTTGGATTGGTGCACTCATCACGGCCAAGGCCAACCGAATTTTTGATTTTTACTATGCTCTGAGAATGGCACAACTTGAAGCAATTCCATCCACTGCGGTCCTGTCTCTTGAGGATTGGGCTGCGATATTCAAAATAACCAGGAACCCAGCAACGCCAGCAAGTGGAAACCTCGCGCTCACAGGCGCGGTTGGTGGAACAGTTATCAGTGGAGCTACTACCTGGGTATCAACAACTGGTCAAAAATATGTCACAACTGCTGGTGGAGTCATTGCTCTACAATCACTAAGTGTCACGTCAATAATTGAAGCTGGTGGCGTTGCTACGCTAACCACAGTCAGTGATCACAATCTCGCATCCAATGTTTTGATAACTGTAACTGGTGCTGATCAATCTGAATACAATCTTACTGGCGTTGTTTGTACTGTGACTGGAGCCAAGACCCTGACTTATGCAGTTTCTGGGTCACCAATAGATGCGACTGGAACAATCCTCCTTGGATTTACATCAGTATCTGTTCCAGTGCAATCTGAAGATTATGGGGAATCTGAGAATCAGTTGTTCGATGCGACTCTGACGCTACAGAGTCCAATTGTTGATGTAGATGATGATGCCAGTGCTGATTACGGTGCGCTAGGAAATGGAACAGATCAGGAACTCAACTCAGGTATCAAGGCAAGGCTGACATACAGGATCCAGAACCCCATAGCTCACTTCAATGTCGCTGAAATAACTTCTGTGGCTTTGGCCATCACTGGGGTGACTAGGGTTTTTGTTCAAGAGATAACTCCAGACATTGGGGAAGTCACGGTTTATTTCATGCGGGATAATGATGCAGATCCAATTCCTGATTCTTCAGAAGTTGCAGAGGTCAAGGCTGTAATTGATGGAATAAAGCCTGCGAATACTGACACGCTTGATGTTCACGTTTACGCTCCTGTTCCCAAAACTACGAATTTCGTTTTCTCATCAATTACTCCAGACACGACAACTATGAGAGCAGCAATTGAAAATAGCCTCATGGAATTTTATGCCCAAAGAACTGAAGTTGCCACAAATATTGTTGAAGAGGCGTATAACGCAGCCATCTTCAATACATATGACTTGGCAGCTGGCGCAGAATTGGAAAGTTTTACGTTGACTTCTCCTGCTGCTGATATTACAGTAGCAGCAGGTGAGATTGGCAAACTAGGGAACGTGACATTCTAATGGCTACTGAACCTATCATCCTCACTGAACAACAGCAAGCCCAAACCGTAGCAAATTACTTGCCTGGTGGAAGGGCCTTTGCTGCCAAGAACATCATAACCAGTAACATTAGAAAGCTCATTCTTGGATTGGCAAAGGAATTTGTAAAGATTGATGCGCTCATTGCATTGTTCAGAAAAGACACCAGGCCAGATACCACAAAAAATTTCATAGCTGAGTGGGAAAGCGCCCTTGGTATTCCTGATGCTTGCTTTCCTGCCAGTGGTGATAATACTGAGAGACGCTTGCATATTATCATAAAACTTGCTCGTTATGGGGTACAGACAGCTCAGGATTTCATTGATCTAGCTGCGCTATTTGGAATATCTATTGAGGCTGAAAGTGGATCTCTACATTACATCCATGGCGCCTTACCATTCAAGAACTATCCAGATGACAAAACTGCAAGAAACACTTTGGTTATCCGCCCCACTGAAGTAATTGGCGCATCCTTTCCATATACATTTCCAATAGTTTTTGGAACTAGTGAACTTGCTACGTTGGAATGTTTGTTCAACAAGCTGAAGCCAGCAAATGTAGATTTGGTTTTTGAAAGCGTTTAGGAGAAACAAATGCAAGATCTCAATGACAAAGCAACAGACCAAACCTTGACTGCTGTTGAATGGAATGAGCTACCTACTGAAATACAAAACGTCATTGAAGCTTGGGGTCAGACGCTCACAAGTGGTGACCTAGATCAGCTTGGGAAAGGTATCGCTGCATACGCAGCAGCAAGTCAGTTTTACACTGGAAGTGGAACTGCCAATGCTCACATAGCAACTCCCCTTGGCACAGTACAATCTCCATCAGACTATTTCACAGGAATGATTGTCAGGTTCCGGCCCAGCATAGCCAATACTGCTGCTGCAACTGTGAATGTGAACAGTCTCGGAATTAAAAGCATCAAGAAAGAAAATGGAACTGATCTTAGTCCTGGTGATTTGGATACAATTCGTGATGCTTGGATTCGCTATGATGGAACCAATTTCCTTCTTTCAAATTGGGCAGCCAACAGTGGCAATCCTGGAGAATTTGTAGGTCACTTTGTCAGGACGAGTGGTTCAGTTTATACTTTGTATCCTGGTATTGGTGGTGAAATTGTAATCAATGTGAATGGTGCCAGGTTGGTTCGCACCACGACACTGACTTTTGATTTTGGGAATTTGGATACAGGTAGTGAAGTAGCTTCAACAGCATATTATTTTTACATTGATAATGTTGCTGGTGTTATGACGGCAGTTGTTTCAGTAACTCCACCAACGGTGCTGGGTGCAGTTGGCAAGGTTGGCTATCACCCTTCGCGCACGGATGAGCGTTGCGTTCTTGGAGTTTGGAACGATGTTACTAGCAATTTTACCAACGCTATTCACATGCCTGATGGCAAGGTTCTATTCATAGAACATGAAAGTGATCATGAACACAATCTTGTTGAAACAGCAATTACATCTTGGCGTAATGAGCCTGTAAACATTCCTGAAACTGCTGTATCTGTTTTGTTCACTGCTGGTGCAGTTTTTACTAGTGGTGATGGAATGGCTGTTTGGGGTAAAGATGGTGCATCAAGCGTTTTGACTGCGGGAGCCATGTCCCCAGTGGCTGATCTTGATATCATGTTCTTTGGTGTAACAGCTGGCACAAGTAGAACCACTTATCAACTGAATGCTGAAATGCCGATAGTTGACCGAACAGCTCCAGCATTGAACTATGGCACTACCAGGGATCTTGAAGATCATTACATGATTGTCAATGGTTATCGTGATTTATTTGCTCCTAAACTTTGAGGTTTGTGGATGGATGAATTGAAAACATATTTGGAAATTGCTGGAATTTTGATTAGTGCCATTGCTGCAATTTTTCTATGTGGAAGGTGGTTTGGAACAAAACATCAAGAGCTTGTTGGCAAAATTGCGGCAGTCAAAAATATGTTGAAGAAACATATTGAAGATGATGCACCAATTCTGCAAAGAATTGAAAAGAAGCAACGTGAACACAGTATCGCAATAACAGATTTGAAAAAAGTTTGCGCTAATGGTGTGCCAAGATGAGTAGAAAGTGGAGTGATTGCCATAAGGGAACTGAGTTGAGAGTTAAAGCTGCGATGGCTGCAATGAAGGAGCTGGGTTATCCCATGTTCATTTGCAGAACATTTGATAGTCCAGAAAAGCAATTGAAAATTTATGCCCAGGGCAGGACGCTACCTGGGAAGAAAGTCACGTGGACGAAACGTGGTTGGCACAATCTCACAATGGATGAGGAACCAAGTTCCAGAGCTGTGGACTTGGCTTTCAGAAGGCAGGTAAGATTCCCAGGACGAAAAGAGTGGAGTTATGATTGGCCTTGGGATCGTCTTCACAAAATTGCGAGGGCTCTTGGTCTTTCAGTTCCTCTTGCCAAAACAGATAAGGGCCACCTAGTTGACAAGCAAGGCCAAAGTTTCAAGGAAGCTTGGAAAACAAGGAGTTAAAGTGAGATACCCGCTCTGTATCATTCTACTGATTTGTGCCAGTTGCGTTAGTGATCTACGCGTTGGTAGCTTTATTCATCACCAAGGTGCGATGTTTGGTGGTTACTACGTGAGACAAGAAGATGATACAAACAAAGCATCTGGTGATACACAAGTGTGGACTACTGGTCTCGCTTCTACGTGGGGTCATCGCCAGATGGAGTTCTATGTCGGAATGGACATGGAAACTGCTTCGTTTGATATAAAGGGAGTCAGTGATAACTTGCGCGCTGTAATGGGTGATGGGTTCGGTATCCATGCAATTGATACTGCTCTATGTGGATTCATTCCTACTAGTTGTTTGCGAGGTCAGTTTGTGGGTGATAGCAATAAGCGCATGGATCTTATTGGTGACATTATGGAAGGCCCGAGCCGAGATGCATTCATGAAAGCAGTTGTAGAGAATACTCGTGAAGATTGAATACTACAAAGGCAATTACAAGTATCTACTCAAGAGCATGGCAAAGTATATGACCAACATTGTTGATGTAGAAATGTCACTTCCATTTTATGAGCTTCTCTCCGATGGCCTCTTGATTATCAAGCCTGGATATGCTTGGGATGGTCCATCTGGTCCCACGTTCGATACTAAAAGTTTTATGCGTGGATCGTTGATTCACGACGTGCTCTATCAGATTCTCAGGAATCCTGATCTACAAATCACTAATAACAAACACATCATTTTGCGTCATCAAGCAGATTTGATTTTGCATGACATTTGCGTAGAAGATGGCATGTGGAAATGGCGCGCTAAGTGGGTATTGCGTGGGGTACGCGCTGGTGGTGGCCCTTCAGCTGCAATGAAAAAACGTCCTGTCTATATGGCTCCATAACTTGACACGCTCTGGCGTGTCTGGCCACTCTAGTCATGATGCGGCGGGTGTCATGGCTAGGGTTGGCTTGTGTCACCCAGCATTGGTTCCAAATCAAAACAAGCATGACATAGCCTGTACTTAATACCAGCAGGATTGGTCTTTACGGTACTATTCTCATTAGTAAACCAATGCCCTCTGCCACAGTATTCATCAAGATATTGCCTTTTGAATTTCAGATCCTGCATATTATGAACATTTTCACCTAAAAATAGGTGCTTTGGATTTACGCATGATCGGTTATCACAATGGTGACAAACAAATAGCCCATCAAAAATTTTCCCGTTGTGAAGTTCCCATGATACTCTATGAGCTTTCCAACTCCCAATGGTTCCATAGTCTCTTTGGGTTACTGCTCCCGTCCAGATCCAACAACTACCAAAATTTACTTTATCAATTTGCTCCCAAAATCTTGTTTCTGTTGTTGCGAGTCGTCCGGTAGGTGCAATAGGCCATGACATAGGTGAGCCCTTCTTCAGTTGCGTTATTTTCGATTATAGGTCCGAAGCGCCGGGCGGCAAATCTGATTCGCTGACAGAAGCTTCTGACAATACCTTGTCGATTTTCGCATCAGGACCGATCCCATGTTCCTTTCCCCATTGATTTAGGTTCAGGATCTCTTTAACATTAACCCTTCGCCAGCGATCCTTGATAGTTCCCTTAATCAAGAACCAGTCATGCTCCACTTTTGCTGTGTTGGTAATGTGTCGCCCAAGTCTCTCATACTGGTAACGATCCACGATGGCGATAATGGAGCTGGTGTCATCCTCTACAGTCAAGAACAGAAACAAAGTGTGGTCTGTGAGATACTTGCCACCACGATGCGCTACTGCCTGAGTTTCGTTTAGATCACGAAGATTGTTGACCATGAGTTTGGCAATGAAAACATATTCTCCTGGATCCACAATGGTCTCAACTGCAACTGGGGGCTTTTCCAAACCATAATTCTTGTAGTTCTCAAATATATCTCCCCACCAATGATCGCAAGGAAACAGAATGTCAAATGGAGTTTCTGGATTCATGAGCGTGGCTACTTGAGATTTAGTGTACGTCGCTTTTCCAGCGCGCGCCTTGAGAATTTGCTTGGCTTTCTTAGGGCCAATTCCCTTAATGCTAGTAAGACCACCAATGAGTTTGCCACTATGAACAGACCATTCTTCAGTAGACACGTCTGGATCAAGCGCAGTATATTCAATACCATCATTCCTTACCATATCCCGGAGGATTTTGATGGCAATATCTTGTCTTTTGGTATTGTTAAGGTTAGCAACCGCATATTCCAGTGGGTGATGCGCCTTGGCCCATGCTGTCCAGTAAGATATGAGACCATATCCATAAGCGTGGCTTTTGTTAAATCCCCAAGAATTGTGAACAATAAATCCATTGGCCACAAAATTCGCATATTTAGTTGGCATTCTTATGTCATAAGTTACTTCTATTTTGGGGCTGCTTATCGAAGTTATGATTATAAATTCAACTGTTTTACCTCTTTTGTATCTGTAACCATAATTGTCCATATGAGATTTTCTATGACATAGACAGCATAGAAATTCAATATTATCTTCATTATTGTTATATCTATTGCCATCAATATGATGGACATTTTCTGCCAAAGCATCACATTTATTGCAATCAATTCCACCTCTTACTATTTGCCTGAATTTTTCAATCTCAGCAGTTGTATTGAGACCATGTTTATTATGTGCCCCACTACCAGTTCCAGGATATCTAAATTTACCAGATGGAGTTTTTTTAGATCCACCAACTACACTGACTTGATCACCAATTTTCAAATCTTCGAGAGCTTTCCAACCATGGTTAGTAAAAAACATATGATTTTTAGTCGCTCTAATTTCATAAAATCCACCAGCCTTTAGCAACCAGGTTTCTTTCACACCAGATTCATAAACTTCATCCAATCGCACTGGTTTGATGGTATTCCCAAGTTCAATCATACATAAGATTTTGCTAGGTCCACGCTCAAGTTGTGCTTCCCTATTCCAATATTCAGCTGATATTTTTGCGTATCCTTGATTTTTACAGAGTTCTTTTATCGTGATACTTTTTGGTGAATATTGATTAGATGTAGGCAATGGTATTACTGTATCTCCAGATAGACATCCAAAAGTAACCATGTTGTCCCAAACTTTGTCTGCCTCTTCGGGATCAGCGCCATTCTCAATTGCTCCCTTTAGGAATTGATCTCTATACTTATTGAAAAACTCTTCACCCAGACTCTTACTGGTTCCTTTGCGAAGTGCGCTCACATCAGCCCAAGTCATTCGTCCGTATTCACGAGCAATCATCATCAGCTGTTCTTGGTAGATGATGACTCCATAGGTGGCTTTCGTTGCTCTGATAACTGCTGGATGATCAGAAAGATACTCAACGGGATCAACTCCTGTGCGACGACCAATAAAAATATTAGTACCACCGCTGTGGATGGGTCCTGGCCTAGCGAGAGCGCCAATAGCACAAATATCATCAAAACTATATACTCCCATCATCCTAGTAGCGTGTTGGAGCGCGTTGCCTTGGAACTGGAAGATTCCAGACAGGCGCATACTGTTGAAGATATCAAAAACCTTTTCATCATCGAGCGGCAAATCATAATAGTCGCTATATGGCATCCTGATTTGATCCGCTACGGACTCAAGAATAGACAGCGTTCTCAATCCCAAGCAGTCAATCTTTAGTAGGTTTAACTTCGCTGCGTCACGATGGTCCATCATAAATACGCCATCTCTGGCGTTTACGCCACCGTAGTTTGTGAGCTTATCGTTGCAAACGATTATGCCAGCTGCATGGACACCAGAGTGCCGAGCGTGAGTTTCAATGCGCTTGACTATCCCCATTCGTGGATACTTCTCGATGAACTCCCGTCCAATATCTGTGGTCTCGAATGTATCCTCGATGGCCATAGTCGCACGCGCATCACCACTAGAGCGCTGGACGATGGCTTCCTTCACAGTATCAGTTTCATAGGCTGGAATGCCAAGCCCCGCAGCAAACTCACCAATTGAAATCTTTGGTTTCATTTTCGATACGGTGGCAATCCTGCTAACATATTCTTCACCATACATTTGGGAGAGTCCATCAATTACCAATCTACGTTTCTTGTCTGGGAAGTCAATATCAATATCAGGCATATCAGTTCTATTGACATCAATAAATCTCTCAAATAGAAGCCCATACTTCAGTGGGTCTATTTCTGTGATTCCCACTAGGAAACTAACCAGTGATCCACCTGATGATCCTCTCGATGGTCCCACAAGCATCTTATGTTTGGCAGCGCGAACCATCTGGGCAACTACCAGGAAGTAATCTGAGAATCCCCGTTCTTCGATCAGACTCATCTCGCGTTCAAGTCGATCGTGGTATTCACCTTTCGTAATGTCAAGCTTGCGCTTTCTGGCGCCAGCAATACACAATTGTCTGAGGCTAACTTTACCAGGATAGGTCAAGTTTGGGGCTTTTGGTAGATCATACATTTCACATTCACTAGAAATTTTGTAGGTATTTGTGACAGCGGCGTTGGCAACTGCCCTATCTGGCCACAAGCGAAGCCACTCAGCCTCACTAAGAATGTGCTGTGGGAAGGTCTGTGATTCCATGTTGCGAGTGCCAGCGTGGAGCTGGTACACTTCCCTATCTTCAACATCGAAGTACCAGTTCAAACAGATCGCTACCTTTGGGATACCAGACCAATTGCCAATAATCTCTGGCGTAAATTGATCAATGCCAATGTAATCAATTCTGTTTGTGTGGTTGAAGTTGGTTGCAATCACAAAGACGTTTTCACTAATGTCGTTCAGATCAGACTGCTGGAGTCTTGGGTGGTAATAGAACTGATCATATGCCGTGAAGACCAGGCGATAGATTTCACTTAGCCCCTTCTGATTCTTCGCCAAGAAAATATACTTGGGACCCCAGAGTTTCTTCTTCTCGATGAACTTGTCGCACACCATCAATCGAACACCCAGGATGGGCTTCACGCTGGCAGCAATACATGATCGATGGTGTGCGACGTGGGCGAAAGTGTTTGCATCATCTGCCACACCAATACTAATTCCATTGGCGTAGTTTACCATATTCTCGATGAACCCATAGCATCTTTTGAAACTGTACTCAGATCTTAGCGCAAGATGAATCATGCTACTAACCTAATTTCCTTTGACCATTTGATTGCAGCACAACGCGCACAGCGATAGTAACGATGCGAGCGCAATTGGAACTCAGCTCTTATCTTTGGTTTTTGATGCACTTTAGTTGGATCCTCAAGTTCAGTCCAAAACATCATTATATGACAATCTTTACATTGATTACAATCTGAAATGAAATGTGCTCCATCAGCAAGATTACTCACGTTATTAGTCCAATCTTCTTCAGATACTTGTAGCAGACAAATAGAGCCTCAACATCACCTCTGGCTCGATGGGCATTTACGTGTGGTTTACCGGTGGCTAGTTCATAAAGCGCAGTCAGCTTCATGCGCCTATGCTCGATGGACAAAGATTTTTCCACAGTACAAATCCATGTTTTTGGCCATGGAAATTTGTACTCAAGATGATGTCTTGCCAATTCTGCCCAGATGACACCGAGGTCAAAAGATATGTTGTGACCTATGATGACAGTTTCACCAAGAAAGAAGTCACAAAGTCTATCGTATTCTTCGATGAATTTCGGAGCATTGGCCACCATTTCATTTGTAATGCCAGTGATCCTTTCAATGTCCTCAGATATAGGGACCATTGGTTTGAACATGCTATGGTATTCAGCCACGAACTCAAGATCATCTGTGAATTTTGCGATGTATATTTCAGTCAAGAATGGCTGCAAATTCAACTCTGCTGCGTCTGGCTTCATTAGTCCTGTTGTTTCAGTGTCCAGAAAAATCACTTAAACCCCCCAATGTTTATTGTAGTCGAAACCAGTTAGCTGTGAAAGATATTTTGCATCTCTTGAATAAATATCTGCCAAAGCGTTGTAAATGCTGGATGGTTGGACTTTGCTTTTGACCTCACTTTTCCTGTAGTGATCGTAACGTCTAATATATACATTCATCAATTCAAGATGTTTGTAACATTTACGCATCACTACAGAAGGATTACAAAGATCCTCGAATTTGATAACAAGAATGGATTCCATGCCAAAGAGATCAGCGTATCTTTGTAGGTGATTGCCATACATCCCTCCCTCAATATACAATCGCTCATAACAACCACCAGTTGGATCTGCTTGTTTCATGTACTCGTACTCAGTTTCAAATGGCTTGTATTTGATGTGTTCAAGATTTTCACGAATTGCATCTTCGAATGAATAGATTTCCCGACCAGGACGCATTACTGAAAAGGAATGCCAGGCTGAATATGCTCGCTCGATTGGATTCCTAACAATCAAGATCAACTTCGCATGAGGAAAACTTTCATGCATTCTCTTGGCAACGAAATAGACGTGAAAGTTAAGGGGCTTCCCATCCATCGTTATCCACTCATCAGAATAATGCTGAAACGCTCTTTCCCTGTAGAAGTCAAGCCCCCTATGGTAATCCATAGTCCAGAATGGATCTTCCTTGTTCATCGCGAAACAAATCTGTGGATGCTTGGCTAGCCAGGCTGCCAAACTAGTGGTCCCACATTTTTGCGCGCCAATTAGGAAGTGATGCTCTGGTCTAGCGAATCTCGCACTATCTCTTGATAGTCTTGGAGTATGGAACCACCAACTTTCATTTGACATTTGTCTTTGCCTCCAACATAGCTGCGTAGATTTCAAGATCACGGATAGAATCCAGGTGCCCACCCTTCTCAAAATTATGGCAGTACCTCTTAAGTTTTGAGACTAAATTTTGAAGGGTATTGTATCTGCTGAAATCTTCCTTGGTGGTAAGCGTGATCCCATCTGGGAACAATCCTTTCAAGACAACACCAGTATTCAGCCAGGTGTCCCCATAATCCTCATCCCTGGATTCAAATAGATCCGCTGCACCACGCAAAATGGCTGCGGGATCACCTACTCTACGTTCAGCTCCCACGGTCCCTCCGTTAGCCTTTGGATAAACTTGATGTCATACCCAAAGAGATGGCGAGTATCAATAATTGCCTCACGAAAACGCAATTTACCAGCGATCTTTGGATTCACGTGGTTGTACGTATCAAAACGATGCACCAACCTGACCCCAAACTTGTCACAGTAGAATGTGGCAGCGTCCAAAGCATCGTCAATATACGTGGACATGTGAGAAATGAAGGGCACGCATTGAGCCACTCTGCCAGATATGTGGTGATGACTGTCACCGACATACGTGATGACTTCCAATTCCTTCCCGTCCTTGAAATACTCATAATTGAAAGCCATCTTTGCAGTCAAGATCTTGTCACCTCTCACTCCATGCATGGCCAACGTTGCTATGTCATACGACCAATTCATGAAACCCATGTCTTTGTATAGGCCCACGGTCTTCACGTGGTTGATCGCGTATATTGCTACTTGGTGAAACTTCATTTTGAACCTCCAGAAATATCCACGGTCGTTCCACTGAGAAATGGACCAGCGTTAAGCATTTGGGACACCAGTTCTGCTACTTCAGTGACGCTTATGTATCTGCCCATAGGTGTCAATTCAATATCCTTCTCTATTTCTTCAATGGGAATTTCCCTGAACTTGGCGCAGATATCATTGATGTTTCTTGTCATCGGAGTGTCATAGACAACGCCAGGTGATACGCCAAAAATTCGCCAGTTTGGCGATAGCTCACGACTCGCGCAGCGTATTGCCATCTGGAGCGCAGCTTTGCTTGAACAATATCCGATTGAGTTACGCATTGGTCGGTTGGCAGCATCACTAACGATGGCGCACATTGTTCCATGTCCTTGGATCCTTACAAGTTCATTCAGAACTTTTATGAATCCAATTACATTTACATCAAACATACGCTGTAATTCCATGGAATTCATGCTTTCTATGAAGCATGGTGTGTTTACGCCAGCAGAAAAAATCACATTATCAAACGGTGCATAGTTTCTGATGTAATCTGCTATCCTGAAAGTATTTCTGACATCAACTTCGTCTTCATCAGAAACAAATACCAAATGATCGTTTGTTCTCTTCAATTTATCAGCAATACCTTTTCCAATACCAGTATTACCACCTATGACCCAAGTTCGCTGTTTCATTTCAACCCCTTACATGGTTTTGCCGTCAGAATTGACGACAGGATTTGCTTCATGTTCAGTTTTGGCATGCTCATCCTTCAGAACTGACTTCACCAAGTGGAGCCTTGAACCACCAATTGCATGTATCTGAATTGGACACTCTGTATATCGTGGAAACGCGCAAGTGCCATGGTTAACGCAGAACACCTGAATAAAATCTTCTGCCCAGGAATGCACTTCAACAACACGCTTCTTCATCTCAGCAAACACTTTCTGAAATTCACTTTGGACTCGGAAGCACAGGCGCAATTCAGCCATGTTGTGGAGCGTGCGAAGATTGGCCTTCATCATGATGCTTGTGAGACAGCCCGTGCCAATGATGTTGCGAGCATCCTGGCGTGGAATATTTAGTCGCTTTGTCAATTCCTGATATGTATTCTTTTGATGGTTTATTCCTGATGTATATTCAAAGCGTGCAACTTCATCATCAGTGATTGTTTCAGGCATAATGAACTCAACGTCACTTATATCAACAACTCGCTGGGCTTCCTGTGCAAATGAAGCCGTCCTGGTTCTGACAAGCTGGTGGGTAAACGCTCTGCTCACACCACTGATTGCGAATGTGTAATCAGCAAACTCCCAGCTGCTCTTGATCGTGTCGCGCATGTACGCAAGCTGATCAAGCTTCCACGACATTGGCTTTTGCATAATATCAGCAAGTGTTTGAGCACCTTGAAGCCTGGTGGCCTTGGTAAATAGAAGCAATTCCAAAGCATTTGATTGATAATCGACGAGTTCAACTTTCACGGTGCCCCCTCATGAGATCATAACGATTGTGGTTTATCATTCTGTTGATAACGTACACATCCTTGAGAACATCATCAAGAAGTATGTTTCTCCACGTAGCGAATCTTCCAAGTGAATACAAATTGTGGTCCATAGTCATCTTGTATAGGAATGATTTGCGATCATCCTCTGCCATGGGGATAATTTTGCCACCGCGCTGAACTTCATTTGTCAAAATTGAAGTATTCTCGACGCCAGCCATACCAAAAGCATCAAAAACATCTTCAGCGTGGGAAACTGTGATCTTATCCATGGACTCAATTATCAACAAGTTTCCCGTGACGCTCGCCCGATACACAGGAGTCTCATCACCTGGGAAATATACTGTGGCAAATGTGTCGCAGTTCTCAATTTTGAATTGTGTTATCAGAATAGAATTTGATTTGTAGTTGCTCTTTGGGGGTTCCAGTCCTAGCAAGTTAGCATTGACAAATACTGGTAACGTACTGATAATTGGTTCCTCGCTCAATCTTGCGAATCCAATGTTATGTTCAGTTTTCAGTTCATCAATGCCAATGGATTTCACTTTGTGGCTATACCAGATATTCTTGAACAAAGTAATAATCATCTGACTGTGGAAGTCTGGTGGGGCTATGTATCTGATATCAGGATCAATATTAATAATTGATCTTCTAAGAAGGTGATCTGTAACTTTGCGTGAATACAAATTAGTAATTTTCACAGATGGATCCATTTCATTGCCATTTATACAAATTGACTTTTGGATTTCCACTTTCCTGAAAGGGATGCCAGTAGCTTTGCTGATGGTATCGTTGCGGAATCTCAGCAACGCCTGGTGATTTACTATGGGTTTTTCGTTTGCTTCAAGTATGCGAACGTCACGATTAACCATGCCAGCTATGCAGCCAGCCATTCCAGAGCCAAGTATAATCATCTTGCTTCTCCAGTGTGAGTTGCTATGTGGTAGTCAAGAATTCTTTGTTCAAGCATGGGGCCCATTCTTTCCCAATCCACATGTGGCCTGAATGAGGGCTTCATATAAGTTAATGGCGTGCCAACAGCAGCATCATCAACGTATGCATGGGCATAAGCTTTACAAGATCCAGGATATGGCCAAGTGTGCTGATCTAAATTCACATTCACAGCCCAGAATTCCAATCCTCTGTAGGCGCAATATCTCATGGCCCCCAAGAGTGGCTCACCAGATCTGACTGTCCAGAGCAGATACTTTAGCTCAGGAAAATTATTTTGAAATCGCAAGAGCCATTCAAAAGCGCCAATGTCCTCTCCAAGATCAGGAAACTCATGGGTGAGTAGCGTACCATCGAAGTCAAGTGCTACTATCAATCTCCCTTCTCCCTCCACCCAGTTGCTATGGGCTGAAATGGTTTGCCAGCATTAGTAAAGAAGGCAAACTGAACATTCACGAATTTCCCAATGTACTCATGCTGGTATGACATTGTGCGATGCTTAGTAACCATATCACCTGGAGCAGTGGCCTCAAATTTTATCCCAGCTTCAGTTATACAAGTCAGGATTGCGTATCCTTCTTTGGATGGATTTATCTCAGTAACTCGGAATTCACAATCTTCCCAAGCTTTCACCTTTACCAATCCCTTGGATCTTTTGTCATCTTGGTACGGAAATTTGTCTTGACGGATAATTATTCCTTCATACCCAGCTTTTACTGCGCTTTCCAGCATGAATGGCACGCGCGCCTTTTCAACTTCCAAGTCAGTCTCTGCAATCCTGAAATTTCTTGCAAAATTCAGACTTTGTAAGTATGAATACCGCTCTGAGTAATACAAATCTTCATCATCAGTAATAACATCATAGACAACGTATTCCAAATTACTAGTCATAGCTTGTCTACGTTTCACCCAAGAGCTGATTGTCTGGAGTTTCGTACCGTGGTGGTACAATTCACCGTCAAGCGTATAGTCTGGCAGGAGGCCAGACATTCTCACAGATGAAAGGATCTCTGTGATGGCGGTGATGGGCTTGCCACCTCTGGAGTATGCTGTAAAGTCAGTGCCATCGTAGTGGATCAGGCACCGATGCCCATCATATTTCAGTTGCGCCATAGCGCCATCATAGTTCACATCTCTAATTTTATCAAATCTTGTAGCAAGCATAGGCTTTTTGAATCCCATACGATTGACAGGCTTGTTTTTGGCAGCGTGAACTTTACTGCGAACATAGCCACGATCAAGTTTCTTGTTGATCCTGGATTCTATTCTGGATTGGATTTGTTCTTCAAGCGTTCTGCCCCCAAGTCCATCTTCAACTTCCTCTTCTTGGGTCTGCATTACACCATCTTCAGCACCCCACTGGATGTAGATTACATCATCGTCAGAATAAATCTCCCAAACTTGGAGATCCCCTCTGGCGGACTGTTTAAACAGTCTAGTGGACTTCATTGTTCAACCCCTTTATTCATTTTTGGGCGTTATGCCGAAACCACCCTCTTCCAAAGCTTTCAGAAATGCAACCGCTTTTGCTGGCGCTGTTGCGTTTGGATCCATACAGCTTACGCGACAGAAAGATTCCCAAATTACTTTCAACGCTTTGGCTTCTGTCTCTTTGTTCATGCCACCTTCACGAATTTTCGCTACTTTTTCAGCAATGATAACCATACTGGTTTCGATTGTTCTTGAAAAACGTAGCCACTCTATTGAATTATCTCTTCTGATTTCATTCTTTCCAATGAGATCACTGATTTGATCATCGATCTTTTGAGCTTCTGCGTATCCACTGAATGTACTCATTGTTCAACCCCTTCTTTTGCGCCCAGGATGGGCTTTAAAACCCAAGGGAGCATGCTCCCAAGGGGATTCAAACTGAATTTCACATACCAGCACATTCTCTGGGCCCGATGATACTGGTATGCTGAAATTCACTTCATGTCAACCCCTTCGTTATTTACTTGCCAACAATCAACCGCTTTGCGGTAGAGTATAGCAAACTATTTTTGGAATCGCAACACTCTAAAGTGGTTATGACTCCTTGTACCCATTACAATCTTTGTTCATTCTCTGATCCACGTCTTCTATTACAGCTTTCAGATATTTTGCCTCACACAAAAGCATATAAGGAACATCAAACCTATGCTCCAATCCATGGATCTTTGTCAAAGTTTCAGCTAGCATAGCCTTAAAAGCATCCATTTTTACTCCTATTGTGGCTGGTTGATCAGGCAACCATTTACCCAAGGAGAACACCCATCCGCCCTTGGCACCACAGGGGTGAGCGCTACAGTGGTCTATCGAGCCATGCTCCACCGATAATCACAATCCCCATAATCACAATCACGACGATCCAAGCGTGTCGATCCATCCAAGCAAACATCACTTTACACTCTTGTGAATTTTGCTCTTGTGGTGCTCACCCCTTATGTGATTCGCGAGTCGTCCGCGAATCCTAAATCCACAGCCAGGACAGATAGGCTTACCAATTCTGTGCTGGTTCATGGGGTGATTCCTGATCTTCTGGATCTGTCCCTTGTTCTCACTCATCTTCATACACCTCAACTTCTTCAATCCCAATTTCCTGATCAATGAGATCAGCAGTTTCTATCGCCCATGGAGACAGCTTTGCCTCAAGAGAATTGGCAACCAATTTCGCATCATCCTCATCCTCAACATCATAGACTTGGATTTCAAACTCAATGGTTCCCTTGACTGTGAAATGATTGTCTCCAGTTTTCAGATCGCTGGATTTGTCCTCAGTTGACACTTTCAACCCCCTTTGGTCATCGTTCTCGTTGCGCTTCTTCCAATCAGCTTCACCCTGGTAATTACCCAGAAGAAGCCGCCGTTGAATTTGATCTTGTAGTGATAGATTTTCATGCTACAAACCAATCAACACCAGATGCAATTCAGAAATAACCCTTCGTGCTTCAGCATTGCCAAATCCAGAGTACTCATTGTCGCCAGTACGTTGGCCAAAAATTTCATTGGTCTTGTTGTTGTGAGTAAATACAAACTCTGTGAATGGAGTCTTGTATATCCACTCAGTGTACTCATGGTGCGTGGATTTCGGCCTGATATAGACTTTCTTGCTGGATTCACTCACCATATTCCACCTCCGTACATTCCAAGCACAGGGTGGACGTTCCATCTTCTGGCAACTGAACTCCACATTCAGTGCAGAATTTATCTCCAATCTCTACATCCATCTTTCAACCCCTTTTCAAGAATCCTTACAGCTTCATCCCATTGTATTCTATCTATGAGTTGTTCCTTAGTTTGAAGCTCAAGGTCTGAAACGAATTCAAAATCCATCTTCAACCCCTTCCGTACCACAATTGGTACTTCACTAGGAACACGAGGGTGAACCTAGTAAGCTACCAAATTAGGCACCACATTCAGCTGCAACAGTTTCAAATGCAGTACGATCAGTATCATCGATGGTGAACGTTAGTGGCATCTTTGTTCCTGGATTCAAAAATCCAATATGCGTGGCATTAAGCATTCTTGAAAGCAGTTGCTCAGCGTTATCACCTGCTTTCATTAGAGGACTAATACCCCACTTTTGTTTGCTGCGAACAAAACCAGAATGAGCCCAATTGTGAGCTGCATACATGATCAATTCACTATCATCAATTTGAATTTGAATGCCAGAGCAACCGATGGCATAGCAATCAATATTCATATCGTCGAGTTGGTACTGGATATTCAGCCCTTCCCTTCCACATTCAACTGCAAGAGATTCCATTGAAGGTGAGACGATCATATAACTACCAGTCGCACCAACAAAAGAATATTGTTCGTGAGTAAATTTCTTTTTGCTGACTTGTTTGGTTGTGGTATCTTCTATATCCATCGATGCGATACACATACCCACCAAAGCAACTGATGCCAACACAAGGCCAGCCTTCCAAAATTCAGACGCTTTCATTTTTAACCCCTTTTAAAGTACCACAATTGGTACTTCACTACCAGTGCCTTCCACACCGATAGTAAGCTATCAACTATGGCATAGCTTATCACGCAAATTTTCTTTCATGAATGGACGAGGTACAAACTGGTTCAGCAACTGTTCAATAGTCTCTGCCTCTTCCAAAGTCAACACAACTGTTGCTGGGATCTCTGGACCAAAGCCAGCTGCCCAAGGCATCATCACATCAGGATCACTAATATCATTAGGATCAGTGATACTACCTCCAGCATAGATCCCATCCTCCAGACCACAGAACGGACAAAACTCATCATTCCGATGGGCATGCCCACCAAACTGATCTCTGAAATGCTCCTTGGCATTTTCTAGAAAATGTTCATCTTCAACTTCAGGACCAGCTTTGTCACCATCGCAATGGGGCGTCCCAATATGGTCCAGCTCTTCTTGGCAGACTGCCACGATCCACTTTGCCCAATTTCTCAGATTGGTTACACTTTGAATTTTACTCATTTCAACCCCTTTGTATTTACACATTTTTGTTCAAGTTTCAATTATCCTGTGAACCAGGATGATGGAAGTTTGAACTAGATTCAATCAGGGTACATGATCATATGTAATTTTAGATAGCCATCGCGTTACTTCTGCCTGTGGCAGAGGGAATGGTGGGACCACCAACGCGGTCCCACCTAACCCTTTCCCTGTATCATCTTACGCCACCAACGCTACTGCCAAATCGGCGATGCTGGAACGGGTAAAAACGATGTTGGAAACGATATAATTGCCATCGCGTTCCACAGTGTAACCCATACTCGACAGCGCAAAAATCAGCTCACGACAGCGAGTGGCCTTCATTGGAGAACGCCTACCCACGGCGCGAATGGAGAAGTTATCCCCATCGTCAATAAACGCCTTGATTCGATAGTTGCCACAGCCGATGACGATCTTGCCAATGTAGCCTTCACGCTTGGTGTCCGATGCAGAAACGCGAATTCCAGTCGATACCTTATCCACGTTCCGGCGAATATCCTCAGCAAACTGGTGTACTCGAATGTTTGAAGCCATTTTCAACCCCTTCTAACAGTACCAGAATTGGTACGTCGTTTCCCACATCCTAAGATGCAGAAAACAAGCTACCAATTATCTATCCACAAAATTCCGCGATCATGTCATCAGGAGGCTCACCTTCAGCTGCTCTTTCCTCCACGCAATCACAACAGATTATCTCTTTGTCATCTACTGTAGCAGATGATAGTGGCGAAGCCTGTAGTT
>SDBT01001823.1_pt1 | contig 38120 bp, 19 predicted proteins | sample 2277101 | NCBI WGS metagenome assembly SDBT01 (sample SAMN10404973, study PRJNA504765) | marine sediment metagenome | isolation source: marine sediment core GS10_PC15, 103 cmbsf | place: Arctic Ocean: Southern Knipovich Ridge | collected 2010 | reverse complement strand
CGGGGTTTCTAAAAAAAAGTATTTGTTTTGAGGATTTGCGGTAACACGAAGTGTTAATTTTTCGGCGAAATACCCCGTATGCTTGCATCGGGGATAGTCGAAAAATAGCAAATCCTTTATTGCGAAGGCTACAGTAAGTTTAGTTGATGGTGTATTTGGTTTTTCTGAAGCGCTCCCTGAAGATTATGTCGATGTCCAGTTAAAATTATTATTTAACAATGAAGGTAATTTAACTGCCCGCAATGGATCAGAATATGGGTCGGTTGACCCGATTTCCTATGTTGGGGACCAAACCTTTGCAGTCAAAATGGTCGTTGATATTCCTAAAGCAATGTATAGTGCATGGGTAACGCCAGAGGGTGGTAGTGAATTAGTATTAGCCCAGGACTATGCGTTTGATAAACCTGATGCATCTTTAAACTATATGACGATAAAGATGTCTTTTGGTGCGCCATGGGGTGGCGCTGATGGAATGGTTGAAATCTCAGGATTGAAAATTTCTGAAGCCCCGGCAGAACCAAGAACAAGTTGTGCATTTTTTAGTAAAAAAGGCTGGGATTCAAGGGATTCACTGTTGATTGAGAAGTTGAAGGAAACCTATGATGTATCCATATTAAATGCCAGGGATCTCTACGATGAATTGTTCCCGATAGACACGCTTCAAAATTTCGATTTTACATTTATCAGTGAATCCGTATCGGACTGGCCATGGCAGTATGGTTCTGAGGGTCCACAAATTAGATCTATCCCGATTCCTATGCTCCTGTTAGAAGGGTATTTGTCGCAATCTGGGGTTTTAGGCTGGACAACCGCCAATACTGACACCGGTTATGGCGCTATATTTCAAGACAGCTCACAATTAGGTGTTGCAAATAAAGTTTTGATCGTTGATGACGCAGGCCATGATTTGTCGGCTGGTTTCGCCTATGGTTCTGAGGTGACTCTGGTTAGTGATGCCTATGCTGCAGATATCTTGACCTTTTGTGTTCCTGAGATTGATTATACACAGATTGCTGTATCTTCTTTAGAACCTGAGAAATCTGTTGTAATAGGCGTTGAAAAAGGAACGACCGTTTGGAATAAAGACGGGACAGTACTGGAAGTATCTGATAGTACGGTTACAAAAAGCAGGGCTGCTATGGTGGGTATTCATGCCGAGGCAAATGATTTTATTACCGAGGATGGATTTAAGTTGATTCAAGCTGGTATTGATTGGATTCTAAAGGATCCTGCGACAGCTATTGATGATATGGTAGCTGTGGCTCCAGACGAATTTAACCTCTCACAAAACTATCCAAATCCATTTAATCCTTCAACAGAGATCGCTTTTACCTTAAGCAAGGCAGGACATACCACATTGACCATATATAATGTACTCGGCCAAAAGGTTGCCACCCTGCTTGACCTGAACATGGTAAAGGGTAAGCATCAGGTAACTTTTGATACCAAGGCTTATAACCTTTCTTCCGGTGTTTATTTCTACCAGATTCGGTCTAATGAATTTTCACAGATTAAAAAGATGGTTCTAATGAAATAGCTTCCTCCCTAAAATGTGGCTAATTAAGTCATTAGAAAACCAGATTGACCCTGTCAGTGAGCATGCTGGCAGGGTCAATTTACAAAAGATCATTTTGAATCAGCAAGTAATCCGGTATTCGATAAGGAGTGGTTGACAAGCCTTATTAGACGATCGAAGATTTGACTTTGTTATATGAAAATTCACTGATAGGAATAAGGAGTTTGCAGAGGATATGATTTAAATGGAATTTCAAAATCGATACATATATTTCTTTACAACAATCCTGCTGATTTTTGTATTAGTTTTTTCATTTGTCAGTTGCGAGAAGCAAAACAATATTCAGCAACCAAATATCATTTATATTCTTGCCGATGATCTTGGTTACGGCGATTTAGGATGTTATGGCCAGAAGCGGATTCAGACTCCAAATATTGATCAGATGGCCAGGGAGGGTATGAGATTTACCGATCACTATTCCGGCAGTACTGTATGTGCCCCTTCTCGTTCTTGTTTGATGACTGGCCAACATACAGGTCATACTTATGTTCGTGGAAATTACAGGCTCGAGCCAATGGGCCAGATTCCGATTCCCGACGAAACCAAAACGGTTGCAGAATATCTAAAACAGGCGGGATATACGACCGGACTAATCGGTAAATGGGGCCTGGGTGGCCCGGACACCGAAGGAATCCCCCGTAAACAGGGATTTGATTATTTTTATGGCTATCTCTGTCAACGTCATGCCCATAATTATTATCCGGAATTTTTGTTCCGCAACGAAAAGCGCATAAAACTGGAAGGCAACCGGGTTGAAAATCCGAGGCCAGATGGTGAGGGGGTCTCTGTTGATCGGGCACAGTATTCGCATGATCTTCTGGCTGAAGAATCTCTGCAATTTATTGAACAAAATAAAGATAAACCGTTTTTTCTCTACATGGCCTTGACCATCCCACACGCCAACAATCGTGGCGGGGACAATGGTATGGATATAGGGATGGAAGTACCCGATTTGGGCATATACGCAGATGAAGATTGGCCCTTTGCAGAAAAGGGGAAAGCGGCAATGATAACACGGATGGATAAAGATATTGGCCGTGTCATGCAAAAACTTAGAGATCTTGGGATTGAAAAAAATACTCTGGTGATTTTTACCAGCGATAATGGACCCCATAGAGAGGGAGGGGCACAACCGGAATTCTCAAATAGTTCCGGGCCATTACGTGGAATAAAAAGAGATTTGTATGAAGGTGGTATCCGTGTTCCTATGATAGCCTGGTGGCCCGGTACGATAAAAGAAAATTTAACATCGAATCATGTTTCAGCCTTTTGGGATTTCCTTCCAACAGCCTGTGAAGTAGCGGGTATTGATGTTCCCGCCGATATAGATGGAATTTCATTTTTTCCCACCCTACTAGGAGAATCCCAGCCTAAGCATCAATTTTTATACTGGGAATTTCATGAAAGAGGATTTAAAAGGGCCTTGCGAATGGGAAATTACAAATTCGTTCAAATTGGCAGTGGAGCGCCCTTTGAAGTATATGATCTTGAATTGGATCTTGGTGAAACAAAAAATATTGCCGATCAGCATCCTGAGCTTCTCTTAAAAGTTGAGGAAGTTTTGAAAAATGTTCGAACAGAATCAGAAATATGGAAAATTCCGGAAGTCGAAAAGGAATATTCCCCGTGAAAATTGTTGACCTAAAACAATTATTAAGATCGACAGGGTTCGTTCAGTTTATTTTTATAATGGTTTTAAATTCAACGGTTATTTGTCAGGACTATCAGGCACCAATTGGAATCCCGAACCCTGATTTTGGGATTGAGGAAACCGTCGAAAATATTTATGGTGCAGGGTATTATACCTACTATATTGATAACACAGACACGAATGCAACCGATGTGGATAATCAATATGGAACCCGTGAAAAACCCAGAAAAACAATTCCTACGCGGATGCTTTTTCTACCTCCCGGTACAGTGATAGAAATATACGGTGGACCCTACAGTTTAGGTTCGTACCCGTTATGGGCCGGCATTGGAACAGCCGAGCAACCGGTATTCATCCGCGGGGGCGATCCGAATAATAAACCAGCTATTATAAACGCAAATTTGGAAACAGGTGGTTCGTATATAATATTGGAAAATCTTGAACTATACAACAATTCACGTCTGACGATTTCATTTTCCACTCCGGATCATGTGGCAATCAGAAATTGTGAAATCTATAATCCTGAAGATCAGTTTATCAGTTACGGGTCTGCTATTCATGCATCTGGTGAAGATATTGTTATTTATAACAATCATATCCATCATCATTGGAGAGAGGATGATACAGATTGCCATGGTGTCGTGCCCGCTGCCGGGGCCAGGCGCGTTTGGGTACTTGACAATCATATTCATCATAACAGTGGTGATGCCTTTCAGGCAACGCACGGTGCCAGTGATAATCCAGCGCGATATGTTTACGTGGGTCGAAACATCATGCATGACGACCGGGAAAATGGGGTTGATTTAAAATACGTGCAGGATATTGTTATTTCCCAAAATACTTTATACGGATATAAGGATGCATCGACTTCGGATGGTAGTGCTATGGTCCTTGGTAGTGACGGGATGCCGAATCGCGTATGGATATTATTTAATGATATTTATGATAGTCGTAATGGGATAAGAAATGAAGAGACAGACCAGGCCTGGCTTATTGGAAATCAAATACATAATATCGAAGGTTTCGCCATAGCTTTAGAAAAAAAATCCGATGATCTTTATATCATCGGCAATACTATATATGATGTAAACCTTGCGATAGACCATTTTGGGCGGGATGATTTTCGCCTTCACATTTTTAATAATATCTTTGCTAAAGTCAGAAATAGCATCCGACATCTCGATATACAAACGCAATCTGTTGCCGATGTCTCAGAAATGAGTCATAACCTTTTCTGGCAAGAAGATAGTGGTGCTTTTATTATCCGCTGGGGTTCCGAAAATCAAAAAAGTTATTTAACCACGTCTGATTTTGATGGATTTGCCGGTGGCTCAAATAATATTATTGGAGATCCCCTGTTTAAGGACGCTATGAATAGTGTATTCTCTTTAGAGGAAAGCAGTGCAGCCATTGATGCGGGTATATTTCATGAAGTCTATGATACCTTTTATAATAAATTCGGATTAGATATAAAAGTTGACTTTACCGGGGCATTTCGCCCGCAATTCTCCGATTGGGATTTGGGGGCATATGAATATATAGATATTACAGGTATTTCAGAGGCAACACAGTCCATACCCAACGCCATAGACCTGACAAATTATCCAAATCCATTTAACCCGAAAACAATTATAAATTACGAATTACCGATTGCGAATAATATTGATCTGAGCATATTTAATATTTTTGGCCAGAAAGTTCTGACTCTGATTTCAGAAAAACAGCTAGCCGGTAAGCACCAGGTTGAATGGGATGCTTCGGGATGGCAAGCGGTACTTATATTTACCAGTTAAGAACAAGTACAGGGCTTACTGAATCAAACAGAATGGTTCTGATTAAATAAAACTATAATAGATAAAAGAATATAAAAAATATCCTGTTAATCCTGTAATCCTGGCAAAAAATAACTGAGAACTGTTAAAAGGATCTAATCATATAAATCAAATGAGCTCCAGAAGAGATTTTTTACAAAAACTTTCAATTACTTTGGGTCTCACGTCCTTATCGCCACACGCGAATAATTTATTTGCAAGACCAAATTTTTCGACTGCGGGGTCTGCAACTGATGATGATTCAGAAAAGGCAGAAGGAAGACAATTTAATGCGCCCTACAGCGGGGATTATTTAAATCGTGTCGCATTTCCCATTGGCGGTATTGGGGCAGGGATGATTTGTCTTGAGGGTAGCGGTGCTATATCTCATGTCTCAGTGAGGAATGCTCCGGACATCTTCAATGAACCTTATATGTTTGCTGCTCTATGTATCAAAAATAATAAAAAAAATATCGCCAAAGTCATTGAAGGACCTGTTCCGAAATGGAAGCACTTTGGGATACCGGAGAGCGGTGTTGGGTCGGGAAGAGCGAGCTTTGGGTTGCCAAGATTTAACAACGCAACCTTCACAGCCCGGTTTCCCTTTGGAAAAATTGCCTTTGTTGATGATGAAATTCCTTTAAAGGTTGAAGTGACCGGCTGGAGTCCCTTTATTCCGGGAGATCCGGACAATTCAAGTTTGCCGGTTGGAGCATTGGAATATCACTTTTCTAATACATCCAATAAAACTCAGGACGCGATCTTTTCATACAATTCACAAAATTTTATGCACATCCCCCGGCGAAGCGTCACAAGCACACGCTTTGAGGAAGGTGAATTAATTAAAGACTTTCCCAAAGGGTTTTTATTATGGCGGGATGGTACAGAAGATAATCCTCATTATGAAGGTGGATTTGCCTTTTTTACTGATGAAGAGGATGTCAAGGTTAATCATCATTGGTTCCGGGGAAGCCATTTTGATGCTAAAACTATCAATTGGAGGAATATTCAGAGTGGTAATATTGCTGAAAACCCACCTGTCAACGAAATGGCTACCGGGGCATCTTTATTTGTCCCCTTTAAACTAAATCCCGGAGAAAAAAAGACGATCCGACTCAAATTTTGCTGGTATGTACCACACACAAATTTGAGAAAAGGTGCTGAGTTGGAGCACTGTTGCTCCGGGGATGACAAATCATGCTGTGAAACTCATCAACCATGGTACGCCGGAAGATTTAAAGATATATTTGAGCTTGCGGTATATTGGCGCCATCACTATAATGATCTCCGGTCAAAAACAAGGTTATTTACTTCCTCCTTCTATGAATCCACACTGCCTTCTGAAGTTATTGAGGCTATTGCGGCAAACCTGACGATTTTAAAATCACCAACCATACTTCGTCAAACGGACGGACGTTTATGGGCCTGGGAAGGTTGTCGTGATGGAAGTGGATGTTGTGCGGGTTCTTGTACTCACGTTTGGAACTATGCTCAGGCAATTCCACATTTGTTCCCATCCCTGGAGCGAACCCTGCGGGAGACAGAATTCAGTGAATCTCAAACCGACGAGGGTTTTCAGAAGTTTCGTGCTTCCCTGCCTATTCGCCCGGCCGGTCCCGGCCGGCATGCGGCTGCAGACGGCCAGCTTGGCGGGATTATGAAAATCTATCGGGATTGGCGAATCTCGGCAGATAACATATGGTTAAAAAAACTCTGGCCTGAAGTAAAACAAAGTTTGGATTATTGTATTAAAAAATGGGATCCCAAACATAAGGGAATCCTGGAAGAACCTCATCACAACACCTATGATATCGAGTTTTGGGGCCCCGATGGAATGTGCACCAGTTTCTATTTAGGCGCTTTAACTGCCGCGGTCAAAATGGGAAAAGCACTTGATGGTGATGTTGCTTTGTACCAGGAGTTGCGACAAAAAGGCAAAACCTATATGGAATCAGAACTATTCAATGGAGAATATTTTTATCAAAAAGTGCAATGGCAAGGATTGGAGGCTAAGGATCCGTTAGCCATGGCAAAAGGCGCCTGGAATGTTAATTATTCACCTGAAGCAATGGCTGTATTCGAGAAAGAAGGACCCAAATATCAATATGGCAAGGGCTGTTTGTCAGATGGCATTCTGGGCTTATGGATTGCCAAGGTATGTGGTATTGACGATGACATTATTGATCCTGATAATACAAAGAGCCATTTGAAATCAGTATATAAATACAATTTGCGTCAGGATCTGACTGATCATGTGAATCCGCAGCGCCCCTCCTATGCTTTAGGAAGTGATGGTGGGTTGCTGCTTTGTACCTGGCCAAAGGATGGTGAACCAACCTTACCTTTCATTTATAGTGATGAAGTTTGGACAGGAATAGAGTATCAGGTAGCCTCTCATCTGATGTTTGAGGGCATGGTTGAAGAAGGCCTGAAAATTGTTCGTCTTTGTAGAAAACGATATGATGGCAGAATCCGGAATCCATTTAACGAATACGAATGTGGCCATTGGTATGCCCGGGCCATGTCCAGTTATGGTCTGATCCAGGGATTGACAGGTATCCGCTATGATGCTGTAGATAAAGTTCTTTATTTTGATTCAAAGATTGGTAATGATTTTAAAAGTTTTATTTCGACTGCAAACGGCTTTGGAACAGCGGGATTAGAGAATGGAAAACCGTTTATTGACATAAAATTTGGTGATATAAAAATCGACCGGTGTTTTGTTTCCGGAAAAGAGTCCATTATTAGTATAAATATGTGATTAGCCTGATCAATTCATACCGCAGCGATGCTGCAAGCAAATGGCAATTTCTACTCTGTCATCCTGTAAGGATCTTCCTTCTTGTCGGATATATCCTGTACGACAGAAGATTCCTACGGAATGATCCCGCGTAGCGGGACTAAAATAACAAAGTTTTTGGCTATAATAGCATAAACCAAAGAGATCATGGAGATAAATATTTCAGGTTAGCAAGATTAATAAGAGTAAATAATTTATTAAAGGGCAACTAATGAATTATATGCGACAAAAGGTACAAATCGATAACAGAATCAAAATCTACCAGCTGTTATTAATTACTTTCATTTTCTTTTCACAACCTTTTCTGCTTTTTAGTGAACCCCATGTGGCTAAAATTGGCATGGTATCAATGGAAGCGACGCATAGTTTTAAGTCATCATTGATAAGTAAAATAAATGAGGTTAAACCATTAATAGAAGAAGCTGGAAGGCAAAACCTTGATCTTGTTGCCATCCCGGAGGCTTATTTTAGGGGTAGTACATTATTTGTTGATATTCAGGATCTCTCTGAGAGTATTGTTTTAGATTCCATAAAAATTTTTGCTAAAAGCAATAATGTAAACATTGTTTTTCAGGTTGTTGAAGAAGATAGCGGACAAGCCTATAACACTGCCGTTGTGGTTAACCGCAATGGAGAATATGTTGGAAAATATAGAAAAGTTAATTTGCCTCCCGAAGAAAGTGCCTTAGCTCCTGGCAATACGTATACAGTCTTTGATCTGGATTTTGGAAAAGTTGGAATTCTGATATGTTGGGATGGATGGTTTACGGAGCCTGCAAAAACTCTTGTTGAAAAAGGGGCGGAAATCATTGTCATACCTACCTGGTGCAACATAATGGACAATCTTAAAACCATTACGGCCGAAAATGGCGTCCCTGTTGCCTATGCTGTCTTGAGAATTAATTGTGGCGCTGGTGAGGCCAATCTACCCAGCAGTGTATATGATCACAATGGAGATCTGATTTCTTCCGATCATATGGTTGGTCCGAATAAGTTAGCAATCAGTACGGTGACATTGGGTAATTATAAGAATCTTGCTTTGAATAAAATCATTTCTGCTTCAGTATCAGACAGTGGAAGTCCGGTAGGCAATGTTGTTGATGGTAAATACAGTACAGAACGTGATGCACCTGAGGAAATGCAAACCAGTTGGCGTGCATCTGCTTTACCTCAGTGGATTAAAATCGATTTGGGTCGCAAATATGACATCGACAGAGTTTCCCTGGCAATGTTTGATTCAGATGGATATGATTTCTTAATTGAGGGTATAACTAATGAAGATGAATATTTTTTAATGAGTGATTCCGTAGAAAAACATGAAACGATATTAGAACATGGTATAGCCGGATCAGAAATTGTTTCTGCGAGGGTTAACGCCCAGGGGCTTTTGAATACCCGCTTTGTTAGGATAACCATAAACTCATCTACAAAATCTGATATAAAGATCAATGAAATTAAAGTTTTTGGATATCCTGAATCAGGCCTAACAGGCATTGATGAATCACAGAGCATCCGAATTCCGACAGAATCCAGAATGCTGCCAAATTATCCAAATCCATTTAATCCGGAAACCATGATCCAATATGTCTTGCGAGAGAATAGTGATGTGAAATTAACGGTTTATAATATATATGGCCAGGTTGTAAAAGAGTTAATTAAAAAAGCCATGCCGGCAGGGGAGCACATGGTTAAATGGAATGGTAAAAACCACAATTCTGAGCGGGTCTCTACCGGCGTATATGTTGCTAAAATTGAGATGGAATCCAGCTCCGGAAAATTAATAACGGATTCAATAAAAATTGTATTGGTCAAATAAATTAGTCCGGCTGAATTATTGACCACAGAGAAACTAGGGCTCACCCTAACGGATGAGCGACGGCCTGTGGCCAGAGTATGATTAGATTAATTGAGAATATAACCAGATAACCTCAATATAAATAATGAGATGTCTCCTTGTCCTCTGTGGTTTATACATAAGTAAGTAAAGGTAATTTAATCATTTGAGTGGGTGAGTTAATCTAGATGGTACATAAATATTGTTCCGACATATCAAAGATTTTAGTGTTTTTGATCCTGAGCATATTTCTATCATGTTCGGAAGAAAAGGAGCAAAACATTCTTGCCAAAATTGGAGATGTGGAAATTACGGTCGATGAATTTTTAAATCGTAGCGAGCTAACACCACGCCCTTTTTATTGCCGCTCAAATTCAGACCGGGATAAAATTATTATTTTGAATACACTCATTATAGAAAAATTATTTGCATTTGAAGGCCGTTCAAGTAGCACTCTCTTAGATCAACCTAAATTCAAAGCATATATTCGTGGAAGAAAAGAACAGTATATGCGTGAAGAAATGTTCAACCAAATGGCCGTTAGTGAGAATGATCTCGATTCGGTTGAAATATCCAATGCATTAAAACTATCCGGATTTGTCTATGACGTAGAATTTATCAGGTTTAATACTGAGTTAGCGAATATGTTACAAAAAGATATGCAGGCAAACCCAGAGGTGAAAGATAGTTTGTTTAACGCTCTTAACCAATTTGAAAATGCTCTACGTCACCGGCTACGTTTTAAAGATCCCGAATTCCCTTCATTGCATCATACTATGTATGGTCAAAAATGGAAGAAAGGTGAAATTATAGGTCCGATAAGATTAAGAGAAACGCAGTACATGGTACTAAAAATAGAGAACGTCTTCTATGATCCTGCAATGTCCCAAACAGAATTTGTAGACAGGAGAAAAAGGGTAAAAGAAAAGCTAATAGAAAAACAAACAAACAAAGCCTGGAATCAATATACAGCAAATTTAATGAAGGGAAAAAAGGTCCAATTTGTACCTGATATTACAAAAAAAGTAGCAGAATTATGGTCTAAAAATTTTAGCAAAGATGATGGCGTCCTCAAAATAAGAGGAGAATCGGACAAGGATTATGGTCAGTTTGTACAAGAAATTGAATTACTATCGGAAGAGACTATGTTCAAAGTAAACAATGATATATGGACAGTCGCCGACTTTAAATATTCACTATTATCACATCCGTTGGTATTCCGTAAAGCTGATCTAACGCCTTCTGATTTTTTGCCACAATTTAGACTTGCTGTCGCTGATTTGGTACAGGATACTTTTATTACAAATGAAGCGTATGATCAAAACATTGATAAATTAAAGAAAATTAAAAGAAAGGTGGCTATGTGGGAAGACGCTTATCTTGCTCTTGAACATAGAAATAAATTTATTGCTTCGGATCGTGATAATAATGCTACCAGCGAAGAATCTAAAAACTTTCATACTCTTATCGATGGATATATTATAAGTCTAAAAAATAAATATGAAGGACAAATAGAAGTTAATGTGAATCTATTAAAAAATATAAAACTAACACACACAGATTTTGTCACTGTACAGCAGTTTGTTCCGTTTCAACAAAATGTTCCAATGTTTCCGTTTTTGACGAGAGATGATCAACTAGGAATCGATTCTTTACTAAACATAATGTAAGTGAAACTAATATAAAATTAAACGGAGTTATAACCATGAATTTAACACGGCGATTCATAATTTATATGGTCATCTCTTTTTCCCTTGTATTGTATCAAACAATCATTGCCGGGACGACTGGAAAATTGGCCGGAAAAGTTATAGATGGGGAAAGTGGTGAGCCGCTTCCCGGAGTTAATATAATACTTGATGAAACAACAATGGGAGCCTCTGCGGATGAAGACGGACAGTTTTTTGTCATTAATCTGCCACCAGGTAGCTACTCTGTTCAAGCAATGTATATTGGCTATACGACCAAGATCATACAAAACGTTGAAATTAACATTGACCGTACGACAACGCTCAACATTTCAATGAAAGAGGAAGTACTTGAAGGAACAGAGGCTATTGTAGTTGTCGCTGAAAAAGAAATTATCCAGAAAGACCAGACTGGTTCAATATCTATAGTCGGAGCGGCTGATATTGAAGCCATGCCGGTTCAGAGCATTGATGATGTGCTGAATTTGCAGGCCGGCGTGATACAATCATCGGACGGAATTCATATCCGTGGTGGAAGATCACGTGAAACGGTATTTATGGTTGATGGTGTCACGATCACCAATTTGAATGGTGACCGTAGAATTGAGGTGGAGACAGATGCTGTACAAGAGATGCAGCTGATAAGCGGTACATTTAATGCCGAGTACGGAAAGGCAATGTCGGGAATTATAAATATTGTAACAAAAGAAGGGGGACAAAATTATTCCGGACAAATACAAGCCTTGCTTGGTTCATATTTTAGCACAAGTAATACATACAGTGTCATGACGAGTTATGGTTCAGGAACTGACCCCGGAACAGGGAATACGGCGATGATTGATCAGTCAGATAAGCCACTGCAATCATTAAGACCTCAGTACGATGTACGAGGGACTCTTTCCGGTCCAATTCCACTCCTGTCGAATGTACTTAAGTTTTTTGTTAGTGGTCGTTATTACAACCGAAATGGATATTTATATGGAAGAAATTGGTATACGCCGCAGGGGTTGCCCGGGGATAGTGCCCTTGTTCCATTACGTCAATCTGAATCGGTCTCTCTTCAGGGTAAAATAACTTTTCTGCCATTTTCGGGTTTTAAAATACAATACTCTGCTTTTTATAATCAATCCAATGTTGATCATAATACATCAACTATCTACCGCTATGTACCTGAATCCGGACGCCAGCAAATTAACAAAGCACTTTCACAGAATATATCGCTAAACCATGCTCTATCGAATAAAACTTTTTATGATTTAAAATTCAGCCATTTTTATTCGGAATCTGAAAGTTACCTCTATGACAATCCCTATTTGGCTCCGAAGTATTATATCATGTTATCTAAAGACATAGACGGTGAAATAGTGACTGAACCAGCTTATTACAACAACAATGCTGAAAAAGATGCTATTGTTGCCCAGGCAAAAGAAAACGGCTGGACATATGATTTTATCATTGACCCTTCCCGACCAGAGGGATATCTGGATCCTAATGTAAATGATATTCGGGCATCATCATATTCATTCGCGGACAAGTATACTCCCCTCGATTTTGATTTTGGAAAAGATGAATTCTGGCTTGGGAGATTTGATATCACCAGCCAGATTTCAAAACACCATATGGTCAAAGCCGGAGCTGAAGCCAGACTCCATGAAGTGAAACGTGAAGGTTTTACACTAAGACCCGGAACAGATGCTAGTGGTAATAAAATTGTTCCTTTCGAACCTATCGTCGAACCAATATCAAGCATTTGGCATAACATTTTTAAACGAAATCCTGTTGAACTATCTGGTTATATCCAGGATAAGATGGAATTCGATCAGTTAATTGTTAATATCGGTTTACGGTTTGACTATTTTGATCCGGACTATATTATTCCGGTAGATCCGGCTGACCCGGATATATACAATCCCTTTAATCCTGAGTGGAAAGGTCCTAACTGGGACGAAGCATACTATCAGAGTCTTTTGTCAGAAGAAGAAAGAAAATTATACGCAGCCACACATAGCTACTCCACTCACGAACGTAAAGATTTGATGCAAAAAAGAGTAGAACCAAAAACCCAAATAAGTCCAAGAGTAGGGATAGCTTATCCGATAAGTGAAAATGGTGTAATTCATATTTCTTATGGACATTTTTTCCAGATGCCCCAGGCTCGATATTTATATGGCGATGCAGGAGGTGTGCGTCCCGATTACAAACTTTCCATTGGCTCACAGCAAAATATTTTCGGGAACGCAGATTTAAATGCAGAAAGTACTGTTCAGTATGAAATCGGCCTGCAGTCGCGGGTTTTTACTGGATTTGGTTTAGATGTAACCGTGTTTTACAAAGATATCCGCGATTGGGTCGGCATTTCTCCCCTGATTGATACCAAACATACCCAAACAACAAGGTATGTTCAGTATGAGAATAAAGACTATGCTAATGTAAGAGGTATCACACTTGCCTTAGAAGCCAGACCTTCAAATAACTTCACCGCCATGCTGGATTATACCTATCAGGTGGCTGAGGGCACTTATACGTCTCCAAATGATGCCTATTCGGCTTTGTTAAATAATCAAGAACCGGCGATGAAACTTATTTATATGGACTATGATCGTAGGCATGGTGTAAATGGTATTCTAACCTATCGTTCATTAGGCTGGATTGTATCTATGATTGGTATTTATAACACCGGATTTCCCTATACGCCTGAGAAAGTTGCCGGTTCACCACAGGCCAATTACCGTGGCTGGCGTGAAAATATTTCCAGAAGACCAGCGTTCAGCCAAATTGATTTGCGTGTGGATAAGGTCCTACTCGAAACAGGACCTTTTACGCATAGACTCTTCCTGCGTATTTTTAACCTTCTTGATCAAAGAGGTGAACTGAATGTACATGCGGATACAGGAACAGCACAATTTACAACTTATGGAACGCATAACTGGGTGACCTATAATCCAAATCGAATCGGTTCTCTGGAGCATTATTATCTTAATCCAAGCTGGTACCAACAGCCAAGGGAAATACAGCTTGGTTACATATTAAATTTTTAACATAATGGATAAAAATATGATAAAATATATTTTAATAGTACTTGTATTTGCGACACATTTTTCATTGCAGGCTCAGTATTCAATGGATCAGATCTATGGAGATATGTTTTACCATCGGAGAGGTATCCATACGGGCAACCAGATACGCGCATCATTCGGTAATGACGGTCAGATAGGTTTTCGTGGCGGTCGTGCATCAACAACCGATCTTCCCGGTGAATGGCCGGTTAATTCAGGCCATGTCTACCTGACCAAAATAGTGCTTTTACCGATGGCGGAAGTTCGGGATATCAATGGTGTGATCCAACATATCGTGTCTGAATCACATGGCGCGGGAACTACCCTGGACCAGCCAACAGGCAGTGGTGATCTGGATCCATCAGGCCGTTGGCGGACTATCTGCCCGCTTCCTGGCTTTATCAATCCGGCATTGATGAGCCTGCCGGCAGATGAGGCCTCACCGGCCTTAAGTGATTTGCCCGATACCTGGCCGCTCTCCTGGCCTGATAAGATGAACGATCCGGTTGATGCCGGCTGGTATGGCGAATGGAATGGTTACTTTGGTAAAGGTCAGATAAAAGCCGATCAGGAAAGTTACTGGGTTGCGGATGATTATCAGAATGATGAGTTTGACTATTATCCGGATGAAAATAATCCGAACCGCCGGGGATTCGGAATACGCATTTATTACCGCTATATGCAGTGGGCCAATCCAATGGTGGAAGATGTCATGTTTATGATTTACGATGTGGAAAATATTGGCAGCAAATCGCTGGATAAAGTTAATTTTTCCATGCTGCCCGATATTGACTGTGGGCCGGTTATTGGTGAGTGGGATTTTAATCCGGATATGAATTCTTTTGAGAAAGAAGAAGACTGGTTTTATATCTATGACCAGCAATGGGTTAATGCCGGTGTCGGTTCATTTTTTACGCCGATTGCCTACGCCGGTTATGCCCTTTATGAAACACCCGGTAACGAATTTGACGGCATTGATAATGATCAGGATGGCGAGATAGGAAAAAATGACGGAGCAACCGGAGAAGGTAAAATAATATCAGAAGCGGATTTTAACCGTGGTACTTTGAATAGCGACGATGCCGTGGTGATTATTGATTATACGAGCTACGAAAGAAATCTTACTACCCTCGATAGCCTTATTCTGGAGAATCCAGGGTTTTTTTCGGGGGATACACTGATTATCGATTTTATCGGCCGGCCGCAGAAGTTCTGGCCGGGCAAAGCGCTGGATGAGATTCCCTTTAACAATTTTGATGATAATCTAAACGGTATCATTGATGAAAATAACGGTGCTGAGATTGAAGGGGGCCTTTTTAGCTATATCTATGAGGGTAACCTGGCCATAGATTATATTAGCGGGGAAGGAAAAGATAACCCGATGATCGATGAGAGTCGCAAGGACGGTGTTGATAATGATGACGACTGGACCTTTTTGGATGATGTGGGGGTGGACGGCAAAGACGGTACCGGCGATTATGGTGAAGGGGACGGGGTGCCGACCAGCAAATACCAGTGGATCGGTGACAGTCTTATTGTCCATGATGGCCCGGGTGAACCGCATATAGACGCTACCGATATAACCGAAAGTGATATGATAGGGATGACTTCCTATTTTAGCACACAGGAATGGGAAAGCTATTTACTTTGGGAAGACGAAAAATTATGGAATGTAACTATCCCTGGTAAAATTGAAGGTATCGCTCATAATGTAGAGGTATCATTTATGGGCTCGGGGTATTTTCCTCTGCCATCTAAGCATATTGAACGTTTTTCCGGTGCCTTTATGTTTAACAATAAACTGGAAGGTTTAAAACGTACCAAAGATAACGCGCAACGGGCTTACGACGGTAATTATCAGTTTTATAAAGCACCGGAAAGACCGACCTTGCAAGCCGTTCCGGGGAACGGTAAAGTAACGCTTTACTGGGATGACCTGGCTGAAAAATCCGTTGACCCGCTTACAGGGGAGGATTTTGAAGGTTACCGCATCTATCGTAGTACCGGTGTTAATTTTGAAGATATGGTGCCAATCACAAATGCTTATGGCGATGAAAAGTTAATGGTACCCCTGGCCCAGTTTGATTTGGAGAATGGGATCAAAGGGCTTTCACCCGGTGTGATTGATGGCGTGCAGTTCTATCTTGGAGACGATACCGGTTTAGAGCATGAGTGGGTAGATACCACGGTGGTTAACGGTCAGCGTTATTTTTACTTTATAACCTCATACGATCATGGTGACGCTGCATCTCTTGTTGTCCCGACAGAATGTAATAAAAATATCCTCTTAGACCCAACGACAGGCGATGTAAAATCAAAAAGTTCCAATGTTGTTGTTGTCACACCAAACGCTCATTCAGCCGGCTATGTAGAAGCACCCAGTGATCTCTCTTTAGACCTGGTTGAAGGATATACAAATTCCAGCCTGAGTTTAGAGGTTTTTGACTCTCCGGCGATAAGGGATAATAATGTCTATCGTGTTACCTTTGAAGATACAGTTAAGATGATATCCGGGTATAAGAGAAAACAGCTGGTCACCAAAAATATAACGCTTGAAAATATAACAACGGGAACGGTATTGTTAGACAGGACCGAGAAAGGTATAAATGGATTAGAGTTTCCGGTAGTTGAAGGGTTCAAACTTCATTTAAATAACCCGAATGTTGTTAAGGTAGATACGCTTAGTGGATTTGACAGAAAAGGGATTTACAAACCATCGTTTGAAACCTTTTACAAAGGGACAAAAGGCACAATTACAGCGGATGACTACCGAATAGAATTTGGTGAGGTTGGCATCGATACATCCACAGCCTATAAACCGGATCTTAAAGATTTGCCTGCAAAACCGGTAAATTTTACGATTACTAATTTAATGACGGATAAAAAGATAAAATTTGCCTTTTATGAGCGCGATCCATTTCCCTTAACAGATCCTGCAGACGCGGGTAAATTTACCTATAAATCAGGCCGATTCGATTTCACTGATGAGATTTACTTTTTAGAAGAGGATGAGGGCGGAGAGTTGGTAACAACCTGGTTGGTTAAAATGGGCGAGAGTACCAGTGAAGCGGATACGACGAATCCAGTGGCAGGTGATGTTATAAACTTAAAAACGATAAAACCGGCCCTGTCCCGGGATGTTTTTGAATTTACCACCATTGCAGAATCAATTGATAAAAATGATGCTAAAGCTGGAATGAAAGCTATCAAAGTAGTACCCAATCCTTATGTGGTGAGCAATAGTTGGGAGCGCACCAATCCTTATAGCAGCGGACGTGGACCGCGGGAGTTGCATTTTACGCATCTACCGCCCAGCTGCACGATACGCATCTTTGATATAGCCGGTCAGCATGTAACCACGATAGAAAGAGATGTTATATCAACCGTAGATGGAACAGAAGTTTGGGATATGCGAACTAAAGACGGCCTTGAGATAGGCTTTGGGGTATATATTTATCATATTGAAGCACCAGATGTAGGGGAGAAGGTTGGTAAATTTGCGGTGATAAAATAAATCCGGAACTGGGAATTTGGAATTAGCAATTTGAAATTCCGAGTTCCTAATTCCAAAATTTAAATATAAATCTGTCTTGACGACAGGTCAGGATTCAAGATCTCATTAAATAGGTATTTATTTTTATCCTGTAAATCCAGTGATCCTGTCTAAACAAAATCTTAATATTATGCACATATTTTCCCTAACCATTACCTCCACGGGCCGTTGGATACTCAAATTCACCGCTTAAATCTAATAAATTGATTTAATATCCATATTTTATAATCTTTGTAATACCTTTTTTAACATTTTTATAAATCCACAATTAATTCAAGGATTTGCTATGTATAATATTCTTGTATATATCCTGCTTTTTATCATAATTCTAACTTCTTTTTTCTCTTGTGATTCTATGGATTATCCAATTAACCTATCAATTGGAAAAGAAAACATTGTTTTTGAAAACCGATTAATCAGACTCGAATTTGATAATCAGATGATGGTCAAGATCTTGCGTAAATCAGGAGACAAATTATACACCTTAAACCGGAGTATAATTGATCCCTACTCAATAATAGTAAATGGATCGATTATTAATAACTTTTTTATTAACAAATCAAAGTTAGAAATTGTAGAAATTAAAAATAATATTGGCTCCGGCAAGCAGATAATAATATCCGGAACCGCAAAGGGACCTGCTGAATCAATTATTGAAAAAAAACTGTATGTCGACTTGTACAAACAATTTCCAGCCATAGCCTTAATTAATGCTGAGTATAAAAATCTCACATCTACACCTGAATTATTTATTGAAAAGGAAATTACCAACCACTTCGAACTGGACGCTTCCTTAATCAATTCTAATTATAACAAACATGAGTTCTGGATCCTACAGGGTGGTTCCTACAGAGCAAGACCTGATTGGATTCTTCCCGTTACAAAAGATTTTTCATTCAACAATTACCAGGGACAGAATTTGGAATCTGAGGTATATGGCGGTGGGTTACCTGTCCTGGATGTTTGGTGTAAAGAGTTTGGTTTATTTATTGGGAGTATCAGCAAAAAACCGTTGCAAATATCTCTACCGGCCAAAGTTAGTCACGACGGATATTTAAATATCGGAATTGAATATGAGCGTGAGAAGATACCATTTAAAAATGAAATATACCACTCAATTCCAGCCATAATTGGTGTTCATAATGGAGATTATTATAATGGATTGCGACTATATGCACAATTAATGGCAAAAAATGGATTTAAAATGATGGAACTAAAACCAACTGATCCTGCCTACGATGCAGTCTGGTGTGGTTGGGGATTTGGTCCGGACTTTACAAAAAAGCAAATGTATGATATGATCCCAATCCTGCATGAATTTAAGTTTAAAGTTGTTACGGTTGATCTTGGTTGGTTTTACAAAAATGGCGATTACCTGCCAAGAGACGATACTTTTCCTGAAGGTGACGTGGACATGCGCAAATTCGTTAAAACATTCCATGACAATGGTTTTAAAATCAAGGTCTGGATTACGACACATATCGCTGGACCACAACTTCAGAAAGATCATCCCGAATGGCTTTTAAGAGATAAAAATGGTGATCCGGTGTATTTTGATAATTACAAGAGTAAAGTTGCTTATTTATGTCCCGCTCTAAAAGAGGTTCAGGATTACCACCGTGATCTGGTCCGAAAGTGTATTGGTGACTGGGGTTACGATGGATTTAAAGTCGATCAGCAACTTATAAATGCAGTCGGTGAATGTTATGCTCCAGAACACAATCACGCTTATCCGGCAGAATCATTTGAAGCATTACCCGAAATTTATAAAATCATGTCGGAAGAGACTTTTAATCTAAAGCCAGATGCAGTTTTTGAGGTTTGTCCCTGTGGTGTATTTCCTTCTTTTTATAAGATGCCCTATTATAATCAGCCTGTTTCTTCAGATTTTAATACAACCTGGCAGATACGGCACAGAGGTAAAACAATCAAAGCCTTGATGGGACCACGAGCAGCCTATTATGGGGATCATGCGGAAAGACATTACAAAAAAAGTAACTTTGCCTCAATGCTGGGGGTAGGAGGCATTCCCGGAACGATGTTTGTATCCAGGGAAGAGGATAATGTGGAATTTTTACGGGTAAAATATCCCTGTTATTTATCTCCTGAAAGAAAACCCCATTATAAAAAATGGTTTGATCTTTACAATGAGTATCAATTAAGTAAAGGTGAATATCTAAATCTATATGATATCGCTTTTGATCGGCCCGAAGCACATGTGGTGAAAAAAGATGATATCTTACATTATGCTTTTTATGCCTCAACTTGGGATGGAGAGATTGAATTCAGAGGTTTGGATGACCAAACATACACCATTGTGGATTATGTTCATGACAGAGAATTAGGCAAAGTTAAAGGAAATGGCAAACTAAAAGTTCGGTTTGAAGAATATCTATTAGTAAAAGCTGTACCGGATAATTAGATTGATTTTTTCATAAAAGCATTGAATGTCAACAAAAAACAAATAGCATAGAAATTCAGCGATACTGTAGAAATGTCAAAGAAAGAACAATATGGGTTTTAACAAAAGTATTTAAATAGAAAAGATCAGCTAAATGTCAAATATGAACAGACGTAAGTTTGGAAAATTGTTAGGATCTGGATTAGCATATGCAGGAGTTCCATATACAGCCATCAGAGCAAATCAGCGGAATGGTTCCTTGACCAGGCCAAACATCATCTTCATCAGCTCTGACAATCAAAGTTTTAAAGATACAGGATTTGCCGGACATCCTCTAATACAAACGCCAAATCTGAATCGGATTGCTAATCAGGGAACTTTCTTTTCTAATGCATATTGCGGCTCACCTGTTTGTGCACCAGGTCGCGCCTGCATGATGACAGGAATGTATCCCTCAGATAATAACTCCTACTGCAATGCCACTCCCTGGGATGGTAGCTATCCAACATGGGGATATTATCTAAGGGAATCCGGATATCATACCCAATCAATTGGAAAACTCGATCTTAATGGCTCAAAAGATACGGGGTTTATTGAGATTGAAAGTAGCCATGGTCATGTAAAAAATCCGGACATTACAGCCCTTTTCCGCATACCTCTTTGCTATCGAATGGGAGAACGGCCGAATGTAACTGGCGGCCCCCGGGAATCCAGGCATCGAGACGCGTCCTGGACAAATATGGCCATAAATTTCATAAAAAATGATGCAAAAACTTTAAATAAGCCATGGGCATTGAATATTGGTTTCCGTCAGCCGCATGTGGCATTTTTTGAACGAAAAGGATTTCTGGCATACGAGGAATATTGGGATAAGTATCCGCTTAACGATATTGATCTGCCCGACGTTTCATCCGATGAATTGGAAAACCAGCATCTTGTTTTTCAATCCTTACGGCAATTTAAACGACTTACTACTCTTCTTCCACCCGACCGCATCCGCCGTGCACTGGCCGGGTATTATGGAATGATATCTGAGCTGGATGAGTATGTGGGAAAAATCTGGCAGACCTTGGAAGAAACCGATCAGCTTAAAAATACTATTTTTATTTATACTTCGGATAATGGTATGTGTATGGGAGAACATGGACTATTCTACCATAATAATTTATATGAAGAAGCGGCCAAAGTGCCGCTTGTTATCGCAGGTCCGGATATCCCGGTAGGGGAGAGAATAGATAGTCCGGTATCCCACGTGGATCTTATCGCTACAATATTTGACTTAACAGGTATTAAATTCCCTACAGCTAAAAGAGGTCAGTCGCTAAGACAATTGATGCTGAAGGGTAATAGTGGACCTGAATATATTTATTCAGAGAACCATTCGGAGGGAAATTGCACCGGCTCTTTTATAATCCGCAAAGGAAAATGGAAGTATATTCACTTTACCTGGTACAAGGATTTACTCTTTAATCTCGCTGAAGATCCACACGAATATTACAATCTCGCCAACGATCCCGCTATGGAATCTATCAAGAACTTGTTGCGAGAACTACTGTATGATACGGTCAATCCTGATGCTATTACTCGTAGAGCATTTAAGAAACAGCGAGGTATATTGGAAAATATGGTTCAGCACTCGAGTGAAGAAGAATTGTATAAACGCTTTGAATTCCGCCTTGGACCAGGGCAGGCAAGGGCGTTGGCAGAAAAATATAAGAGAATATAAGATGTTTTAAATGAGCAAAATTATCGAATAAATATCGAATTAACCGGTAGGAGAATCCACCCGCCAAAAGGCGCATTTTCAACCCACTGGCGTGTGTAAATCTCATATCAGCTCACATTTAAAATATAGAATGGGAGGCTAAAATGAAGATTATATTAATCTTATTCACTGTGCTAATGTTTGCCTGTACTCCAAAACCCGATTTTAAAACATTTCCCAAAATTGACGCACATGTTCATCTTGAGACTTCGGACGATTCATTTGTAGAATTGGTGAAGGAAAATAACTTTAAACTCCTGACTTTAGTGACCCGTTCAGAAAGCCAGCCTGTCATTCGCGAAGAATTTAATTATGCCAAAGCGTTGTATGATGGTCATCCGGAGATCATTGCTTTCGCAACCACTTTTACTATGGATGGTTTTGGCGAACCGGGCTGGCAGGAAAAAGTGATTGCCTGGCTGGATAGTAGTTTTGAAGCGGGTGCGATAGCTGTGAAATTCTGGAAAGATATCGGAATGACCTTTAGAGACAAAGATGGCAGCTTTATTATGATAAATGATCCTCGCTTTGATCCGATTATTGATTTCATAGAATCGCAGAATAAAACGATGGTTAACCACAATGGGGAACCGAAAAATTGCTGGCTACCGGTAGATTCAATGACAGTGAAAGGCGACAGCAGCTATTTTTCCAATCATCCTGAATACCACATGTATCTGCATCCGGACTATCCTTCGTACGAAGAGTTGCTTGCCGCAAGGGACCGTATGCTGGATAAACATCCGAACTTGAAATATGTAGGCTGTCATCTAGGCAGTATGGAGTGGAATGTGGACGAGCAGGCAAGGCGGTTTGATATGTATCCCAATATGTCACTGGATATGGCGGCACGTATTAGTCATTTTAAAGTTCAGGACAGGAATAAAGTCCGGGATTTTATGATTAAATATCAGGATCGGTTGCTGTATGGAACGGATTTCGGCATTAAAGACCGCGATACAGGTGCCACAAATTTAGCTAAAATGCAATATGTTATTCAAGATGATTGGCTTGATGATTGGACATATTTTACTACAGATAAACTTTTAACACAAAATGATAAAGTTAAAACATTCCAGGGTTTAGATTTACCTGTATCCGTATTGAAAAAAATATATTACGAAAACGCCATGCGTATGTATCCGGATTTGGGCGTAAAGCACTAATATTTATTAATAAAGGGGAGGTCATGAAAAGATTCTTAATGTTAAACATATCGTTAATTTGTATTTTGATACTTTTTAATCCAACTGAATCATTTGCCCAGTTGGACTACTTGAAATCTATTAAGAAAATTGATCTGCATGTCCATATCAGAAATGACGCGCCTTATATTAGAAAGATAATGGACGATTTAAATATGAAGATGTGCACAATATGTACCGGTGGGCGCAATACTGAGAGAATGAATTTCCAGATAGATTCCGCCATCGTTTTTAGCAAAGAATATCCTCGTTATTATGCCTGGATAACCACTTTTGATTTGACAACCAGAAATGAACCTGACTGGGTAGAGAAAGTAAAAAAGCAATTGAAATACAGTTTTGATAACGGGGCAGTTGGTGTGAAGATCTGGAAAGAGATCGGCATGGATATTAAAAATGCCGATGGTGAATATATCCAGGTTGACGATCCCATGTTTGATCCGATTTATGAATTTATTGCAAGCGAGGGAAAAACTATCCTGGCTCATATAGGTGAACCTATCCAGGCCTGGATGCCTCAGCATCCCATAACTAAAGAACGACCGGGCAATTACTGGGCAAAACACCCGCAATACAGCTTTTGGGATAAACCGGAACTGCCTTCTTACAGTGATATTATGGCCGCCAGAGATCACGTATTGGAGAATCATTCTAATCTCCGTTTTGTCGGTGCCCACCTGGCCAGTCTTGAATTCGACGTTGATGAAATAACTAAAAGAATGGACAAATATCCAAATTTTGCAGTTGGAATAGGCGGCAGAACACGTTACTTAATGTGGCAGGCAAGGGGTAAAGTCAGAGAGTTCTTTATTAAATATCAGGACCGGATCATGTATGGCACAGACCGCAGTGGCGGAATGGTGAAAGGTAAAGGTGTGCCAATGACGGATGAGGATATTGAGGAAAGCAAAAGAAGTATCCTGGACAGACACGACCTGTTTTTCCGTTATTATGCAACTGATGAGGAGATACCCTGGGGAAATCATGTAATCGGTGGTAAACCACTGCCGGAACCGACATATACGGTTAAGGGTCTGGCTCTGCCAAAAGAAGTATTGGATAAAGTTTTTTATAAAAATGCCGTAAAATGGTTCCCGGGCGTAGAGAAGAATTTTTAATTTTAGATTATAGCCCAGCTGAAAAGATCAGTATGATCCCAATTAAAATAAGATGAAGGAAGGTTAGAGGTATGAATCAAAAATTATTTCGATTAATTGTGATCTTCATTCTTGGTTCAATCGCTCTTCATTCACTCACTTATGCTCAATCATATTCATCCAATGATGAACGCCCAAATATACTTTTGATTATCATGGATGGGCAGGAATGGGAAACCATTGTCAATAGATCAATTTGCAATACACCGAACATCAATCGTCTTGCCGAAAAGGGTATGCTTTTTAACCGCTCCTATACTGCTAATCCTCTCTGTTGCCCCTCGCGGGCAATGCTGCTGACCGGTGCATATCCCTGGCATAACGGGGTGTATAACCAGGTACATTCGGCACCTTCGGTAAGCCGCGATATGCGACATGACGTTATTACCTATGCCATGAAAGCAAGAAAATCCGGATATAATACCGGTTATGTAGGTAAATGGCATGCCACCAATGAACGTACCCCGATTGAACTTGGTTACAATATGGTTGGTGCTCCGGCTTCGGTGAGAAATGAGCTGTTAAGTTCCTTTGACTATATCGATCAAAAAAATAAAGATATATCATATACTCCGGTGAAAACATTCCAATGGCCTGGCTCGGAACCGTTCGGCTGGTGGGGTTTCCGTGAAGGTGAAGATGAGTCAACCTATGAATGGGGCATGGCTGAAACCGGTATACAGATAATGAAACAGTTTATAGGTGAGGATAAACCCTGGCTGCTCGAAGTCCATATCCCCCAGCCGGTTCATCCGTATATCCCGTTGTCAAAATATTTGCAACGATATAATCCCGCATCAATACCAATTCCGGATAGTTTTTATGATTCCTTTAAAAACAAACCTGCACTCTACAGACGCGAGGCTGAAGGATTTGGAAAGATAACTCCCGAGATATATCAACAGGGTAAGGCCTACTATTACGCCCATATTGAACAAATCGACGCCCAGATTGGGCGGATCATTGAAGAACTTGATAAAACCGGGCAGGCTGAAAATACGATCGTAATCACAACGACCGATCATGGTAATAATGTGGGTGAACACAGAATATGGGGGATGGGGCCGATGCCCGCTGAATCAACCTATCGCATCCCCATGGTTATACGCTGGCCTAAGAAAATAAAGCCGGGTATAATTTCAAATCATTTGGTACAGTTACATGATCTGGCCCATACTTTCACGGATGTCATGGGCCTGTCAGCTCTCCCCTTTGCCGATGGTCGATCTCTGGTACCTTTATTTGAACAACCGGATAAATCCGATTGGAGAGACCATATATTATGTGTCTTTTATGGCGGAGAATATTTATACACACAGCGCATAGCCATCACGGAAAGATATAAATATTCGTTTAACGGTTTTGATTTTGATGAATGTTATGACCTGGGCGAAGATCCGAATGAATTGTATAATATTATTGATAAACCTGAGTATAAAGAAGTAGTAGATGATATGCGGGCGAGGCTTTACGAATTGATGAACCAGTATGAAGATCCTTATGGTGAAACTCAAAATAGTATCTCGACAGGAAAGCCTCCAAACAGATGGTGTGCGCCGCGATATTTACCCAAGGGTAAAAGAATTTCAAAAACGATCAAATAATAATTGTGTTTGTTGATACTTTTGTTGCTTTATTTTTGACACAAAGACAATGATGGCAAGGAATTATGATGAAACTGACATGCAAATTAATTACTAGGTCATTAACGGGTATCGTTTTATTTGTTTTTCTTACAAGTGCCGTCTGTTTGGCCGATTCCAATGAATCGATAATTAGTGAATTTGCTATCTCTGTACCTGCAAGTCTTGACCCGATAAATATAACCACAGAAAATATTGAGATAAGCAGTGTCTGGACAGCTCCAATAATCGTTGATAATTCGAGACAAGACATTGAGTGGAAGCATATCGCGCGCACAATAAATGTTAAAACATTAGCAGGTGCAAAAGGTGAGGTTATCATCGATATTTTTCAAGAACAGAGGTTGCAATTGACGAGAGAGTTCTGGCATTCTTTTGATGAAACAGAGATAGCCATGCGTCATAAAATAACCAATCGCGGCCAAATTCCGATATACCTTGAAAGCCTCCTACCACTCAACCTGAATGGACAGGAGAGTTTTGTGTTTAAAGAAAATAACCGGGCTAATGACTGGCGTGTGCTCATCCAAAAACGCCTCAAGAATGGTAAGCCGGTTTCCATAATACCATCGAATAATAATCCAATTGAGATAGATCCGTTTTGCGTTGTTAATGCCAATAACAAAAATACACCCGATCTGCTCATTGGCTATCTTAGCCAAAAAGGGCACCTGGCACATCTGGACTTGCAATTTGATGATGCGCAGGATGAACTAAAGTTTTCCTCATTAACTGCTGTTTGTCAGTTTGATGGCTGCCTGATTCCAACCGGGGGGGAACGGTCAAGCCAATGGGTTTACATGAGCGCAGGATATAATCCAAATAATCTGATAGCCCGTTATGCAGAACGGGTTGGCGAGTATCATGGTGTAAAGAGACCTTCGGGTCAGGCACCTTCAGTATTCTGCACCTGGTATTTTCATGGTCGCAATTACAATCAGGAATTTTTTATGGATGACATCAATTCTCTACGCGAAGAAAGGATGCCTTTTGATGTATTCTTAATTGATGATTGTTGGGCCAACGGCAACTGGGGATACTGGACACCCGGGGAGGCTTTTCCAAGTGGGATGAAGTACGTGACAGACCAGATGAGAGGTTTGGGCTATAGACCTGGCATTTGGACGGCACCTTACTCTGTTAATATGAATTCGGATCTTGCCAAGGATCATCCTGAATGGTTGTTGCGAACCAATGAGGATTCGCTGGTTGTCTTTGGTTATGCTATTAAATCCTGGATTCTCGATCCAACTTATCCAGGTGTACTAGATCATCTGAAAGAAGTCTATAGAAGACTTGCCAATGATTATGGCTTCTCATATTTTAAATTTGATTTCATGCGCTCGGTGTTCGTTTTTGATAACGTAAAATTTTATGATCCCCATAAAACCCGGCTTGAGGCATATACTATGGGATTGGAAGCGATACGCCGAGGAGTAGGACCTGATGCCTATATCTCCGTATGTGGTGGACATTTTGGTGGATCTCTCGGCATAGCAAACTCTCAGCGCAGTGGTAGCGATGTTGTCTCAATTTGGAAACCCAAACAAATAGACTGCTTCCGTCAGAATATTCTAAGAACCTGGATGAGCCGGTTTTGGCATGTAGATCCGGATGCGCTGATGATCCGGAAAAGGGAAACACCTTTTCACGATCCAAACGACAAACAGAGTATTCTGGCATTAGGAACTCTGACAGATGAAGAAGCGATTACCTTTGCTCTTAATCAATATGTTACGGGTGGGTTGAACTGTTTTACGGAATATTTAATCGAACTTCAGCCGGAAAGACGCCAACTTTACAGACATGTCATCCCATCTATCAGCAAATCTTCCGTGCCCCTGGATTTGTACAACACCTACTGTCCCACAAAAATGTTAACAGAAGTTGAACCCCTTTGTAAAAATCTTGGAAATTGGAACACCATAACCGTGACGAATTGGGAGGATGAAGACCAAGAAATAGAAGTCATTCTCTCCGAAGAAGTGATTAATACCTTAAAGTCCGAAAACTATATCGTTTCTGAATTTTTTAGTCAGAAAACCATAGGGATTATTTCAATGGGTGATAAAATTGCTCTGGGTACAGTTCCTGCCCATCAGAGCCGCTTACTCAGAATCGCACCATGGGATAGAGTAAGTCCAATACTGACCGGTACGGATTTGCATTTTTCTGGTGGAGGGGTTGAGATTGAGGAGTGGCAGGTACATAATAATACAATCGCTGGCGTAATTCAGACCGAGTGGAATTACCCGGTAAATATTTCCGTAGCCTTCCCGGCGGATAATAATGATGGTTATATATTAAAAACAATAACTGTTCAACCTGGACAAAAGACATTTTATATTGAAAGATAAAATCATTTAAATAAAAGTCATTCCGAACTTGTTTCGGAATCTATGTAGCATAACTACAGATGCTGAAACAAGTTCAGCATGACATGAAACGTGTGCAGTATTAATAAAGTTTTAGACTTTATTCGCCTGCATATAAAGATTAGAACGACAATAATTATTGGAAAAATTATGAATTGGAAAATATTATTATCATTATTTCTCACACTGGTTTTTCTGACAGGAGTATTAGGACAAAGCCGGGTTGTCAATCCTGACTGGAAAATTAGAAAGGTCAGTGAAGATAGCACAATCTGCTTTGCCTTGTACACGGTACATGAGAATATTTTAAAAATGACCGCACAGTTATATGAATTGAATGCAGAATCAGACCATATAGTTCGTCTGGAGATAAAAAAAGAGGGTGCTTGGAGAGAAATAGCCAGAGCTGAGGTCGAAACACGGGGTTGGACAGCGACTTTTCGAATTGAAAATTGGAATTCAGATAAAGATCAAAACTATCGTGTTGTCCATGGTAAACATGCCTTTTTTGAGGGCTTGATACGTCAGGATCCTCTTGAGAAAGAGGAGATTGTTGTCGCCGCTTTTACTGGTAATTCTAAAATGTTTCGGGGAGATCGATCTGATATAATTCATAATATAAAAAGTCAAGATCCGGATTTATTGTTCTTCTCCGGTGATCAGGTCTACGATCACACCACGCATTTTGAGTCGTGGCTCCTATTTGGACGTCAGTTTAGGGAAATCATCAAAGACCGGCCCACCATTTGTATTCCCGATGATCATGATGTAGGGAATTCCAATTTATGGGGAGCTGGGGGAAAAATCGGCCATTATGGCTACAAAGATCAGGAATATGTTAAAGAAGTCGAGAGGGCCCAAACGAGCAACCTCCCCGATCCTTATGACCCAACACCAATAGAGAGGGGCATAGGTGTTTATTACACGGATCTGACCTGGGGCCGGATTGGCTTTGCCATTATAGAGGATCGCAAGTTTAAATCTCAGGTGGATGTACTTGATAGTATTGCCTTGACAAAAAATGGTGTGGTCTTCTCCCGGCAAGATCATATAGCGAAACTAGATAATCCAAGCCTTGTGGATGCGGTAAATGCGGATCTTCTCGGTGAGAGACAATTAAAGTTTCTACATGAATGGGGCCGGGACTGGAGTGGGACTGATATGAAGGCTGTTTTATCGCAAACAATATTTTGTGGTGGTGCACATATCCATCATGGCAAAAGACTAAAAGCGGATCTCGACGCTAATGGCTGGCCCCAATCAGGAAGAAATCGGGCTCTGGATGTCATGCGTCGTAGTTTTGCTTTTCACATTGCCGGCGATCAGCATCTTGCCACGGTTATTCATCATGGTATTGATGAGTGGGGCGATGCAGGCTGATCTTTCTGTGTACCCTCTATCTTGAATTATTATCCTCGAAAATGGTTGCCAGAGGAGAAGGGTGTGAATCCGGTTTCAGACCTGCTCTCAAACACAGGTAAGTATTTTGATGGATTTGGAAATAGAATTACCATGGTTGCTTATGTGAATCCATCACCAGAAAACATGCATCCGCCCGCAGATAATGGTGCCTCGGGATATGGATTAGTACGTTTTAATAAAAGGACAAGAAAAATAACCATGGAATGCTGGCCACGTGGTGTCGATGTCACCAAAGCAGAGGCCCGGCAATATCCTGGATTTCCTGTGATTATTGATCAGCAGGACAATTATGGCCGAGAGGCAGTTGCTTATCTCCCTATGATTGAGGTCGTTGGAGTGGGAAATCCGGTTGTGCAGATAATTGATGAATCGACTCATGATATTGTGTATACGATTCGCATCAATAATTCAACCTTCCATCCAAAAGTATATAAAATGGGTAAATACACGATAAAAGTGGGAGAAGGAGAAAAGATGAAACAATTAACTAATGTTGAATCTACTGTTTTCGATGAAAAAAACAAGGTCGTTGTCCGAATTGAATAAAAAAAATTAAATTGCAACAGCCCATTTTAAGGGAATACTTTGCTGTCGCTATTAGATAAAACTTAAATTTATGAATAGATCAGGTTAGGAAATACTATTATGAAAAAGGAAGTGATTATAATTGTCAATGTACTTGTTATGATTTCCGCGGGTTCATTCCTCGCCGATACATATTATGTATCTCCTATTGGCAGCAATGATAGTACAGGTACGATTGAAGCACCATTCTTAACCATTCAAAAGGCCCATGATATGGTACAAGCCGGTGATACGATCTATGTTCGCGGTGGTACGTATATGCCTACTCAGCAGACAGTTTTTAAGACAGACGGAAACGCATCGTTATACATTGTGCTAAAAAGTTACCCGGGAGAAATTCCAGTTATTGATGGTGAAAATCTTCCAGATGGGAACATCAACCACGGATCGACAGCTACCTGGGCATTTAATAATGCTAATTATTGGAAGGTAATAGGACCCATCAAATTAACTAATGGCCGGGGCGCAGGCGTTTATATAGAGGGCGGAAATCTGGAGTTTGAATTAATAGAAAGTTGTTATAATGGAAAACGTGCATCCAGGGCTGCTCATGGTTTTATGGTCTGGGAAGGTGATAATGTGTTATTTAATAATTGTGATGCCCACCATAATGCAAATCATTTATGGAAGAGTACTGAAGTACAATATGACAACCAGTATCAGCATGGTGATGGCTGGCGGATCTTCAATGCTACAAATATGAGGCTGGAAGGCTGTCGTGCCTGGCATAATTTGGATGATAATTACGATTTTCTTGGCACTGCGACACCGATTACACTCATCGACTCCTGGGCTGCCTATGCAGGCAGGGATGATGCTGAGGGCTCCATAACCGGTGAACCAAACAGAGATATGCCGCCTGTTGATGCAAGAGAAATACCGGCCATATGGGGAAATGGAATAAAATTAGGTTATGCTGAAGACAATGTGCGTCACCAGGTAATACGTTGCTTAACATGGAATAATAATGGGGCTGGATTTCATATGAATTTGGGTCCGTCATATATTGTTAATTCTGCATCATTTGGTAATTATCAGTTTGGTTTTGATTATTTAGATGGTAATAAACATGAAATTTATAATACTTTTGAATTTAATAATAATATCGATACTACTTTTGCTGATTCTGTAGACTATCCAACGGTATTACCGGATCTTAGCCTACATAGTCATAATTCTTGGGATAGCACGCTTAGTATCAGCATTTCAGGGGATGATTTTGTAAGTCTTTCCGATTCCGGTATGTTGGAGGCCCGCCAGGCGGACGGCAGTTTGCCGCATACATCATTTTTATGGCTTTCTCAAGAAAGCGATCTCATTGATGCAGGTATGGATGTTGGCCTGGCGTATTTAGGTGACGCACCGGACATCGGTGCATTTGAGTTTGAGGACGAGGCAACCTATCTGGCAGGCGAAGATAATACTGTAATACCTGAGGAATTTGACCTGACCAGTTACCCAAATCCCTTTAATCCAATGGCTACAGTATGCTACACCATTCCAAAGGCTGGAAATGTTAATGTGTCAATATATGACATCACCGGACAAAGAGTGATTCAACTGGAAAATGGCTATCGCAATTCTGGTACACATCAATTAGCTTGGAATGCAACCGACAAATACGGCCGTCAGATTGCCAGCGGGCTCTATATTCTTCGTATCCAAACGGAAAATCAGGTTAAAGCAATAAAAATGACCTACATGAGATAAGACAAAGTCATCAACGCAGAAAAAGATTTAACAGGATTAACAGGATAAATAAACATAATAACTATTTTATCACGAAGGAATAGGAAGATTTAAAGATGTCATTTGGACGAACAAATGAATATTCTCCTTTGTCGGAGGAATCTTCCTGGTTGTCGAAATCGAATTTGCACGCAGGTAGATCCTTTCAGGATGACAATAAAAATTTAATCATATTAGTCTAAACCATAATATAAAAGAAGTTACAAATGATATCCTGTTGATCCTGTAATCCTGTCTAAAAATATGAAATGTATAATCGATAATTAGTATTAATTTAAACCTACGTTTTTCAATATAGGAAACTAATTAAAGTATGGGAGAAAAAATATGTCAAAATTAATATTTTTGATTTCATGTCTTTTTATTTTCAGCTGTGCTGACTCGGAAAAAAGACAAAAACTGTATGAAATTTCTGAAATGCCCATCGTCGATATGCACACCCATCTGAGTGGAAAAGAGGATTTTAAATATTGTGTAAAAACAATGGATGAATGGGGCGGAACCGTAAGTGTTTCTGTTAACAATGGAAGCGCCGATCTCTGGCAATATATAGAAGACTCTCTTGATAGTAGAATTGTTATGTGCAAGAGGAACAAATTTTATACACCTGAAGAGATCGTGGAAATAAAAAATCAAAAGTTTGCCGGTATTAAAACACATCTCAGATACCACACCTTACCATCAGAATTATCTCATGAGCAGATTGATAAAATGGGGGAGGTCGGGCTTCCTTATGTGGCCATGCATGTGGCAGATCCTCCTGAGGATGTCTGGTATCGTCCCGGAAAATTCATGGTCCATCAGCAAGATGCAGAGCGTCTTGTCCAACAGCATCCTAATACAACCTTTATTTTTGCCCATGGGTTTTATCTGACAAACAGAGATGCTGATATCGATACCCTTAGAATGTTTTTTGACAGAAATCCGAATCTATATGTGGATATTTGTTGTTCAAAATGGTGGGATGCTCCGGAGCCCAGTTATAAGAAGTTGAGACGCTTGTTGATCGAATACAAGGACCGGTTTATGTTGGGGACTGACTTTAATTCACGACGCAGTTCAGCCGGATTCAATTATCTTCGTGAAAGATTAGAAACCGATAAAGCCCTCACATTTGGCAACAATGGAGGAGCCGGGCCGGGACTTGCGTTACCCTTGGATGTTTTAAATCATATTTATTATTGGAATGCAGCGCGTCTTATTCCTGGTGTTAAAGAATCATTAGAAAAACAGGGCTATTCAATCAGCGATACCCCACCAGAAGCATCACCTGTTGTACCTGAATTAAATTATGATCCAGCACAGGTAAAAGTGATTGATCATCCTGAAATTGCCGGAAAGTCTGAAAGATTCCCCATTACTATCGATATGTCTGCCTATGACCGGGTTGCTAACGGATGGGTAGAGATTCGCGATTATGGAAAAATGTCAAAAAAGATTTTAATCAAAACACTCTACAAAGGTGATTTTGATGGTAAAATGGTCATTGATTGGGATTTAAAAGATGAAGAGGGCAAAAGGGTACCACCCGGAATCTACCGGGTATGGCTGATCCTGGAAACCAACAAATGTGCAGAGACTTTATTTGAAGTGATATAAAGCTAAAATTATGAGGAGACTCATGAAAAACAAAAAAGACAATCATAATAGTTTTCTCAGATTAGCCGGTATTCTTCTTATTGCCGTGTTATTCTCTATTCACGTCATATTCATATCTTTTAGTGTCGTCCATGCAGCAGACTCTGATAAGCCTAACTTCATTATCATTTTTACAGACGATCAGGGATATAATGATCTGGGTTGTTTTGGCTCGGAGAAGATTAAAACACCGCGGATAGATCAATTGGCAGAAGAGGGCATGAAACTTACCAGTTTCTATTCTCAGCCTGTATGTGGACCGGCGCGGGCAGCTCTATTGACAGGTTGTTATCCTCCACGTGTTAGCGGGGGCGGGTGGAATGTAATGTCCGAGGAAATAACTCTGGCAGAAATACTCCAACAGGCAGGATACAAAACCGGTTGTGTTGGTAAATGGGATATCTCCGGGAGAAAATACAAAGAGGGTATGGTGCCCAATGATCAGGGGTTTGATTATTATTATGGTACACTCGGGGCCAACGATAAAGGCAGGGTATCTTTATGGCGGAACCGGGATTCCCTAAGTATGACGGATGATATGGGCTCATTAACTGGTCTCTATACCGAAGAATCTATCAATTTTTTAAAGAGAAATAAGGATAATTCTTTTTTTCTCTATTTGGCACATTCGATGCCCCATGTAAAGATCGACGCTTCACCAAAATTTAAAGGAAAATCCGGTAGAGGCTTATATGGAGATGTAATCGAAGAAATAGATTGGAGCACGGGAAAAATTATTGATGCTGTGAGGGCTCTGGACCTTCAAAAGAATACGATTGTGCTCTTTACCAGTGACAATGGACCCTGGTTGTCGAAAGGGGATAGGGGAGGATCAGTTTTTCCACTTAGAGAAGGTAAAGGCTCATCATGGGAAGGTGGATACCGGGTTCCGGCCATAATCTGGGGCCCTGGCAGTGTTCCCGCGAACAGCGAATCAAATGAGCTTTTGGCTACCCTGGATATCATGCCAACCTTTGCCACAATGGCGGGTTCTAAAATACCTGAGGACCGCGTGATAGATGGCAGAAATCAGAGTGAATTGTTCTTAGGAAAAACAGATAAAGGCAAGCGTGAAACATTTTACTATTATATAAGAGACAACTTACATGCTGTACGAAGGGATCAGTGGAAGTTAGCGCTTCCCGATAGGAAGGAATTTTATAGATACGCAAAAGATAAAAAAGAAGTTAAAAAGCCTGAACTGTACAATTTGGTTAAAGACAAATCGGAAACAAAAGATCTGGCATCCGAACATCCTGAGATCGTAAGATCCTTGCTTAGTCTTGCTGATGTGGCACGTGCAGATATAGGAGATATGGACAGGATTGGCATTAATTCGCGCAATAAAAATGAGAAATCCGATGGAGGAAAAGTCCTCAATCTTAAAAAAACACAATAAATCAGGTCAACAATATTAAAATCCTGATAGGTGAAGTATCAGATTCACTGTGGAAATATTCAGAGCTTGCTGAAAAGGTAGCATAAAACTATTTTAAAAAAGCCTCAAAAGGAAAAACATATATTTCACCACTGGATTGATATTAGGAGGAAATAATGTGATTATTATTCCAATTGTCAATGTTAGATTTAATAGTTAAGTTCTCTCATTTGTGGCTCTTGCAGGATTAAAATTTGCAACACCCCATTTTAAGGGAGAATTTCCTCATACATTCTAAGTCTATAATTTAAGTTGAAAAATTGTTTGTATTTTTAACGCACCACAACAGGAGATAAGGTGAACAGTAAAATTCTATTAAATTATTCAATTGCTGGTTTACTCCTTATATTGGTCGGTCTAACTTCTCAATGTCAAAGCTCAGATACGGTTAATGTTGGCAAAAATGAAAATAAACAGAACGTACTTTTTATTGCAATCGATGATTTGAATGATTGGACCGGCTTTTTAGGAGGACATCCGGATGTGAAAACGCCGAACCTGGATAGGCTTGCGAAACGAAGTATGGTATTTAAAAACGCCCATTGCCCCGCACCACTCTGTAATGCATCCAGAGCAGCGTTAATGACCGGTATACGGCCTTCCACATCGGGTGTTTACAAAAATGCTAATCCCTGGCGTGAAAGTCCCGTATTAAAAAATGCTGCTACCATACCACAACATTTTATGGCGCATGGTTATACCGCATTGGGCAGCGGGAAAATCTATCATGGTTCCTTTCCGGATCCAGAATCATGGGATAAATTCTGGCCATCAAAAGATAAACAAACACCCAATGATCCTATGCCTGAGCACCGTCCCTTGAATGGAATTCCGAAGACCAGGCATTTTGACTGGGGACCGGTGAATGTTGCAAAAGAAGAGATGGGCGACTGGCGGGTGGCTAATTGGATAATTGATCAGTTGAATACAGAGCACGACAAACCATTCTTCATGGCCTGTGGTTTTTTCAGGCCACATCTGCCCTGGTATGTACCCCAGGAATATTTTGATCTTTACCCTTTGGAAACAGTTACCTTACCCGAAGTTAATGAAGATGACCTGAATGATATTCCACCAATGGGTAGGAAAATTGCCAGACCGGAAAGGGATCATACAAATGTATTGGTACATAATCAGTGGCGTAAAGCGGTGCAGGGATATTTGGCCAGTATCAGTTTTGTGGATGAATGTGTCGGCCGGGTAATTGATGCGTTAGAAAACAGTGAATATGCTGAAAATACGGTGATTGTGCTCTGGTCCGATCATGGATGGCACCTGGGAGAAAAATTGCATTGGCGTAAGTTTGCTTTATGGGAAGAAGCCACACATAATGTGTTAATGCTATCAGCACCGGGAATTAGTCAACCAGGAAGCAAGAGTGATGCTGCGGTTAATCTGCTGGATATATACCCCACATTAATAGATGTATGCGGTCTACAAAAGAAACCTGAATTAGAGGGAAACAGTCTCTTATCTTTGTTAGAAGACCCAAACTATCAATGGGCAATGCCTACCCTTACCACTTTTGGTCGTAACAACCACAGTATTCGGTCAGAGAAGTGGCGCTATATCCGCTATTCCGATGGCAGCGAAGAACTCTATGATCATTCAGTTGACGAATTGGAATGGCATAATCTGGCTGCTGAAAAAAAGTATGCAGATTTAAAAAATGATTTAGCTCAATGGCTGCCAGAAGTAAATGCCGAGGAAGTGACCACTTCACGGTAAATTGCACCTATTTTTGTCCCCACGGAGGTCCGCGGATAGCGGACCTACTTGTTGTTCATTGAAAATACGCATGCTAACAAGGGCGGCTCTGCGATTTGACAATAAGAAGCAAGTTGATTGATTTTTAACGGAAAAGATCAACTATCCCAATCGGAAAAGATCTATTGATTTGCTTGGATAAGATAGATATATCCAGGAGTAAAAGATCTATCTTTCCGGGGGTACAAGAAGGCTATATCTTTGGGGGCAAGAACTATCTTCCCGGGGGTACAAGAAGGTTAGATCTTAGAGGACAAGATCTATATATCTTTTACCAAAAGATCTATCCTTCTTTTCCTCTTCGGACAATATATCTTTTTCCAAAAGATTTACTAATCTTTTTTGAAAAGATTTCCCGATCTATTTTTAAAAAGAACAACTGAACGAGCCTGAAGGACTTTGGGAAACAGCACTGCATTTCGTGGTGCTGTAGGTGCTTAGTCGCGTCCAACTACTTCCGTTATCCGTTGAGCGTAAGACTCCTCCGCCTGTCCCGGCATAAATATTTTGCTGTGAATCGACTGCGATAGCAAAGACAGCACCACCATCGAATTCATTTCTAAGTGAATCTTTGCTGTAACACTGTAGCCAGTTGTATACTGCACGCTTTCGTGATTCATCAATTATTGTGTACTTATCAAGTATCACTTTCTCTTTCTCGTATTTGAATGTGTTAACAAAACAATAATAATCATCCGGAGACCAAAACCCGTTTAATTGATTCAGTTCGTAGGTTGCCGATTCTTCCTTTTGGTTAAAACTGTTTAAAGAATACACATCAAGTAGCACAGAGCCGTCCGGCCTCAATAATGAATTGAATTTTGAGAGCATTATCTTTCTTTGTTCTGGACTTAACACACAATAATCACACATGATCATTGTAATAAGGTCGAAACTGTTTGTTGTTTCAAAATCCAAATAGTTTGTCAGAACATAATTTATTTTTAAACCTTTTTCAGCAGCTACCTGTTTTGCATACTTCAGGGAATTATCTGAGAAATCAATG
>SDBT01001822.1_pt1 | contig 38127 bp, 42 predicted proteins | sample 2277101 | NCBI WGS metagenome assembly SDBT01 (sample SAMN10404973, study PRJNA504765) | marine sediment metagenome | isolation source: marine sediment core GS10_PC15, 103 cmbsf | place: Arctic Ocean: Southern Knipovich Ridge | collected 2010 | reverse complement strand
AATAAATTGTAATTATTATTTTGATATAGGAAATTTTATAATAACATATATTATTATAGATAAAATTTATATTATGTTTTTTTTAAGATAAAATAATTTTATTTATACCAAAGTACAATAAAAGTAAATATTAAATAATGCAAAAACAGCATATAAACAATATAGAAGCCAGATTTACCCCATTCATTAAGGGAGTAATGGTACTTTTCAGTTTTATATTTGTCTTTGCTTCAATTGCTATATATAGAATGTTGTCCAGTACACTCTTATTGAATAAAATATTTATTCAAGGATTTATTCATTCACATTTTTTTTCTTTATTTGAAATAATATTTATTATTATGGTATTTCTTCTCCTAATGAAATTTCGTGTTAAGAAAGAATCACACTCTAATATCTCAAAAATAGTATTTATTCTAATTTTATTAACATTCATACTGAAAATGTTAAATCCCAATAATGATTCTAATAATCCAATCCTTGGTATGCCTCTGTTTTCGGATATTTCCAATTTCACTTTTATCTTATTAGCATATTTCTCTTTATTCCAAGATGAAAAAGTATATATGATATTTTTAAGAAAATTATTTTATTATATCGGTGTTATTTTAACAATTAGAGTTTTTTATTTATTTTTCTTGTTTGGAACTGGAAAAGGCTATTATGGTTTTGGAGTAAATTCAACCTTAGGAGAAAGCGATTTACTTTTTATAATTGCATTTTATCAGATTGCATTATTTGCCTTATTTCTAATTTATAAAAAGAAAAAATACCTTGTATTGTGGTTAGTATATCTTTTATTCCAAATATTTTCTTATCGAAGAAGTGCACTTGGTGTTGCGTTATCTGCAAATGTTCTTTGTTATATTTTTATTTTATTAAAAGGAAAAGGTATAAAAAACAAAGCTATTTTAATTTTCGGAATAGTTTTATTTTATGGAGCAATTAACAATATTGAAAATTTTAATCTTCCATTTAAATATGAGCAATATATTTCACGGTTTACTTCTGCAATCCCGGGAATGGCATTAGAACAAAAAGGTCAATTTACTGATTCCGGTCACTGGGAGCAGACTACGGCAACACTTTATTATGCGGCAAAGGATTTAGGATTTTGGGGACATGGCTATGGGAAATCTTATAGCCTATATTTAGAGGGGCAGTCTTCTGCTATACACAATGTTTATGCTGCAACCTGGGCACAGCATGGAATTTACATGCTTTTATTTTATTTATTAATAATTGGCATAGTATTATATAATATTTTAAAATTATTTCTATTTGAGAATATAATTAACAAGAATGACTATATCTTAAAAATATCAATATGCAGTTTTCTATTAATGTGGTTTGGAGTATTGGTTACCAACCCATTAGCTATGGTAGAAACTTTTAAAATGCAAGTGTTCTGGTTTACGTTGCTTACTATTTTGATTAAGGTAAAACCTGAAAATGAAATATTTTTACTGGGTACAATTAAGGTTAAATAAGATTGAATTTTATAATAAATAAAAAAAAATAAAGGGAAAATTATATGTTCAAAAATAAAACACTACTCATAACTGGAGGTACCGGTTTTATCGGCACAAATCTATGTAACGAACTGTGTTCAAGAGGTTATAAAGTAATTGCATGTGATTTTTATAATACAGAAAGAGAGGATTATATAAGATGTGATGTGAGAAATTATTGCCTGAACAAAATAATACAACGTCTAAAAAGATAATATAAACGAGAGGAGAAAAATATGGATAATAGAAATTATCCCAAAATTCTAATTATTGGACAAAATTTCAATAAAATCGATGGGGGTGGTATTACTCTTACCAATCTCTTTATGGGTTGGGACAAAGATAATATTGCTGTAGCTTCATTCAATATTGATTTAACACAAACTTCTATTTGTACAAGCTATTATCAAATAGGGAATGATGAAGAAAAATGGATTTTCCCTTTTAATTATTTACAAAGAAAAATCAAATCGGGTCCCATTTTATTAAATACTCAGAATTATGGTAAAAAAGATTCAAATCACAGAAATAATATTTTTACAAGAGTAAGAGAAAGTGAATTAAAAGAATTACTAAAGAAATTTTTTCGTTCCAGTTTACATTTTTGGGGAGTTTATAATTTGTTCTATAAATTAAGAATTTCAGCAGGATTTATCACCTGGGTTAAAGATTTCAAACCTGATATAATTTATACACAATTATCAAGTCTTGCTTTGATTCGCTTTGTTGATAAATTACAACAATTAATTGATGTTCCTATTGCAATCCATATAATGGATGATTGGCCTAAAACAATTGCATCAAAAGGATTTTTTTCACTATACTGGAAAAGGGTTATTGATCACGAATTTAGAGAATTAATTAATAAATCTTCCTATTTAATGAGCATATGTCAATCAATGAGTGATGAATATAAAATTCGGTATGGTAAGGATTTTATCCCTTTTCATAATCCAATTGATTTGACAATATGGAAGAAAGAAAGTAAAAATAAATGGAATATTAAACATTCTTTTTATATAGTATATGCTGGAAGAGTTGGAAATGCAAATCAAAAGTCGATCTTTGATATTTGTAAAAGTACATCCATCTTGAACAAAGAAGGAACTTACATTTATTTTGATATTTACACCCCTGATTATCAACTAAAAAGAGTACTCAAGCTGAACAAGTTTCAGGGTGTTTCTATACATCCTTCTATCCCACATGAAGATATCCCACCTTTACTTGCTGGAGCTGATTTATTAGTTATACCACTTGATTTTGATAAAAAAAGCATTAAATTCGCCGGATTTTCAATGCCAGGAAAAACCTCTGAATATATGGCTTCTGGTACACCTATTTTAGTTTATGCACCTGCAGAAACTGCTCTTATTCATTATACAGATAAAGAAAAATGGGGTTTTGTAGTAAATGAAAGAAATTTAAGTCTATTATCTGCCGCTATTAAACAATTATATTCAGATAAATTTTTAAGAGAACAGCTTGGTAAACATGCGAGGGAATTGGCTTTTAAAAATCACAATGCAATCATTGTAAGAGATAATTTTCATAAATTATTTACTTATCAAAGAAGTTAAAAAATTTTTCTAATAAATCATTGAAAGGAGATAATAATGAAAATATTAGTTACTGGTGGTGCCGGTTTTATCGGCACAAATCTATGTAATGAACTGCGTTCCAGAGGACATAAGGTAATTGCTTGTGACCTCTACAATACAGATAGAGATGATTACATAAGATGCGATGTAAGAAATTATCGTCAACTTGAAAGAGTGTTTGAGGAGTATGGTCCATTTGATTATGTCTATCATCTTGCCGCTGAATATGGTAGGTGGAATGGTGAAGCTTATTACGAAAATCTCTGGCAGACAAATGTAATGGGAACAAAGCATATTATTAGACTTCAGGAGAAATATAAGTTTCGTATGATTTTCTTTTCATCGGCTGAAGTATACGGAGATTATGAAGGAGAAATGAAAGAGGCAGTTATGCAAGAAAATAGTATAAAAGATACTTACCAGATGAATGATTATGCTATTTCTAAATGGGCGGGTGAGCTAATGTGCATGAATTCAAATAAAATGTTTGGAACAGAAACTGTTAGGGTTAGACCCGTCAATTGTTACGGTCCTCATGAAGAGTATACTCCATACAGAGGTTTTATTCCAAAGTTTATTTACCATTGTTTGCATAATAAGACATATACAGTTTATAAAGGTCATAAAAGAATAATAGACTTTGTAGAAGATACCTGCAGAACATTTGCAAATATTATTGATAATTTTATTTCTGGTGAAGTTTATAATGTGGGAGGAAAACCCGAATGGGAAATGGATATAAAAGATTATTCTGATTTGATATTAAAGGCAACAGGAGCTGATGAATCTCTTGTAACTTATAAGGAAGCAGAACCTTTTACAACAAAAGTTAAAAAAATTGACTTCTCAAAATCAATTAGAGATTTGAAGCACAATCCAAAAGTTCCGCCTAAAGAAGGGATAAGAATAACCGTTGATTGGGTGAAATACTATTATAGAATAAAATAAGAAGGAGAATAGAATGAAAGAAATAGAAAAAAATTATGAAGATAAGAAAATATTGGTTACAGGTGGTGCCGGTTGTATTGGTAGTAATCTTGTAAAAAGATTTAGTAAGATAGGTGCGAAGGAAGTAATTATCCTAGATAATTTATCCTCAGCTTACAGATGGAATATTCCCCAAGCAGATAATATCATATTTGTAGAGGGTGATATTTTAGACGATGAAATGTTAAAAAGAGTATTTAAAAGAAAACCTGAATATATTTTTCATCTTGCTGCGCATTTTGCAAATCAAAACTCCGTTGATAATCCAGAAACCGATTTGATGGTAAATGGTATGGGAATTCTGAAAGTTCTTGAATATGCTCAGATTGCTGGAATTGAAAGATTTGTATTTTCATCTTCAGGATGTGGTGTTTATGGTTTAGAATCAAAAATGCCATTTAAAGAAAATGATATATCAATAAAATTAAATTCACCTTATCAGGTGACTAAGCTATTAGGTGAATTATTTACAAATTATTTTCATAATCTTTACAACTTACCAATAGTAAATGCTCGCTTCTTCAATGTATTTGGACCTGGGGAAGTTCCTGGAATATATAGAAATGTAATACCAAATTTTATTTATTGGGCTATGCAAGGTAAACCACTTCCTATTACAGGAGATGGTTCAGAAACAAGAGATTGGACTTATGTTGGAGATATTGTAAATGGATTGCTTGCAATGGGAATAAAAGATGAAGCGATTGGTGAAGCAATCAATCTTGGTTCCGGATACGAAACGAAAGTTATTGATATGGCTAATATTGTAAATGAGTTAACAGGTAATAAAAACGGCATTAAATATGTAAAATCAAGAAATTGGGATGTTAAAAAAAGACTTCTCTCTTCTATTGATAAAGCTAAAAGAATATTGGACTATGATCCTAAAACAAGCTTTAAATCAGGAGTTGAAGAGGTTTATAAGTGGTTTGTTGATAATCGGGAAAATATAGAAAAAAGCGCAGAATTCTGATATGATAGATAAGAAGATAAAAGTTCTGATTGCCTTTGGCACACGCCCAGAAGCAATAAAGATGGCTCCTGTTATTAAGCAATTTGAATTAAATAACGAGAGTTTTGAAACCATTGTTTGTGTAACAGCCCAGCATAGAGAGATGTTGGATCAAGTTCTGAATTTATTTGAGATTAAACACCAATATGATTTAGATTTAATGACAGATAATCAAACATTGCATAGTTTAACATCAAAAGTACTTCTTGGAATAACAGAAGTGATGGAAAAAGAAAAACCTAATTTAATATTAGTTCAAGGAGATACTACTACTACTTTTATAGCTTCACTTGCCGCTTTTTATTTGAAAATAAAAGTTGCACATATAGAAGCAGGATTAAGGACACAAGATAAATATAGTCCATTTCCTGAAGAAATTAATAGGTGTCTTACTAGCCATTTGGCTGATTATCATTTTGCTCCAACCGAAGAAGCCAAAAATAATTTACTTAATGAAGGAATTCCTGAAAGTAGTATTTATGTAACTGGTAATACTGTAATTGATGCTCTAAAATGGGTGATTAAGAAGCATAATGAAACCTCATCTGGTGAAAAATGGAGCGATTTTTTCTTATCGCAATATAATATTTCTCTTTCAAATCCTCCAAAAACAATTTTAGTAACAGGGCACAGGCGAGAAAGTTTTGGAGAAGGATTCAAAAATATTTGTAGTGCTTTAAAGCAATTGGCAGAAAATAATCCGGATATACAGATAATATACCCAGTTCATTTAAATCCTAATGTGCAAAATCCGGTTTATTCTATTTTAGGCAATGTAAAAAATGTTCATTTAATACAACCCCTTGATTATGAACCTTTTATATTTTTAATGAATAAAAGTTACCTAATTCTCACTGATTCTGGTGTAATTCAAGAAGAAGCTCCTTCACTTGGTAAACCAGTTTTGGTAATGCGTGATACCACAGAAAGACCGGAGGGAGTTAAAGTGGGAACTGCTAAATTAGTTGGAACAGATAGTAAACACATAGTAAATGAAACTGAAAAACTATTATATGACAAAGTGGAATATGGGAAAATGGCAAAAGCAGTAAGCCCTTATGGGAATGGAAATTCATCTGAGAGAATTGTTGATTTATTAAAGAGATATGCTAATAAAAAAGATATTAATTGAGGTTATAAAATGAACATAAGTATATTTGGGTTAGGTTATGTTGGATGTGTTAGTCTTGGATGTCTGGCACAGAACGGACATAATGTTATTGGCATAGATATAATTGATTCTAAAATTAATTTGATAAATAATGGCAAACCAACAATTATTGAGAAAGATATTGATAAAATTATTTACGAGCAGTGGAAGAAGGGAAAAATTTCTGCTACAAGAGATTATAGAAATGCAGTGAATGATACAGATATTTCAATAATTTGTGTAGGTACTCCTTCAACAGATGAGGGGAATCTTAACCTGAATTTTGTATATGAAGTATCGAAGCAAATTGCCGAAGGAATAAAGAAAAAGAGTAATTTTCATGTTGTTGTTATAAGAAGCACTGTGTTACCTGGCACTAATAAAAAGGTAGGGGAAAATTTAGAGAATTTCTCAGGTAAAAAGAGGAATATTGATTTTGCTGTAGTTTCAAATCCTGAATTTCTTAGGGAAGGCACAGCTGTTAGCGATTATTATAATCCTTCCATTACTGTTTTAGGGAGTAATAATAAAAATGCTATAGAAACTATGAAAAGAGTTTACAAAGAAATTAATGCTCCTGTTGCAGTCACCGATATAGAAGTAGCCGAGATAATTAAATATGTTAATAACTCTTATCATGCCTTAAAAATTTCATTTTCAAATGAAATTGGGAATATTTGCAAAAAATTGAATATAGATTCACACAAGGTTATGGAATTATTTTGCAAAGATACACACCTTAACATTTCGACAAATTATTTTAAACCAGGATTTGCTTATGGAGGTTCGTGTTTACCAAAAGACTTAAAAGGTTTAAAAACATTAGCGCATGACTTTTACTTAAATTCTCCGATACTTGAATCAATTGAATTATCAAATGAGAATCAGAAGAGAATAGCATTTGATATGATTGTTAAAAAAGGCAAAAAAGTAGAAAGCAGAAAGAATAAAAAGTAAAATGGAGAATGGTGAATGGAAAACGGAGGAGGAAGAAGGGCATTAATAGGCATTAATGGGCATTGATGCATTGATTGGGCATTTGTAGGTGGGGTTGCGAGTTGCGAGGTACGGGTTGCAGGTTGAGAAAAAATAATATAAAATTTAACTCCTAGAATTAGCAATTTGAGAAAAACCCCGAACCCAAAACCTAATACCAAAACCCCAAACCCAATACCCAATACCTAATACCAAAACCCCAAACCCAATACCCAATACCCAATACCTAATACCCAAACCCCCAAAACCCAAACCCCCAAACTTCTCTATTTTTTTAAAAATTAAATAATATAAAGGATTAAATAGTGAAAATATTAGTCACAGGTTCAGCTGGATTCATTGGATTTCATCTGACCCAAAAATTACTCGACCGAGGAAATGAAGTCATTGGTCTTTACAATATTAATGACTATTATGATGAAGTGGATTTTTTACCTTATTTAAATGAAGAATGTACCTATGCAGGTATACAAGGAGAATAAAATGAAAGTAGTAATATTAGCTGGCGGCTATGGAACACGTCTTGGAAATATAACGGAAGCAATACCAAAACCAATGCTGAAAATTGGCAACAAACCTATTTTGTGGCACATCATGAAAATATATGCAAGTTATGGATATAAGGATTTTGTTTTATCATTGGGATATAAAGCTGAAATTATTAAAGAGTATTTTTACAATTATAATGCTTATTCAAATGACTATACAATAAATTTAGGTACGAAAGAAATTGAAAAATTACATAATCATAAGGAAAATGATTGGAATGTAACTTTGATAGATACAGGAGTAAATACTTTAAAAGGAGCAAGAGTAAAAAAAGTTGAAAGATATTTAGATGATATCAATATGTTAACTTATGGCGATGGAGTAGCAGATATTAATATTGAAGATTTAGTCAAATTTCATAAATCTCATGATAAAATTATTACCATTTCAGGTGTGTATCCTCCTTCTAGATTTGGTGAGATCATAGAAAAAAGAGGACAATTAGTTTCATTTGAAGAAAAATCCCAGACTTCTACTGGATTAATTAATGGTGGCTTTATGGTATTTGGTATAAGATTATTGGATTATTTGACTACTGATGAGAATTGTGATCTTGAATATGGACCATTCGAAGTTCTCGCAAAAGAAAAGCAAATTATGGTTTATAAACACGAAGGCTCGTGGGAATGTGTTGATACTGAAAGAGATTTATTACATTTAAATAAACTATGGAATGATAATAAAGCTTTTTGGAAGGTGTGGTAATTTATGGATAAATCAAGTGAAGTTAGAAAAAAAATAGAAAAGTTAGTCAAACAATATTATGAAATTGAATTTTCTACAACTCATTTCAATCCTGGTAAAGATAAAATAAATTATGCTGGTCGTATTTTTGACGAAAAGGAAATTCAAAATTTAGTTAATGCTTCTTTGGATTTTTGGTTAACTTCGGGAAGATATACAGAAGAATTTACCGAAAAACTTGAAGATTTTTACGGAGTTGAAAATATATTATTGACCAATTCAGGTTCATCTTCAAATTTACTGGCAATAACTGCTTTAACTTCACCAAAATTAGGAAATAACAGATTATTACCTGGTGATGAGGTTATAACGGTTGCTGCAGGATTTCCGTCAACACTCTCACCAATTATTCAAAATCAATTGATTCCAGTTTTTCTCGATGTAGAAATTGGTAATTATAATATTGATACTTCAAAACTTGAAAAAGCAATTTCTAAAAAAACGAAAGCAGTTTTTATAGCACACACACTTGGCAATCCATTTAACCTTGCTTCTATAATGGAATTTGCAAAAAAATACAATCTTTATGTTATTGAAGATAATTGCGATGCAATGGGAAGTCTTTATGATGGGAAGCTTACAGGTACATTCGGTCATATTGCAACTGGTTCATTCTATCCTGCACATCATATTACTACAGGAGAAGGTGGTTGTATAATGACAAATAATGATGAGTTGGCACTGATAATACGATCGTATCGAGATTGGGGACGTGATTGTTACTGTGAAGGAGGAGAAAATAATACTTGTGGTAAAAGATTTTCTCAACAATTTGGAAATCTACCTTATGGATATGACCATAAATATGTCTATTCCCATATTGGTTATAATTTTAAAATGACTGAAATGCAGGCAACAATTGGTTGTGCCCAAATGGATAAACTTTCGGATTTTAAAAAACAAAGAATTGATAATTTTAATTATTTATTTGAAAAACTAACTCAATTTAATCAATTTCTAATTCTTCCAAAAGCTACACAAAAAAGTATTCCTTCCTGGTTTTGTTTCATAATTACTGTAAAAGCAAATGCCGGTTTTACTCGAAATGAAATTATAGAATATTTAAATGAAAACAAAATTGAAACAAGAAATTTATTTGCAGGTAATCTTCTCAGACAGCCAGCATTTATTAATATCAATCATAGAGTAGTTGGAAATTTACAAAATACTGACTTTATAATGAATAATACTTTTTTCATCGGAACATATCCCGGAATGACCAAAGAAAAAATTGATTACATTATTGAGATATTTACGTGTTTTTTTAATGGGAGATAATTATGGCATTACCTAAGAAAATACCAGTATTAATAAGTAATTTGAAACGGCTTGACAATAAAATTGTTTGTTTAGATTTGAAACCACTCAAGCGTGTTCCCAACTTTAAAGCTGGTCAATTTTTACATCTTTCTTTAGATCAATATATTCCAACTAGAGAATGGCCAGAATCACGAGTCTTTTCAATAGTAAGTGCTCCAGAAACCCGAGATGAAAAAATTTCTGTTATCGTATCAATACAGGGAGTTTACACAAAACGTATTTTTAATGAATGTAAGATTGGGCAGAAAATTTGGTTAAAATTTCCTTATGGAAATTTTTCTCTTTTTTCTTCGTTTAATGAGATTGTTTTTATTGCAGGTGGAACTGGAATTACACCATTTCTATCAATGATAGAATCACTTTTTCATACAAATGATCAGACTAAAATCAATCTTTATTATGGTGTTCAAAAAAAAGAACATTTAGTTGGAGAGGATATTATTATGCAATATGCTTTGAAAAATGATCAATTCCATAGTCACATCTCGATAGAAGAGTCAATAGAAGCAGAATATAAACATGGGAAATTGAATATTAATTCAATTTTAGAAGAAACAGATACTAAAAATTCAGTTTATTATTTATCAGGACCAAAAATAATGATTGATAATTTCAAACATAGTATGATAAAACAATCAATAAATATAAAGAGGATCATTACAGATGATTGGGAATAATATTTTAGATATATTCAATGGTATTTACGCAAATAAAACGGTTTTTGTAACTGGTCATACAGGATTTAAGGGTTCTTGGTTAAGTATCTGGTTAAATGAATTAGGTGCAAAAGTGATAGGATATGCGCTCGATCCATATACAAAGAGAGATAATTTTGTATTATCAAACTTATCAGACAAAATTATTGACATAAGGGGTGATGTTAGGGATTCAAAAAAATTAAATGATGCATTTAATAAATATAAACCTGATATTATTTTTCATTTAGCAGCACAACCACTGGTCAGAATTTCATTTGAAATCCCAGTTGAAACTTACGAAGTAAATGTAATGGGTACTATTAATTTGATGGAATGCATCAGAAAATCGGATAAAACGAAAATTGGCATATTTATAACCACAGATAAATGTTATGATAATAAAGAGCAAATTTGGGGTTATAGAGAAAACGAACCGATGGGAGGATATGACCCATATTCTTCTTCAAAAGGTTGCTGCGAATTAGCAATAAATTCCTGGAGGAAATCTTTTTTTAATCCGGAACAATTTGAAAAACATGGTAAAGCAATTGCAAGCGCAAGGGCTGGGAATGTAATTGGAGGAGGGGATTGGGCTACAGACAGGATCATTCCCGATTGCATAAGAGCATTAGAAGAAAATAAACCAATTGAGATAAGAAACCCTAAATCTATTCGACCTTGGCAACATGTACTCGAACCATTAAATGGATATTTATTATTAGGTCAAAGATTATTTGAAGATCCGAAAAAATATGCTGATGGATGGAATTTCGGTCCCAATTTAGACTCTATAGTAACTGTATGGGAAATGGCTGAGATCGTAGTAAAATATTACGGAAAGGGAAATATAAGAGATATGTCTAATTCAGAAGACTTACATGAAGCAAAATTATTAGCATTAGATATAGCAAAAGCAAGATTTAAACTGGGATGGAAGCCTGTTTTAAATATCCAGGAGACTATAGAGTTGACGGTTAATTGGTATATGAAATATAAAAGAGGTGCAGTATATAATTTATGTGTAAATCAAATTAAAGAATATATTAATAAAAGTTGAAAAATAAAAATAATGGAAACAATTGTAATTGCAGGTGGTTTTGGTTTTGTTGGAAAAAATATGATTGAGCAACTCAGTTCTAAATTTCGTCTGATTATTATTGATAAATATGTGGATGAGGATTTTGCTATAAATCATTATGTTTCCTTCTATCAAAACAATTTCAACAATTCAGAAGAAATTAAAAACATTCTGGAAAAAGAACATCCTGATTATATAATTAATCTTGTTTCTATTGTGACAGCTAAAAGAGATTTGAAGCTTTTTGAAGAGATGATAACTAGCAATCTGATGGTTTTTCTATCATTATATGAAGCTTCCCAAAATCTTTCCAGTTTAAAACTTTTTGTCCAATTTGGTTCAGCTGAGGAATATGGTAATATCAATCCTCCATTTTTAGAAAACAATAGGGAATCACCTATGTCACCTTATGCCTTGATTAAACAATTAACAACAAATACTGCAATAATGCTAAACAGAAATTATTCTTTTCCTGTCTGTGTGGTTAGACCAGGAAATATCTTTGGAAAATATCAGAATAGGAAGAAATTTATTCCCTACATTATTTCTTCACTTATAAATGATGAATCCCTAAAAGTAAGTTCTTGTGAACAAAAAAGAGATTTCATACATGTTGTTGACCTAATTAAGGTTGTGGAAAAGATACTTATTAACAGTGATAAGGCAAAGGGGGAAATTTTGAATGTTTCTTATGGGAAAAGTATTTCGCTTAAGGAAATAATTATATACTGCAGAAATGAAACAAACTCTAAATCAAAGATAAATTTTGGGTTTATTAATTATAGAGAGAACGAAATGATGAATTTTATTTGTGATATAAGAAAAGTAGAAAATATAATTGGTGGAAATATTGAATCTGATTTTTATAATAAACTGAAACTCGAGATAGACAGAATGAGGTTTTGAAATGAAATATTTAATTACTGGTGGTTGTGGCTTTGTTGGGTCAAATCTAGCAGCAGAGGTTTTAAAAATAGGTGAAGATCTGGTTATATTTGACAATCTATTCAGGCATGGTAGCTCTGATAATTTGAACTGGTTAAAGGGAAAAGGTGCATTCACATATTACCCCTTCGACATTAGAAACTTCAATGATGTTGAGACCGTAATTATTAAAGAACAACCAGATGTCGTATTTCACCTCGCAGGTCAAGTTGCAATGACTACCTCAATTAGCAACCCTAGACTAGACTTTGAAATAAATACTATGGGAACTTTTAATTTGCTCGAAGCGGTTAGGAAATATTCTCCCGATTCAGTAGTGTTGTATTCTTCAACCAATAAAGTATATGGTGATTTTGCTAATCTAACATTTAACGAACAAGATACAAGATATACCTGTCAAGAGTATCCAAAAGGTTTTGATGAAAATATTCCACTTGATTTTCATTCACCTTATGGATGTTCCAAAGGAGCAGCAGACCAATATTTATTGGATTATGCAAGAATTTTTAATATAAAAACTGTGGTATTTAGACATTCCTCGATGTATGGTGGAAACCAACATGCAACCATCGATCAAGGTTGGATTGGTTGGTTTTGTCAAAAAGCGTTGGATATTAAAAATGGAATCGCAAAAGAACCTTTTACAATATCCGGAACAGGAAAACAAGTAAGGGATGTATTGCACGCTGATGATGTTGTATCGTTATATTTCAATGCAGTAGAGAATATTGATAAAGTAAAAGGACAAGCTTTTAATATAGGTGGCGGTTTAGATTATAGTCTATCTTTATTGGAGCTTTTTATTCTGCTTGAAGAACTATTGGGCATAAAAATGGAATTCAAACAGCTGCCGCCCAGAGAAAGCGACCAATTAATATTTATTGCTGATATAACAAAAATATATAAACTTACAGGTTGGAAACCTAAGGTTACAGCAAATAAAGGCATAGAAAAGATGATTAATTGGCTGAGCAAAGATTAAAAAGGTATGGCTCCATCAGTAAACAACAAGCGCATAGTAAAAAACACCATATTTCTGTATATAAGAATGTTCTTCACCATGGTTGTGGCATTATATACATCTCGTGTGGTATTAAGTACATTGGGTGTAACTGATTTTGGTATTTATAATGTTGTGGGTGGTGTCGTTGCTATGTTCGGTTTTATTACCAATACGATGGCTTCTGCTTCACAAAGGTTTTTAGCATTTGAAATTGGAAGAAATGATTTTGTTCAACTCAAAAAAACTTTTAGTGTTACCGTTACTATCTACTTAATTTTCACATTGGCAATTATTATTTTGGGTGAAACGGCAGGTTTATGGTTTGTATATCATAAATTAACTATTCCACCTGAAAGAATGACTGCAACACTCTGGGTTTATCAATTTTCAATTTTGAAAATGCTTCAATTTATACTACTATAAAAGATTTATTTAGATTTCTTAAAAGTTCGGTGAATCTGAGTTTTAAAAATAAAGACATTATATATTTATACCCCTATATTTTAGGATGTTATGATTTTAGGAGGAAGAATTTTGGTAAAGGCTCTATAAGTAAATTTATTAAGTCGAAAGTTGTATAATTAACATTTAGTTGCACATGAAGGGAAAATTAAAAAATATCAGAGTAGATAATGAAAAAAAATAATAAGACAATTTTCAAGAGGATAAATAAACTTGTATTAAGAAATTTAAGGAGGAGCGTATCTCCATATTTTTATAAGAACTTACTCAAATGGCATAAGTTAAAAGGAAAATATAAGGGAAAGCGTATATTTATAATCGGTAATGGTCCCAGTTTAAATAAAACTCCTTTATATTTATTGAAAGATGAATACACAATTTGTTTTAATCGGTTTAATCTAATGTCTGAAAGATTAAATTGGCTTCCTAATTTTTTCACTATTATGGATACAGAAGTTGCATTAGATATGATAGATGAGATTAATGAAATCACAAAAAAAGTTGATTTTAGTTTTCTCCCTGATGTAAATGATGGGAAGATTAAAATAAAAAATAAAATAGATAATAGTTCAAATATCTTATTTTTTCATGGTTTTCCTATTGGGTTTTCAAATCATTTACCTTGGTTGAGTTACGGCAATACAATTGCATTTCCAGCCTTTCAGATTATGAAATATTTAGGATTTTCTAAAATATACTTTTGTGGTATTGATGTCAATTATAAAGTTGATAACACTGCAAAGCTTATTGAAGAAGTAAAATTGAAAGGAAATACGGTTCAAGTGATAAAATCTGAGGCTGATGATGATCCTAATCATTTTGATCCAAGGTATTTTGGAAAAGGACGAACATATCATCAGCCAACACAAATAATAGTTGATAAGATTTTTAACAATATGAATACAGTTTACAAAAGCACATTTAATAGTGATACAAAAGTGATAAATGTTGGTTATGACTCAAAAATAGAAGTCTTTGAAAAAAAAGATTTTATTGAAATATTAAATTATCCGGAAGAAAAAATAAAACAAATATTTGAAGCATTAGTTGTTTCTTTTAATTTTAAAACACTTGACCAATTTTTAAAGTCAGTAAATTATTGTAATGATGTAAATGAATGGGATAAAAATTCAAATATTAATGCGTTAATGACTGAACAAGCTGTTGAAATTCTGAAATCAAAAATTTTAGAAACAATTCCTATTGGACCTTTTAAAGGATATATTTATTTCATTAATAGGAGTATTGCATCTAATTGAAGGTCAAATCAAAATAAACTTTTGTAATTTATTTTAAAATTGATTAATTTACAAGACAGATGATAGTTAGAGGAAAACCTAAAGAGAGTTCCTACGTGAATTCTCCCCAGCTTTGATTCAGATTGATACACAATAATACAACTGAAAAAAAATAATTTGAAAAGTCTGTTTCGAACAAATTAGATATTGACAAATAAAAGTTAAATTTAAATGGAAAAAATAATTTCAATAATATTACCAGTTTGTAATGGTGAAAAGTATTTATCATACAATTTGAGTCTGATAAAAGATCAAATAAAAAGAAATAAAGATTTAGTTGATTTTATTATTTGCAATAATGGATCAAGTGATAATACATTAACGATATTAAATGAAATAAGAGAACAAGATCCATATTTCAAAATCATTAATTATGAAGACAAAGTTCCAATAGGTAATAGCATTTATCGTTCTATTTCGAACGCAACTGGTAAATATATTTACTTATGGGGTGATGATGATATTCCGTCCCCTTTTATGATTGATACTTTATTATATTACATCAAGAAATATCCAAAATCTGGCTTATTTCATTTTAATTTTTTAGTAGGTAAAGAAAAAAAAATAGATTTTTTAGGCCCGATAAGAGCTAACAATCTCAACTATGATAAAGAATCAAAAGAATATGCAGATATTGAGCAATATATATATGAGTTTTATTTAAGTATGGGATTTTTATCCTCACTTCTTTTTTTGAAAAAAATATGGGATAGAGGATGCGATTTTGATAACAGTAAACATTATGGTTATCAATTTCTTTTCCCGTTGTTTTATGGGTTAAAGGAGTACACGTCTTTATATATTAGTTTCCCATTATGTTTAAAAAGATTACCAATGAACAGACAATGGATTAATCGTGCTGTATATTACAGATTTGTTGGGTTGCCTAATTTATTGCATGACTTGGAGAAGGAAAAAATAATAAAAAATGCTAATAAAATTTGGTTTAAGGTAGCAAATAATAATAAGGCATTTTTTAAGATAATACCTCAGGCATGTTTAGATAAGCCATTCTATAGATCAAAAATAAAAGAGATAAATAAAAATCAGAATTCAATATTTAGAAAAAGTATGGTTTGGTCTTTTATTAATTTTATGCCTAAAAATCTTTACAAATTCATACGAAAAATTATATATAAATAGGAGTTATAAGTTCATTAAAGTATTAACTTCGTCCTCATATTTAGGACAAATCAGTCCTGAACTATTTTATAGATCAACACGAGGATTAGCTGATTAAACATAAGTCATACATTTTATCCCATTGCTTAAAATACTAGATGCTGTTGGAATGTGGCATTAAAGAAAAAATGATGAGTAAATCAAAAAACAAAAAACAAAAATGAAAAATCTATTAAAAAAAGCTAAAAATGTTTTAAAAAATGATGGTTTAAGTGTTTTTTTTGAAAGAAGCTTTAATTATTCTATTGTAAAAACAAAAAGAGTCTTTAGCTCGTTTGGTTTAGAAAATATTAACCGAATTAAAAATTTAAAAGGAACATATAAGAAGAAAAGGGTATTTTTATTAGGGAATGGACCAAGTCTAAATAGGACTCCTTTACATTTACTAAAAAACGAATATAAAATGTGTTGTAATAGATTTAATCTCTTTTTTGAAAGACTTGACTGGTTTCCAGATTTTTATATAGCAATTGATGACCTTGTTATTAAAGACGCATATAAAGAAATAAATAATGAAATTATTCCGAATGTTAAACTTTCTTTTTTCCCTGATATACATCCTTCCAATGTTGAAATAAAGAATAAACTTATTCGTGATAGAGAAAATATACTATGGCTAAATACGGATAAACCGGGATTTTCTCTTAATTTGCCTCAATGTGGAATAAATAAAACCATTATAAACCCCGGCCTTCAAATTTTGGCTTATCTTGGCTTCGAAAAAATTTATTTGCTTGGTGTTGATATGACATTTGAAGATCAAAAAGTTAAAAAATCAAATTCTCGAGATTGGACTGCAGAAAAGGATGATGATCCTAATCACTTTGATCCACGATATTTTGGCAAAAGTAGAAGCTATCATAATCCTACCGTACATGAAATGCTTGATACATTGGCGGAAGGCAAAAAGTTTTTTGATGAGCACAATGTGAAAGTTTATAATGCAACTATTGGTGGCAAACTTGAAGTTTTTCCTAGAAAAAACTTTAGGGAATTATTTAAATATAATGAAAAAGAAGAACTTGAGTTATTTCTAAAATCATGTAATATTAAAGCTAATCATAAGTCTTTTGAAATTGCCTTTAAAGATGCCAAATACATTGAATCTTATGATGAATGGGACGATACTTATCCCCAAGTAGTCGTTGATGTTAATATCGGTATTAAATTAATAAATAAAGTTATTTTTACTCACATTCCTCACGGTCCTTTTAAAGAAAAATACATATTTATAAAAAGAAATCAAAACCAACTAAAGAGGGAAAATGAATTCATTAAAGAAAAAATTACAAAATAAAGAATTAACAATTGGATCTTGGCTGTCTTTTGGGCATACACCGGTAACAGAAATTATGGCTCAAGCCGGTTTTGAGTGGCTTGTAATTGATATGGAGCATACTTCAATTGATAATTTTGATGCATTACAAATGATGCAAATAATATCCAACTCAAATTGTGTTCCATTAATTAGAGTAGGGAAAAATGATGAACTTATTATTAAACGTGCAATGGATTCCGGTGCACATGGCGTTGTTGTACCTATGATAAATACTAAAGAAGAGGCTGAGAAAGCAGTTTCTTATGTAAAGTATCCACCCTTTGGTAAACGTGGTGTAGGTCTTTCCCGTGCTCAAAAATATGGAATGGGGTTTCAAGAGTATAAAGATTGGGTTGAAAAAAATAGTATTGTTATTGTTCAAATAGAACATATTAAAGCTGTTAAGAATCTTGAAGAAATAATGTCTGTTGAAGGAGTGGACGGTTTTATCATAGGTCCTTATGATCTTTCTGCATCTATGGGAATACCAGGCAAATTTAAAGATACAAGATTTATTGATGTATTACAGACAGTTGAAAAATTCATGAGAAAATCAAATAAACCAGGAGGATTTCATGTAGTTCATTCTGATATTAATTTATTGAAAGATAAGGTGGAGCAAGGTTATAGATTCTTAGCATATGGTGATGATATGGTTTTTTTTGCAGAAAAAATTAAAAATGAAACAAATATGCTTTTAGATTTAAAATTGCAAAATAATATTGAATAATATAAAAGGAGTTAAATAATGCTATTGTGGAAAAACACTAAAACTTTGGATGGTCTGATTGATGATCTGGAAATTACTGATAATAAGATTGAAGCAGAAGTTGCTTTACTTGGTAGTAAGTTATTACATTTGGATGAATTTCCTAACCTGAAAGGAATTTTCAGGGCTGGCGTAAGTAAAAACAATGTGCCAATAGAGGAAGCTAAGAAAAAAGGGATTAAAGTACGTTTTCCTTCTGAAAAGACTGTTGACTATATCCATGAGGAAACAGCTAATTTTGCCTGCCATATGATCTTGAAAATGTGTTACAAAGACATTGGTACAATTGAACCTTGGGAGAAATTTAATCGAAACGCACTTCAAAATAAACGATTACTTGTTATTGGAATGGGTCATATCGGACGCAAAGTTGCACTGAAAATGGAAGTGTTTATGAATGTCAGTTCCTGGGATATAGAAAAAAATCATATATCTGATTTAAAAAAATTATTACAATTAGCAGACTGTACAAGTCTTCACATTCCACTGACGAAAGAAAATATTAATTTTTTTGATAAAGAAAAATTATCATGGATGAAAGATAACTCAGTTCTCATTAATACTTCTAGGGGTCCCATTGTTTCTGAAAATGATCTCTATAATGAAATAAAAGCGGATAGATTAAAAGCAGCTTTTGATGTATATTGGGAAGAACCCTACAAGGGTAAATTAATGGATTTTAATCCTGATAAATTTTTTATGACTCCTCACGTGGCAAGTACCTGTAATGAGTTCCTTCAGGGAAGTGCAGAAGAATTAAAAAAATTGATTAATGAATTGGAGGAACATAATGATTAAATGCGCTATAATCGGTTACGGTAAAATGGGACAAATTCGCCATAAAACAATTATGGAAAATAGTTTCGGGGAAGTAGTTGCTATTTCTGACCCTGTTTTAGATAAAACTTTGATCAATGTTCCACCTAATCTCTCAATTGATGAAATTATTGATAGAGATGATATTCAAATTATGATTATATGTACACCAAATTATTTGAATAAGCCACTGACAATTCAAGCTTTAAAATCGGGAAAACATGTTTTTTGTGAAAAACCAGCAGCATTTACAGCTAATGATATTGAGGAAATCATTCAAGTAGAGAAAGCTTTTCCAAAATTGAAATTGATGTATGGTTTTAATCATAGACACCATGATAGTATAATCAAAATGAAGAAAATTATTGATCATGGAGAATATGGAAACATCTTATGGATGAGAGGTCGGTATGGAAAAAGTGTTGATGAAAACTATTATCAAAACTGGCGGGCAGACCCCAAGAAATCGGGAGGTGGCATCCTTATAGATCAGGGTATACATATGTTAGATTTATTTCTACACTTTGCCGGGAATTTCGATTCTGTTAAAGCTGAAGTATCTAATCTGTATTGGAATATGCCGATAGAAGATAATGTTTTTGCGATTTTAAAAAATTCTAAAAGTGGAGTTATTGCCTCGCTTCATTCCACAATGACGCAATGGAGACATTTATTTTCAATTGAAATTTTTATGGAAAAAGGATATATGGTTCTAAATGGATTAATAACACCATCTATGACATATGGAGAAGAAGTTTTATCTATTGCAAAAAACAGATCGACTGCTCCCGCTGCAACCTGGCGAGATGAGGAAAAGGAAACATTTACGGTCAATAATTCATGGAAGTACGAAATGGAGCATTTCTTCAATTCAATAATACATGATTCACCAATAACTATCGGCAATTCACAAGATGCCTTGAAGTTAATGAGAATAATTGATGAAATTTATAAGAATTAGGAGATTATGATGAAACAACATTTAAAAATTTTATTAAAAAGGTTAGAACTATTCTTATATGATTTTGGTTTTATTAAAAATAATGATAAACAAAATCAAATTTTACTTGCTTTATCCTACAATAAACTTGATTCTCCTCCGAGTTTTATGGATATTGGCTTCAATATTTTTTCCCCTACTTATGAAGACGGAATATTACATTATTTATTTTCACGCATTGGTACAACAAATAGGTTGCTTGTGGATATTGGGGCTGCAACCTTTAAAAATAGTAGTGTTACTAATCTGATTATTAACCAAAGTTTTTCTGGACTACTAATTGATGGGGATATAAAAAAAATTCAACTTTCTAAAAATTTCTATTTTCATCATCCTGAAACAAAAATGTCACCACCAAAAATAATATGTGAATATGTAACAACTGAAAACATCAACAATATATTACAAAATAATGAGTATTCCGGTGAAATAGATTTGTTATGTATTGATATAGACGGTATAGATTACTGGTTGCTAAGTGCAATCTCTACAATTTCACCACGGGTTATTGTTATGGAATATAATAATGTACTTGGGCCGGATTTATCATGGGCAATACCGTATAATGAAAGTTTTAATAATTCTGAATATGCAGTGAACAAGAATAATATGAATTACTGTGGTGCATCATTAAAAGCTTTTGTAAAATTATGTAGAAAAAAAGGTTACAGATTAGTTGGCACCAACAAAGGAGGGTACAATGCCTTTTTCGTTAAAAATAGTATACAAGATTCATTTCTTCCAGAAGTATCAGTAGAAAGCTGCTTCAATAATAACATAAATCAGAAAATCCTCAAAGAACGGTTTAACTTAATAAAGGATATGAATTGGGTGGAAGTATAAAATGCTACAATAGATTTCTTATCACAAAATATGAAATGGAGAATTTCTTCAATTCAATAATACATGATTCACCAATAACTATCGGTAATTCACAAGATGCCTTAAAGTTAATGAGAATAATTGATGAAATTTATAAGAATTAGGAAATCATAATGAAACAAAGAGACATATTAAAAAAACACGTTATTGAATATCAGAAGAAATTGAACAGGTTACTGGATTCTATAGATATTGATATTCTCAATGATATAGTTGAAATAATCGTAGAAGCTTTTAGAAACAATAAAACATTATTTATTTGTGGAAATGGGGGTAGTGCTTCAACGGCTTCACATATGCAGGTAGATTTCGGTTTTTTTGTGAGATATTTTGTAAAAAAAAGACCCAAAGTCAGAAGCTTAACAGATAATACCCCTTTCTTAACAGCTATCGGGAATGACAATGGATATGAAGAAGTTTTTGTAGAACAAATGAAAGACAATTTCACTAAAGGTGATATTCTATTGGCTATTTCAGCAAGTGGTAATTCTATGAATGTTGTAAAAGCTGCAGAATATGCCAATGAAATTGGTGGAGTTTCGATTGGATTTGTTGGGTTTCAAGGTGGTAAATTAAAGGATGTAGCTAAGTTGTGTTTATTTACACCAAATCCCAATGGAGAATATGGCCCGATTGAAGATTTGCATCTGATATTAAATCATCTTATTGTTTCATATTTAGCCAACCATAAAGATTTTCTATACTTTAGTAATCCTAAAGATATATAGGAGAGTGATAATGGCTGTAGAAATAAATCTAACAGGGAAATTTGCTTTGATAACTGGTGGCACAATGGGTATTGGTGCTGCCATTGCAGATCAATTGCATAAAGCAGGAGCAGATTTACTAATTACAGGTGTTGAAGACCGGGAAACAATCTCTCAATTTAACGATGAAGTTAAAAGCAAGGGTATCTATAATATCAAGTATTTACAGGTCGATTTTACTAAACAAGCATCCTTCGATCATTTTTTTGAAACATTAGATGAATATGAAAAAATTGATATTTGTATTAATAATGCCGGTACTAATCGGAATAATCCAATTGATGAAATAAAGGATGAGGACTATGATTTGCTCATGGAAATAAATTTAAAAGCACCTTTTTTGATAACGAGATATTTAAGCAAAAGAATGAAACCGAAAAATTATGGAAGAATCGTTAATATTGCATCTATCTGGAGCGTTAAATCTAGATCAGGAAGGGCTGTTTATACCATTACAAAGGCAGGATTGGTTGGACTTACAAAAACTAGTGCAATTGAGTTAGCACCATATAACATTCTTGTTAATGCTGTTTCTCCTGGTTTTACGTTAACTGAGCTAACAAAAAAAACATTATCAGAAGATGAGTTCAAGGAACTCAAATCTCTAGTACCAGCAAATAGGTTTGCAGATCCCGGAGAAATTGCAAAATTGGTTTTATTTCTTGCGAGTGATTTAAATACATATATTACTGGTCAAAATATAATTATCGATGGAGGTTTTACAAATGTATAATTTTAAGATTAAATCAATTATTCATGATTACGAAGTGCAATTTATTGAGAACACGAAATATGTTCTCAATAAGGAATTGAAATTAGGTGATTATATAATTATTGATAAAAAAGTTAGAAATTTATATTGTGATGATTTAGACGAAATTTTTAAAAATGTAAAATATATCGAAATTGAAGCAATTGAAACCAATAAAAGTTATCAGGGCTTAATCCCCATAATTCAAAACCTGATTGAAAATGGGTTTAGAAAAAATCATCGGTTAATTGGCATAGGTGGCGGCATTATTCAGGATATAACTGCTTTCACTTCATCAATTATGTACAGGGGTGTTGATTGGATTTTTTTCCCTACAACTCTTCTTGCTCAAGGTGATAGCTGTATTGGCAGTAAAACATCAATTAATTTTAGTGGCTTTAAAAATCAAGTGGGGGGATTTTATCCACCTAACAAGATTTATATTAATTTGAAATTCCTTGATACACTGGAAGATAAAGACATTAAATCAGGTTTTGGTGAGATGTGTCATTATTTCATAGTTGCTGGTGAAGATGATTTTATTCGTTACAAGAATGAATATCCAATGGCATTTAAAGATAAAAAAACTCTTACGGGAATAATTAACCGAAGTCTGGAAATAAAAAAAAGTTACATTGAAATTGATGAGTTTGATAAAAATGTGAGACAAGTTTTTAATTATGGGCATTCGTTTGGTCATGCAATTGAATCTTTAACTAATTTTAGAATTCCACATGGAATTGCTGTAAGTTATGGCATGGACATGGCAAATTATGTGTCTATGAAACTTGGATATATTTCAGAAGATATAAGAAATGATATTCGAGAATTGCTTGTTCAAATTTGGCACGGAACAACTATAAATGATATATCAATTGAAAAATTCATAATTGCCCTAAGTAAAGATAAGAAAAATGTTGGAAAAGAATTAAGACTAATCTTAAATAAAGGATATGGCAAGATATTTAAGGATGCGATGGAAATGGATGAAATATTTGTATCTTGGTTGGAAGAATATTTTGCAAATGAACTTTAGAGGGAATAAATATGATAGTAGATAACATTAAAAATCTTGAGACTTACAAAAATATTTCTGAAGATTTATATGCTGGGCTGAGATTTATTTCAAAAGCTAAGCCAGACATAGAATTAGGAGAGTATCAAATTTTACCAAAAGTTAAAGCAATTGTAACTGAGTATATGACAGTAGAATGTTTCGAAAGAGGGTATGAAGCACATAAGAATGTTATTGACATTCAGTATCCAGTTGTTGGTCAAGAGCGAATAAAATGGTCACCTTTCGGAGAGATGACCATTAACATTCCCTATGATATTCAGAAAGATAGAACATTTTATAAGGATCCTACACAAAACACATACATAGATATTGGGAATGGTATTTTTGCAATCATGTTTCCTGATGATGGCCACAGTCCTCAACATATGATTGATAAACCTGAATTAATAAAGAAGATTACTATTAAAGTTTTATTATAAAAGATATCATGAAAATTCCGCATGTAAAAGCTTTAGTACCTATGAAGCATAATTCTGAAAGAGTAAAAGGTAAAAACTTTAGGAAAATTGGAGGTAAGCCATTATATCACTGGATATTAGAATCACTTAGTAGAAGTAAATATATTGATGAAATAATCATTAATACAGATTCCAATTTGATTGCTGAAGATGCTTCAAAGAATTTTAATGTGACAATCCTTAGAAGACCAGACTATTTACTCGGTGACATGATTAGTATGGCACCGTTAACTAAATATGATCTAAGTCAAACTGATGGTGATTACTTTCTGCAAACCCATAGTACAAACCCATTATTAACAACAAATACTATAAATAAAGCAATTGAAACCTATTTTTCATTAAGGCAACACGATTCACTATTTACAGTAACACCATTAAAAACAAGATTCTATTGGCAAGATGGCAGAGCTGTTAATCACAATCCTGATAAATTAATAAGAACTCAAAACTTACCTGTAATTTATGAAGAAAATTCATGTATATACGTTTTCTCTCGTAAAATGTTCGCTGAACGATGTCATAGACTTGGGAAGAATCCGTATATGATGCCCATCGATAGAATTGAAGCAATAGATATTGATGACGAAGACGATTTTTTAATGGCTGAATATTTTATTAATTTGAGAAAAAATAACAAATGAGCAATTATATATTACTCTCACATATTTTAGATCTTAACACACCTTCTTACGGCGATAGGGATAAGTTAATTATAGAACATACTTCTCGAATTAAAGATGGAAAATCAGCTAATTCTTCAAAATGGACTTTCACAAATAATCATTTGGGAACTCATGTTGATGTTCCTCGGCACTTTTATGACTCAGGGAAAACAGTAACAGATTATACTCCTCAAGAATGGATATTCAAGAAAATCCAACTTATTGATGTACCATGCGAAAAGGCGAAATTAATTGGAAAAGATGAAATTGAGTATAAGATAAAAAAAGATATTGATTTACTATTAATCAGGACTGGCTATGAAAAATATAGGTCAATGGACAAATATTGGAATGATAATCCCGGGTTGGCTCCTGAATTAGGAGTATGGTTAAGGAAGGAATTTAAAGTTTTACGCGCAATTGGTTTTGATTTTATCTCATTAACTTCTTGGAAATTTAGAGATATTGGAAAAGAAGCACATAGAGCTTTTTTAAATCCAAAAGGGAGTAATCAACCTATTTGGATCATTGAAGATATGAGTTTGATAAGTATTAATAATGAAATAAGTGAAGTAATTATTGCACCATTATTTGTAGATAATAGTAATGGTTCACCAGTTACTATATTTGGTTATCAAAAATTTGAAAGCAATAAATTATGAGCAGATTAAAATATATTAAATCAATAGAATTAAAAACATATCATCAGAAAGATTTTTTGAATTACTTAATAGAAGATTTTTAGATATTCCTCATCGCATTTCTTGGAGTATTTCTTTAAAAGGCAAAATTCAAAACACACGAGGTTTGCTAACTTTCAAAGATATTCATAAAGGTGAGAGATGTTTTACTATTGCAAATGGTACTATTTTAAAATCACACATTTTATGATTTTTCAGCAGGGCATAGAGATAAATCTTTGACTATTACATTTTCAACTGAAGATTTAACCTCGGATCATATGAAGCTGCTAAAGCGAGCATAGTTTTTTTGAATTTATTATATTAGAGAGGGATTAGATTATATGGAAATAATCAAAGCAACACAAGATACTGTAACTAATGGGGAGGTTCAAGTTAGACTTTCTCAAGATGAGGTAATACGGAAGAAACAACTTCATGAAATTATCGATAAAGCAAGAGAGAGAATGGGTCCTGGAGGACAAAGGATAAGAAATTTAGAAGAGAGACCGTTTATTAGAAAAGCGACATGTTTTATTCTTGGAAAAGGTGCTGTAATTATTCTTCTACCCTTAGTGGTATTAGTCAGCGTATTTTTAACGCCGTGTATTTTATTAATTCATAGGCAATTGTTTTTTAAGCAAAAGAGAATTGGTTATAGATGTAAGCCATTTTATCTATATAAATTTGAAACTATGAAGGATGATGCTAATACGAAAATTCGTGTTGTGACACCGTTTGGAAGATTTTTACGTGTTACAGGTTTGGATGAATTCCCACAGATATTAAATATTCTAAAAGGCGATATGGGGTGGGTCGGTCCACGACCTCTTACGGTGGATATAATTCCCAATGAGTATTATATAGTTATGGAATATACGAAACCTGGAATTTTTAGTACAAGTGTTATATTAAGAGGGATTGGAACTAGCACTCAATTTTCAATTCATAGAAAAAGACAGATGTTTTTAAATTGTATAGAAAATGATTTAAGGGATATAGAGAATTGGGGATATATATATAATACACGTCTCGTTCTATTGACTATAAAGAAAATTCTACGAGTTCTTTGGCATTTTATTTCAAAATAGTTATACGATTCTGCAGTAACTGGAGTAATAGTAGAAAAATCAGGGGAACAGAAGAAACCTGGTGGTTCGAAATAAAATATAGAGTGGTGTATATTTAACTTTTTAAGAAACACTAATCTTGATAAACTTTCGCAATTTTATAATGTATTTACGGGTAATATGAGTGTTATTTGTCCTCGTGCTGAACGACCATATTTTACTTGTAAATTTAAGAAAGAAATTCCTAAATACATAGTCAGACATCAGGTCGAAACCAGTATCACGGGTTGGGCTCATGTCAATGGCTGGAGAGGACCAACCGATGAAGATTATAAAATTATAAAAAGAGTTGAGTTTGATCTGTGGTATATAGAGAATTGGACTTTCTGGCTTGATATGAAAATTATTTTTATGACTTTGTTTAGCAAACAATCGAAATTAAATGCTTTTTAATAAATTAACCTCAACCCAGACTGGACTTCACGTTTTTTTTAGTGGAGTTCAGACGAATACCAGAGCATCAGCGTTCTGAATTCCAGTCAATAATGCCTGAACTCCAGTCTGCTTTCCTTTTCCCTTCTTTTCACAGCGTATCCGCCAACTAACGGATTATTTATTCCCCTTTTGAAAGGGGTGGACTCCGATGAATATCGGATGACGGGGTATGTTTCTAATTGGAGGGATATCAAAACCATTTTTATAAACAATCTTAGGAATATAATGAAAAAACTATTAACGATTTGTTGTATTTTATTAATCTATAGTTCATTAACTTTCGCAGACTATATCATCCCGCCAGATGATCCGGTCTATTCTTTTTTAGAAACAGCACAAAACTTAGTTTATACAGAACAGTTAACTTCTTTGTATCCTCGATATAATGATGAGCTTATTAATAATCTTACCCACATTCTATCATTGGATATTGCTGTAAGTTATAAGAATCTTGCGGAATATCATTTAAGGAGACTTTCGCTTAACACTTCTAAGGGCTTTGAAACAGCACTCTATCCGATAAAGAAAATTCCAAAATCTTTCATCTCAATATTTACAAATCATTCGCAGAAAAAGAGATTATTCCAATATAAAAAAGGAGATACTGATCTCTTTCTTTCCGGAATCATTGGAATCGCTTATGATTTATTAAAAGCAGATGCAGGAGATAAGAATCGTATGCTTAAATATTATGGATTGGAGTTTGGGGGTAATATATCCGAGAATATTGGATTATTCTCTATATTCCGTAAAGGGCATTATACCGGTGATGCATATTTTACTAAAGAAGATTCAGTTCGACTCATATCGGATAATTGGGAAAATCCTGAAAAGGTAGAGATTCAGACAGAGTGCTTTTTAAAAACAAACTTATTAAATTTTTCTATTGGATATGGAAATTTTCAGTTTGGTAAAGCCATAACTTCTTCAATCATTCTCAACAAAGATATTTCACCTTTTCCATATATCAAAGTTACAAAACAGTTCGGTGATTTCTCATACATATCTTTATATAGCCAATTAGTTCCGGATAGTCTGAAAGATGAAACTGAATATGAATCGAAATCTTATGCCCTACAAATGCTTTCTTATCGAACAGAAAAATTATCTTTAGCAATAGGTGAATGTTCAATATATGGTGATAGAAATTTTGATATTTCATATTCCACGCCATTAATTATGTACAAGCTGGTAGATTTCGAAAATCGGTCGAGAGATAATGTAAATGCCTTCATTATGGCGAGCTATGTGCCATTTAAGGGCATCATGGTGTATAATAATTTATTTATTGATGATGTAAAGGTGAGTAGATTAACAACAAATAAATATTTGTCCGGATTCGCTGAACAACTTAGTGTAAGTTATTCTTTTGCAGAGATTCCCTTAAATATTACTTTTGAAGGAACTGCCATTGGACCTAGAACATATTGCCACCGCAGGAATTTAGTTTACAGTCATAGAGATCAATTATTCGGCTATCCAAATGGATCTAATCAACTTAATCTTGCAGTTCAAGCTCAGTATTTATTACCAGGCATGGAATTTAAAGTGCTTTATTCAAATATGCAACAAGGAAGTATAAGCAATAATCCTTTTGTTCCACAGCCAAATACTGAATTTCTTGCAGGTTCAATTTCACGAACTGAAAAGATCACCACAGAAATAAAATATTACCCTTATCCTGAAATTTCAATACATCTTAAATATGAATTTCAAAAGAAAGAAGAAAATAATACAAATTATCTCTATTCCGGTTTGGAGGTAAGATACTGATGAGAGAACGGGTGACGGAGAGAAGATTAGAAGGAGTGATGGGGTGAATACGTGAAGATGGGGAAAAGGAATTTACTCACTTCAGTCTTCATTTCATTACGCCCCGACGTGTCGTTCGCGGTATTAAATAAAAGAAGATTCGTGGGAGAGGGTATTTCATTGAAAGAATTTGAGAGAGAAGGAATTAAATAGAAAGAGAAGCAGGTAGAGGGAATTGAATTGAGAGAAGATTCGTGGGAGAAGGTATTTCATTGAAAGAATTTGAGAGAAAAGGAATTTGTTGGTATTAGGATGAAAGATGTTTCAGGGAAGATGGGTATTAAATTGAAAGAAGTTTTGAAAGAAGGTATTGATGGGAATTTATAGGAATTAATTGTATTCATTAAATTGAGATATTGATGAATTTAATAAATAGAATTAAACAAGGTGAAAGCATAAAGACGAAGAGACGAAGGGGCGATCTGGAGAGTGGGCGATTTAGTGAGTGTAATATAAATGTAAAAAAATGTTTATATGAGAATTAAAACGCATAAAGATCTGGATGTTTATAAGATATCTTTTGAAGCTGCAATGGAGATATTTGAGATATCAAAAAACTTTCCAAAAGAAGAAACTTACTTTTATCCTGTGAAATAATATATATATATTTTTTGATTTCTGTTGAATTAATATATTGAAACAAAATATTCAAGATAAAAATTTAACTAATTTATTTCACGGGACGGGCTGATCAAATCAGAAGAAGTTCTAGATCAGTGTCTTCCAATATTGGAGAAGCTTTCAGAAAAAGAAGATATCCGAAAGCATTTGTTGCAAAACTCTCTGACCTGCCCAGTGTAATATATCATTATGATTCAACAATATTATACTTATGTTTTACATAGCCTAAAAGATGATTTCTTTTATGTAGGTTTTTCAAAAGATTTAGAATCAAGATTAAAAGAACATAGCAAAGGTTATGTATTATCTACAAAAGACAGAAGACCTTTTGAATTAATTTATTATGAGGTGTGTTTCAGTTTAGATGATGCGATTCATAGAGAGAAATATCTTAAAACAACATATGGTCGTCATTATATTAAAAATCGCACAAAAAATATGAAAAATGGTTTACTTCTTTAATTATTACACTGGGTGAAAAGGCGAGGCTGTTTACCCCGTTAAATTATTCCACAATAAATTTCACAATTATTTAACTGGGCAAGAAACTCAAGTTTGGTTAGACTTTTCTTTAAGATGCAAATATATTGATAATGATATATATGATAGTCTTTTTGACAAATATGATCATATTATAGCTATGATTGTTAATATGATAAAACAACCTGAAAAATGGACATTATAATAATCACCCTTCGCCCTCTCTCCCTCTCGCCCTGTCGCCCTGTCGCACTTTCTCCCTCTCGCCTTGTCGCCCTCTCGCATTCTCGCCTTGTCGCCCTGTCACCCTTTCGCCCTATCGCTCCCTCACCCCGTCGCCCGGTTGCTTTTTCCAATGGTGCTGGTGGTGATATAATCATAGGTGTGGATGATAACAGAAATATCGTTGGTATTAATGAATATTTAGTTTTTGAATTACGAGACTCTATTTCAAATATGATTTCAGATATGTGTTCCCCAATGATAATTCCTGAAATATTTACAGAAACTATTAACAAAAAAATAATCTTAATTATTCACATTTATCGAGGAAGTTTCAAACCTTATTATTTGAAGAAAGTAGGGATGCAACAAGGGACTTATGTTCGTGTTGGTGCAACAAATAAAAATGCTGATTCATCAGTAATATATAGATTGGAACTTGAAAGAAAAAATATATCTTTTGATATGGAAATTAATTTAGATTATCATTTGAATAAAATAAACTGGTTATTTTTGGAAAAGAAATTAAATAAAAATCTTTCAAAGATAGATCTTAAGAATTTAAAATTGATAATAGAAGAAAACGGGAATGATTATCTGACCAATGCTGCTTTAATTCTTGCTGGTAAATTAGAAAATTGCTATGTTAATTGTGCAAGATTTCAAGGAGATACCAGTGAAATTTTTATTGATCGTAAAGAATTTCATGGTAATATATTCTCACAATTAGAGAACATCGAAATATTTTTCAAAAATCATTTATTTTTTCATGGTGAAATAAAGGAATTTATACGTGAAGATAGTTATGAAATTCCAATGATTGCTATAAGAGAAGCTGTAATTAATGCTTTAGTGCATAGAGATTATTCAATCTTGGGAAGTAATATAAAAATTGCAATTTTTGATCATCAGGTTAAAATAATATCACCAGGAGTCTTACCTAATTCAATTACTTTGGAAAATATTCTTGAAGAAGAAAGATCAGAAATCAGGAATCCGATTATTGCCCGTATTTTTAAAGAACTGAATTTGATTGAACAATGGGGAATGGTTTTACAAAAATGAAAATTTCTTGTAAAAAAGCCGGAGTTAAGATTCCGGTTGTCAAAGAATCAGCAAATTTTTTACAGATTATATTTGAACGACCGTCCAAAGAACCACAAAAAACCGACGAAAAACCGACGAATAGCCGACGAAAAGTCATGGTCATCCGAACAAGAAATAAAAATCATAAAATTTATTGAAGAACATAACAAAATTCGATCAAAAGATATTGAGACATTGTTTAACATAAAGAGCACTCGAGCAAAAGAAATCCTCAAAGGCATGATAGATAATGGATTGATAATAAAAAAAGGAAAAACAAAAGGCTCTTACTATATTTTAGAAAAGTAGAATAGATGAAGCATTTGCAAGAAGAAGGAACTGAATTGAGAGAAGAGCAGGATGAGGGAATTTACTCACTTCAGTCTTCATTTCATTACGCCCCGACGTGTCGTTCGTGGAATTAAATAGGAAGAGAAACAGGAAGAAGTAGCGACTGGGAGTTTTGGAGATATAATAGGCGATAAGGCGAAAAAGAGAATATATGGAAATATTAGATAAAATAAAAAAACCTGAAAGCAGAAAATTGGAGTTTAAACGGCAAATGCCATTAAAAGCAGATTTGTTAAAAACAATTATCGCTTTTTCCAATGGAGCAGGTGGTGAATTGATAATTGGCGTATCTGATAGGGAAAGGGAAGTTATTGGCGTTAAAAACCCCTTACTGCTTGAGGAAAAAATTTCCAATATGATTTATGATTCTATATATCCACAAATTGTTCCATATATTTATTCTATGAATATTGAAGGTAAAGTTATATTGGTCATCCAAGTATTACCCGGCAACAACACACCATATTTTCAAAAATCCAAAGTACTTGAAAAAGGTGTTTATATTCGAATTGGTTCGAGCAACAGGTTAGCGAATATAGAGATTATTGCTGAACTTAGACGAAAATCATTGGGCATCTCGTATGATTATAATATTGATAGAACACTGACAATTAATGATTTTGATAGTAAGAGTCTCGGTAAATTTTTCAATAAAATCGGAGTCTCAAATCACACACATCGTGATTTAATCAAATGGAAATTTATTAAGCAGAATAATAGTGATATTTTTCTTACAATTGCTGGCTTGATCTTGTTTGGGAAAGAACATTTATTTGATTATGAATATGCCGGTGTAAGAGTTACAAAATTCAAAAATAACACATTGGCGGATATAGAATCTACAAAAGATTTTTCTCTTCCAATAATCAGTAACTTGGAAAACATTTTTATTTATGTTCTTTCGTTAATAGGGAAAGAATCTGTTTTGAGCGGAGTAGAAAGAATAGAGCAGACAATAATTCCGCCTTATGCTGTTAGGGAAACGATCGTAAATGCTGTCGTGCATCGTGACTATAGCATCAAATCCAACATTAAAATAAACATTTTTACAGATAGGATTGAAATCATTAGTCCCGGAATTTTATATGGGAATATTGATATAGCTGATCTTGGCTCCGGTTTATCTGAATGTCGTAACGGAAATATTGTAAGAGTTTTCAGAAAGATGAATTTTATGGAAGAATTAGGTACCGGGATTTACCGAATTATAGAGTTGTATAAAAAGAAGAATTTGCAAAACCCTGAATTTTCTGAACAAGGAAATTATCTTATAGTAACATTACCGCAAATTAAAATGGCTGTTTCTAAAGAGGAAATTATTTTAGAGATAATAAAAAGTAAGCAAGAGGTTTCAGCTTCTTTGCTCGCTAAGGAGTTAAATTACCACCATAACACTATTTTGAAATACTTGCATAAATTGCTTGAAGAAAATAAGGTCATTAAAACGGGAAAAGGCAAAAGTTCCAGATACAAAATAAGTCAATCTCACCAGGTTTTATAGTTTCTTACATGCATGGGAGAAAAAATGTGTGAATGGGAGAAGGTATTAATTTGAAAGAAGTTTTGAAAGAAGGTATTAATGGGAATTAACTCGCTTCAGTCTTCATTTCATTACGCCCCGACGTGTCGTTCGTGGAATTAAATAGGAAGAGAAGCAGGAAGAAGGAATTAATGGGAATGGTCTTGGGTGATAGGTACTGGGTACTGGGTTAAAATGGGAAAGTTGGTGAAGGGGAGACTGGGAGACATGGCGAAGGATAGATTGAGCGAATAGGCAGTAGGTCTACTTTGCGATAAGACGAAAAAGAGAATATATGAAAATAAGAACACATAAAGATTTAGATGTATATAAGTTGGCTTTTGATGCCTCGATGGAGATATTCGAAATAACAAAATTATTTCCCAAAGAGGAACTATATTCCTTGGTTGATCAAATTAGGAGAAGCTCAAGATCAGTTTCATCTAATATTGCTGAAGCTTTCAGAAAAAGAAGATATCCGAAAGCATTTGTATCTAAATTGTCAGACAGTGGAGGCGAAGCTGCTGAAACTCAAGTTTGGCTTGATTTCTCATTTTCGTGTAAATACATTGATAAAACAACTTATAATAGTCTTTTTGATAAATATGATCATATTATTGCTATGATTGTTAATATGATAAAACAACCGGAAAAATGGACATTATAATAATCACCCTTTCACCCCGTCGCTATCGCTCCCTCTCGCCCAATCGCCTTGTCGCCCTCTCGCTCCCAAATATTAATAAATTATGACCAAAGAAAATCAGAAAAAAGTTATCTTTGTAATTAAAATTCTAATTACAATATTAATAATATTCCTGATATCAAAAAAAGTCGATTTTCTGCAACTTATCAGGGATTTTCAGCACATTAGTCTTCTCACTGTTTTGATAATATTTTCTACAACTTTGGTAAAACTGTTTATTCAATTTAACAACTGGGGAAAGTATCTTCAACTGAACTCGGATTACCATCCTCAAAAGAATGAAGTGTTAAAATCGTATTTTATCGGAATGGCACTTCATTTCATTTTACCTGCAGGTCTTGGTTTTTTCGGGAAAGTATATTTTGTAAATAATAGAAAAAGCGCAACTGCAGCTTCAGTAGGAGTTGAAAGGATTTTTGTTACCTGGAAAAATCTTTTTTTTGCATCTTTTGCAGCCATATTTTATTTTTCAACTTTTAATCTATTTTTCAAAATTGCTCTTTTGCTTCTTATTTTTCTTTCACCATTTTTACTTTATTTTTTTTCTTTAATAATTAATAAAGAGAATCTTAAGAAATTCTTTAACAATTATTTAAAGATAGTTCCAAGAATTATTATTATGCAAATTATTTTTACATTCATATCTTTTTTTCAATATTTTATTATTTTAAAGGATTTTGCACAAATAAGTTTTTTTGAAGTTATGATTTCGGTTCCATTAGTTCACATTTCTCATATTTTACCAATTTCATTCAGTGGATTTGGGATGCGAGAAATTTTTGCAATTGAAGTTTTTTCACGATTCAATATCAACCCTGAAGCTGCTGTAACAACAACTCTCATGATATTTTTCATGAATTCAGTATTACCTGCTTTTGTCGGAGCATATTTACTTATAAGAACAAATAAATAAATACAACCTGTACAAAAAATGGTTGTCATTCTGAGGAAATCTTACAAAGGCATTAGACGACGTGTACCGTCGTAGCCTCAATCCTCCGTAGCATAACAACTTCATAGGACGAATTGGCGAAGACGGAAGAGTCTAAGTGTAAATGAGATCCTTCATAAGAAAAGCAAGAAGAATTCTTCCAGTCTTCGCTCGCTTCGACTTGGCAAGCAGGATGACAATTTACTATGATTCCGCTCGTTCCTATCCGGCAGCTGCCGGATGGGAATGCAATTTCCGCGAAAGTTTTACTTTGATTTTCTCCTGCCGAACTTTCCAGTTCGGTAGGCACTAATATACTTGAAATACAATTTCTATAACAATTGTGTTCAATAGAGTCTGTCCGTAAACTCACCCCCAATCCCTCTCTTTGGAAAAGAGAGGGGAGAATGAAACTCGAATCCTCTGGATTCATCTATGTTTCCCCTCTTTTGCAAAGAGGGGTTAGGGGAGTTAGAAATTCAAAAATCATAGTTTACGGATGGTTGAAAAAAAGGATTCTAAGATGAAAAAAAGTTATTTAATCCTTATTTTATTTTTTGTTTCTATCAATTTTTTATTTTCAGATTTTATAATTCCTCATGACGATCCTGTTTACTCTTTTTTGGAATCGATGAATAACTTGGGATATACAGAAAAAACATTTTTTATTTATCCTCAATATTACAATGAGATTATAGAAATCTTAGAGAATTTGCGAGCTCAAGATCTTCCCAAACAGTACCAGAAATTAGCTGAGTATCATTATGAAAGACTTTCCATGAATTTTCCCAAAGGTTTGAATTCGGATGTTTATCCATTACATAAAATTCCACAATCAGCATTCAATACATTTAAACTTCATTCAGATAAAAAAAGGATGTTTAGCTATAAAAAGGTGGAGTTCGAACTATTTTTTTCCGGGTTACTCGGTCTGAATTATGATACTAAAAGAGATTCCCTCAGCAAATGGAGATCATTAAAATACTATGGCATGGAGTTTGGTGGAAACATCAAAGAAAACTTTGGGTTTTTTACTCAGTATAGAAAAGGACACTATAATGGAGATTTATCGTTTATTTTAGAAAACAAACAAATGCATTGGAGTGGAGGAGAACCTCGATTAGTTACAACTTGCAGCGAAGTGGATTATAAAAACAATTATCTAAATTTTTCGATTGGATATAGCTCATTCAACATAGGAAAAACAATAACTTCATCGATAATCTTAAATTCAGACATTACTCCTTTTGGTTATTTGAAGAACTATAAGAATTTTGGTAACTTTCATTACATTGGTATAAATTCTCAACTTTTACCTGACAGCTTAACTTCAAGCTGTGAATATAATTCGAAATCCTATGCTTTACAAACAATTTATTATACTAAAGATTCCTTTTCAATCGGTTTTGGACAGGCAGTAATTTATGGTGATAAAACGTTTGATATTGCTTATTCCACTCCACTTGTTGTGTTCAAACTTATAGATTTTAAAAACTATGGACGGGACAATCAAGTTGTTTTCTTCTATAGTTCTTTTAGGATGTTTTCGGGTTTAGTTTTTTATGAAAATTTCTTTATGGATGATCTGAAGAAGAAAAGGTTATTCACAAAGGAAGGATTTTCAGGCTTGGCATCTCAAACAGGATTGATTTATAATTTTTCTAACTTTCCTTTACAGTTTGCAACAGAAGTTACACTTATTGGACCGGGTACTTATGGACACTCACCTCAATATTATCCTCAAAATCAGTATACTCATGATACACAATTGCTCGGATATTTATATGGAGCAAATCTCTTAAATGTAGCTTCAGAAATAATGTATTTTAATTCTAAACTTAATGTGTCTTTACAATATGAAAATTTACAGCAGGGAAGTCTTGGAGAGGATCCTTTTATTTGGGAAGCAGGAAATTATAATTTGGAATTTCTTGCAGGAAAAATCTCACGAACTGAAAAGATCACCACAGAAATAAAATATTATCCATATCCTGAAATTTCAATACATCTTAAATATGAATTTCAAAAGAAAGAAGAAAATAATACAAATTATCTCTATTCTGGTTTGGAGGTAAGATACTAATGAGAGAACGGGTGACGGAGTGCAGATTAGAAGGAGTGATGGAGAGAGTGCGTGAAGATGGGGAAAAGGAATTAACTCACTTCGTTCGTGGAATTGAATTGAGAGAAGATTCGTGAAAGAAGGAATTTCATTGAAAGAATTTGAGAGAGAAGGAATTAAATAGAAAGAGAAGCAGGAAGAAGGTATTAATAGGAATTTACTCGCTTTGCTCGTGGGATTAGATGGAAGAAAAGAAGTGATGGAGTGAATGCGGGAAGATGAGAGATAATACATACACATAAAGATTTAGATGTTTATAAGTTGGCTTTTGAGACTGCAATGGAAATATTTGAATTAACCAAGTCTTATCCAAAAGAAGAACTGTATTCCTTAGTTGATCAAATGCGTAGAAGTTCCCGTTCTGTAGCTGCCAATATTTCAGAGGCTTTCAGAAAACGTAGATATGAAAAAGCCTTTGTCTCGAAATTATCTGACCTGCCCGGTGTAATAGATTATTATGATTCAACAATATTATACTTATGTTTTACATAGCCTAAAAGACGATTTCTTTTATGTAGGCTTTTCAAAAGATTTAGAATCAAGATTAAAAGAACATAGTAAGGGTTATGTATTATCTACAAAAGACAGAAGACCTTTTGAATTAATTTATTATGAAGTATGTTTCAGTTTAGATGATGCGATTCACAGAGAGAAATATCTTAAAACAACTTATGGTCGTCATTATATTAAAAATCGCACAAAAAATATGAAAAATGGTTTACTTCTTTAATTATTACACTGGGTAAAAAGGAGAAGCAGTTTACCCCGTTAAATTATTCCACAATAAATTTCATAATTATTTAACTGGGGCAGAGACACAAGTTTGGTTAGATTTTTCCTTACGATGTAAATATATTGATAATAAAACATATCACTGCTGTCCAGTTAAGCAGACAGCAGAATCACGGAAACAATGATTATGACAGGAGAAAGCAGCACAAAAAATATTTTTTGATTTGAAATAGCTTTTTCATTTTTTACTTCATCAAAAA
>SDBT01001821.1_pt1 | contig 38129 bp, 50 predicted proteins | sample 2277101 | NCBI WGS metagenome assembly SDBT01 (sample SAMN10404973, study PRJNA504765) | marine sediment metagenome | isolation source: marine sediment core GS10_PC15, 103 cmbsf | place: Arctic Ocean: Southern Knipovich Ridge | collected 2010 | reverse complement strand
GTACCTGAAGGCATTAGCACAACCTGGATAATTCTTGTGATTGTATTAGTTATTGTAGTAATAGCAATTATATGGTTTGTTAGTAAGAATAAAAAAGCTTCTAAGTAAATCTGTTAAGAAATAGAATTAAGAGATTTAATTTTTTAATTAGTGGATTAGAGATTATTTTAAATAATTGGTTTTTTTTGTATTCAATACTTTTATTAATCTTATTTTTCTTTTCAAATTATGAAAAATGATTTATTTTTATGGATAGTATTAGATATGGTTCTTATTATTTTTGTTAATTCTTTAACTTTAGTTGGTGCTTTAGGTGTTTCATCATCTTATGGTCCTGGTAGGCCTTTTGAAATGTATGCTGGTGAAACTAAAACAATTTCTTTGTTTTTACAAAATCAGGAAGATTTTGATATGAGAGCAAGAGCAAGTGTTATAGAAGGTTTTGATATAGTAAATTTAGTAGATGAAACAGAGTATTTAATTCCTGCTAAAACCAAAGGAATAGAAGTTAGTTTAAAAATAAAAATTCCGAGAAATGCAAAAGTAGGAGATAAATATCCTGTTAAAATTGGATTTACACAAGTTTCAGTAGAGAAAGGGAGGATGGTGCAATTGGCTGTAGAAACTGGTTCATCATTTGATGTTTTAGTAATTGAGAAACTAGAAATAAAAAAAGGTATAATTTTTGTGATTCTTGGGATAGTTATTTTAGTTATTATTGTTTTAGTAGTGGTTATAAAATTTATTCTTAAAGAAAAACAGGCTTTTTCTAAACCTGTTAGTGAATTTTAAATGAAAAACTTAAAAAACGAATTTAACTATAATTTTATAATCTTTAAAACTCTGAAGATGAGATAAGTTTAACTAATAGGTTTAAATAAAAATATTAACCATAGATAAGATATCTACTGGGATTAAGATGTTTGGATAATGAATCTTTTATGAGGTTAGATAGATAAGAAGAAAATGGCAAATAAGAAAAATAAAGGAGCAGCTATTTTATTTTCAGGAGGAAAAGATTCTTGTTTAGTTTTGCATTTAGCTTTGCAAAAAGGTTATGATGTTAAGTATTTACTTTCTGTTATTCCTGAGAATTTTGATAGTTTTATGTTTCATAAACCTGATTTAAAGTTGTTGGAGAAACAAGCGGAGATGCTTGATATTGAGCTGGTAATTATAAAGAGTAAAGGTGAGAAAGATAAAGAATTAGATGATTTGAAGAAATTAATTAAGGAAGTTAAAAATAAAATTGATATGGTTGTTGTTGGAGGAATTGCTTCAAGTTATCAAGGCAAAAGAATTAAAAAAATTTGTTCTGAACTGAATTTGGAATTTTATGCTCCTCTGTGGGATTATAAAGGCGAATATGTTTGGAATTTGTTATTAAAAGAGAAGTTTAAGGTTATTTTAACAAAAATAACTTGTGAAGGTTTAGAAAAAGATTGGTTAGGTGTTGTTATTGATAAAAAAAAGTTTGAAAGATTAAAAGAGTTAAGTGCAAAATATGGATTTAGAATTGATTTTGAAGGAGGAGAAGCTGAAACAAGTGTTCTAAAAATGCCAGAATTTAAAAAAGAGATTAGCATTAAGTATAATATAAAAAGTGAAGGAAAATATAGGCATTGGTTAGAGATAAAAGTGGTTAAATGAATACTATAATTTATAAAACTAAAATTCTTATGTTAAATAATTATCAATAATAAATAAAAAACTAATATATCATAAAACTTAAAGATATGGAGATGAAAGGCTTAAGCTACTCATCAACCAAACTTAAGATATAATAAGATATTGATAAGTTAAGTTTATTAATTGATTTTTCTTATGTTAAATAATTATCAATAATAAATAAAAAACTGGTATTTTATAAGGTCGTCTTTTAGAAAAAGATGGTGACAAAAATTAAAGATATGAAGATGAAAAGCTTAAGCTACTCTCAACCCTTTAAAAAAGGCTTGACTCAAAAAATAGCTTAAAGGTTTATTAGATTATAAGTAAAAATAATAAAATTTTATAAAAATGGTGAAAGAAGTAGAATTTAGAAGGAAAGTTTTGGATAATGGAATTACTATTATATTTGAGAAAAGAAAGACTCCTGTAGTATCTGTTGCAAGTTCTGTTAAGTTTGGAGCACAATATGAAAAAGAGAGTATTAAAGGGATTTCTCATTTTATGGAGCATTTAGTTTTTAAAGGAACTAAAAAAAGAAGTGTTATTGAAATTCCTCAGGAAATTGAAAGTAAAGGAGGGATTATCAATGCTTTTACATCAGAAGAAATAACTTCTTATTGGAATAAACTTCCTAGTAAATATTTTAAATTAGGTGCAGATATTTCAAGGGATTTAATTTTAAACCCTTTATTTGAAAAAAAAGCTTTAGAAAGAGAAAGAAAGGTTATTTTAGAGGAGATTAAAATGTACCATGATAATCCAGGTAGTTTTGTTGTGAAGAAAATAAAGGAAATGTTGTATGAAAAACCTTTTAATATGTTTATTGCAGGAACTTTGAAAACAGTTGCAGGATTATCAAGAAAAAAAATTTTGGATTTGTTTCATGCAATTTATTCAACTAATAATATGATTTTTAGTGTTGTAGGAAGTGTTAATTGGGAAGAGGTTTTAGAAGAAGCTAAAAAATTTCCTAAAATAAATAAAAAAATAAATTCAATTCCAATAATTCTTAAAAATGGACAATTAATTAAAAAAAGAAAGGGAATAGACCAAGCTTATGAAGTTTTTGGGTTTCATATGCCTAAACTTAATGATAAAAATAGATATGCTGCTGAAATTTTTGATTCTATATTATGTGGGGGAATGAGTAGTAAATTATTTCAGGAAATTAGAGAAAAAAGAGGATTATGTTATGCACTTAGAGGAAGTTTAGAACAATCTAAAGATTATGCTTATGAAATGATATATGTTGGAACTGTTAAAGAAAAAATAGAACAAATTAAAAAACTTATTTTAAAAGAAATTAAAAAATTAGGTAGTTTAAAGCAAAGAGAACTTAGTGAAGCTAAAGAAAGATTAATTGGACTTAGACAGATAAGTAAGGAAAAATGTGATAGTACAATGACTGAATTATTATTAGAAGAGATTGGCGGGGATGCGGAAAATTATTATAAATATGAAGATAATATTAATAATGTTGAACTAAGGAATGTTAGAAATATTTCTAAATTAAAAGGATATAGTTTTGTTGCTTTGGTTCCTGGTTAAATTGTTTTCTAAATATAAAAAGAAATCCATATCATTTAGGAAGGAATAATTTATTACTATTTTATGAACCTATAAAAGATTTGAAGATGAGTAAAAAGTAACTTTAAGGGATTAGATATAGCTTTATTCTTAGAGAGGCACTATTGAAGATTAGATTAAGAAAAAGACTTTTTTAAAAGAACTAAATTGAAAAAAATAAAAATTAAAAAGTGAAATTATGCTTTTCCAGTTTCGTAAATAGCTTTTAATGCAACAACTAATGCTGCAGCACTAACAAATGATATGACATTTGCTAGGATGGAATTAAGATATCCACTTACTGTTCCAATTATGGAAAGAGCACTTATGCTTCCTATACCTAACACAAGCAATGCAATTGTAGCAAGTAGGAATGTTGTGTGTCGTTTTTCAGCTATATTTAAAAATCCAACTAGTAGTCCTAAGATAAATAATATCAATGCAATTGTTGACATAGATATAGAAGTTCCTATGAATGCTGCGATCACAGCTATTACTAAACCAATTATGAAAGCCCACTTTCCGAGTACATCTAAATTTTTCATTTTCACCTCCTTTCTAGTTTCTTATAAAAATAAAGGTTTATCCCTTAAATTCTTTTATAAGCATTGGAATACCAATTATTAAAACTCCAATTGCAATTAACCAGCCATTGTAGTTAGTTATTGAAGCTAATACTCCAAGTTCTTTAAGGGCTAATAGTAAACCAATAATTGTTACTATGATAGCAGTAAGTTTTGTCATTTTTTTATATGTTGAGTTTTTTTGTAACTTAACTCAAAATATTTAACCTCCTTTTATATTTTATAAAAGAAAAACCCCTTTAAATAGGTTTTGTTTTTTTGATTTTTTAATTTTTTATTAGTATCTTAATCTATTTTAGACTGAGTTGATGAGTAGCTTGGTCTTATTTTCTTTATATCTTTTATTTGTATTAATTAAAATTATATTTTTTAATATCTTTATAAGTGGGGCCTTCTGAGGATAAAATTGATTTTTTCAAAAAAAATTTATCAACCTTAAATTTTATTTTTTTTGGTTTTATTTTCTTTAAATATTTAATTAATATTTTTTTATCAAAAGTTTTTCTAACTCTTGCGAGGGTAATATGGCTCATGAACCTAAATTCTGGTTTGAATAAATCTTTTAGGTTTTCATCAATTTGTTTTTGTAAGCTAAAAACCTCTTTTCCGATTAGTTTAATCCATATAACTTTTACATAACTATTATATCTACTTGAAAAAGCACCTACTTCTCCAAGTTGTGCTTCAAAATCTTTAAAATTTATATTTTTTAGTTTATCTTCGACTTTTTTTATTTTAGTTTTATCAATTTCTCCTAGAAATTTAAGAGTTAAATGAAGGTTCTCAGGTTCTGTAAATTTTCCAATAAACAAATTCTTTTTTTTAATTAGTCTTTGAATTTCTTTAATATAATTTATTGCTTCGCGAGGGAGATCTAATGCCACAAAGCACCTTATTTTTTCTTGTTCCATTTTTAGAAAAATAAATACCCTTATAAGAATGTATGGTTATTTTATATGCTTTACTATAGTATGAATTTTTGAGTATAGGCTTGTTTTTAAATTAAAGATTATTTGTTTTATTTTAATGGGAAAATTAGAAAAAGATCTTGTTAAAAAAATTGTAGATTCTATTATAGATGATTTTTATTCTAAAAAAAGAAATTGTGGAATTGTTGTTAAAGGAGGAACTAAATCTCAGAGGTATGAAGTTGCTTTTGCTTTAATATCTAAAGTTGATGTTTTTGTTTATACTCCTAATCAGTGTCCTCTAGAAAGTTGTTATTTCTTTGATATAGAGGATTATGTGAAATAGTTTAATCCTCTAAAAGATTCTTAAAATTTTTAGTTCTGTTTTTTAAAATTTCTTTTAATTCTTGTTCTGTTGCATTTATTGTGTTGTGAATTGTTTTAAATTTTTTCAAAAGTTTTTTTGCTGTTATTGGGCCTATATTTGGAAAAGCTTCTAAAATGTATTGTTTTTGTTCTGGGATTTTCTTTGGGATTCTGTGATGAAGAGTTGTTTCTTTTAATGGTTTTAGTTGTTGTTTTGCTAATATTATTAAATATTTTACAGTGTCTTTATAATCTTGTGTGAAGATTATTGGGACTTGGTAATTTGTTATAATTGATAATACGAATCCTCTGATTGCATTGGGATTTAGTTTTGTATCCTCTCTATATAATTCTTGTTCATCAATCCCTTCAATAATTAATAATTGCTGTTTGTATTTTTGCATTTGTCTTAATTGTTGGATAAGTCTTTTGTTAATCATTGATGAAATAAAATCATTTACTGTTTTTCTTTCAATTATTGTTTTTCCTATAAGGTAATCTCCTATTTTTAAGGGTTTGATTTCAAGTTTGACTTGATTTGAGGCTTGGAGTTCACTTAGAACTAGAGAGTTTTTTTCATGAATGTCTGCAATTATTTTTGGGGTTTGTTTTTTCTTTTGTTTTCTTGTTATTTTGAAGATGTTATGGAAGGGCATGTTTCTATTATAATATTTAGTTTTATATATATCTCAATATTTTTAAGCTTTGGAGATGGTATGTGAAGAGATTTTTTAGTAAAAATTTGTAAGTTGATTAATTAAATAAACTTTTCTGTATTTTTTTAGGTTTAGGATTTATAGGTCTGCCATCTTTTAAATCCTTTTGGATACTGTCAATCGCCCGGTACATTCTTTTTTCTTTTGCCATTGATGCATAATAAAATATTTCATCAAGAGTTTCTTTTGTTAATAAGATTATGAGTTTTCCTTTCATTAATCTTGCTGTTCTTCCTGCTCTTTGGATTTTTCTAATTGCGCTTGGAATTGGTTCATAAAAAATTACTGAATTAACTTCTGGAATATCAAGCCCTTCTTCCCCTATTGAAGTAGATGCAATTATATTAATTTTTCCCTGCCGGAATTCATCCATTATTTCTTGTTGTTCTTTTTGTGAAAGTCCTGATTCTGCTTTTTTTGCTTGTCCAACAAAAATCTTTGCATTTATGTTCGGAATTTGATTTAATTGTTCACAAATTTTTATTACAGTATCTCTATATTGGGAAAATACAATTGTTTTATTTTTTGGATTATTCTTGATGGAATCTTCTATAAGAGATTTAAGTTCTAGAAGTTTTGGATGTTCAATATTTTTTGATATTAATTCATTTATCTTTATATATGCTTGATTAAAATCTTTATTTTTTGCAATTCGTTTTGCTGCTTTTGATTTGTTTTGAGAAGCTTGCTCAAAAAGAGATTTAATGTAATTTATAGAAGTATGCAATGTTTGAGTTTCTAAAAGTTCTATTAAGTGAGCTAATTTAATTGCCTGAGCACAAGCACTAGCTCCTGCAAAATAATTAAAACTTTTATACCCAGAATGTATTGATTTCATAATTCTGCCTTGAACTTCTAAAAGACTTATTTTGTTTGCTGGTCTAAAAATGAGTTTTCTGTTTTTTAATTCTTGAACTTTTCTTTCATATAATTTTCTTATGATATTTGTTATTTCTTTGAATTCTTGGGGGAATTCTAATTTTATGACATTAAATTCTAATTCTTGGAGATATTCTTTGACATCTTCACTATCCCTTGTTCTTAATTCAATTGCTTCAATACCAAGGTTTTCAACTATTTTTCTGATTGTTTCTTTGTTTGTTCCAGGGCTTGCTGTAAGACCTAAGATGCGAGGATTTTCTGATTGTTCTTTGTATTTTTCTGCTACATATGTGTATGCATAGTTTTTCAAACATCTGTGACATTCATCTTCAATTAATAAGTTGACTTCTGAGAGATTATAGAGATTGTTTTTTAAATCATTTGAAATACATTGTGGTGTGGAAAAAATAATATCAGCATTTTGCCAAAGTTGTTTTCTTTTTTGTGCATTGATTTTTCCTGTGAAAAGAATTAATTGAGCAAATAGTTCTGGGAGATGTTTTTTAAAATAAGCTTTGTGCTGTTCTGCTAAAGGTCTTGTTGGTGCAAGAAAGAGAGTTTTTGTTCCTGGAACTTGTTTTTGCCTGTTAATTGTTAACATTAATGCTATAAGTGTTTTTCCAATTCCGGTTGGTAAAACTACAAGACAATTTTTACCTTTGCAAGTTTCATAAATTTCTTGTTGATATTTTCGGGGAGTTATTGTTGTAAGAGTTTTATGGGGCATGATTTGATTAAATTATTTTGTTTTATAATGTTTGTTATTTTATGTTTTTATCTATAATAAATAAATTATCAAGTTTTGTTTGGAGCAAACAAGATAACCAGCAAGGGAAACTAACTTTTCCCTTCCGTAACCCTTCCTTAGGTTTGTTCTTTTAGCTTTCCTTCGAGTAACTTATCTGTGTAGCTTAATATTTTTTAGAATTATTAGTTATAAAAAAACAATCATTAAAGAAATCAAATAAATAATTACAAGCAAAATCCAATTAATTAAACTGCCAAAAAAAAGTTTTGAGCCATCTAAATTACTGATTGGAATTAAATTCCAAATTCCATAGTAAATTGAATATTTTGTTAATTCTGGTTGATTGATTAGATAACCTATTATTGCAAGAGCTATTAGTGCCCAGAATCCCCAAGCAGAAGTAAATGCTAAATCTGATTCATTTATTTCTGAATATCTGTAAGCTCCCCTTTTTTTTAGAGCTCTTTTTTTTACAAGATTTTCTGCATCAAATTGAAGAAGAGTTAAAATTTTGATTATGCCTAAAGATAAGAGAGATACAAAAAAAGGAAGAAGTATTCCTATTGGGATTGGTTTTTTAAATTTTGAACGTTCATACCATCCCCACCTTTTAAAAGACCAAACTTTATGTTCTATTTTTATACTGTAATGGCTGGAAGCAATTTTTTTAGTTAAAACACTTGTTAAAATTATTATTGCTGCTGTTAAGAATACATAAGGTGAAGAAATTGAAAGTTTTGGAAGACTAATTATGAACCCCATTATTAATATTGCGATTATTATCCAAGCGATTTCTTTTTTTGTGAACATGGTTTTGAGAGTTATTGAGTTTATATAAAACTTTTGATGTTTTTTCTAATTTTAGATAAATATTTAGCGAAATCCATCCATACTTTTCTGTTACAGAAAAGTATTTAAATGAAATTGGATTTTCTTAGCTATGTTAAAAATAAAGAAGTTGACAGATGTTATTGGTAAAAAAGTGTATACTGATACTGGAGATCTTTTTGGAGAAATTGAGGAATCTAATTTAATTGAGAATAAGATAGATAGCTGGAGAATAAAAGTTGCTAGTTCAATGATTAATTTTCTTGGAGGTGCAAGAGGGGTGATAATCCCACATCAGTTTATTAAAGCTGTTGGGGATATTGTGGTTGTAAGCAGAGCAAGTCTTCCTTTACAAGAGGGGGAAGAGAGTATTGAGCAGACAGTTGATTTGTCTGAAGAGATTGAAAGTTCTGAAACAACTATTGAGCCACCACCTGTTATGTAATATGAAGGCTTGGTTAAAAGGATTAATTGTAGGAATTATATATTCTTTATTTGGGTTTATCTTACTACTTTTTTGCTTTAATGGGTGCTCTGGAATTATAAAAATACTTTCTGACATTTGGTCTTATACTAATCTTGGAACATTACTGAATTATTTTGGAGCTAGTGATGGAGTGGTCTTTTCTGTGGGACTTTTGTGGGGTGTTTTTATTTTCACACTCATCGGTTGGATTATCGGAAAAATTAAACTTAAAAAACAAGTGGGGATTTAAAATGGTAGAACCGATTTTTATATCAAGTTATTTCTTAGATTATATACTTCCTTTTGTGTTAGTTTTTACTTTGATTTTTGCAATTTTATCAAAAACTAAATTATTAGGTGAAGGGAAAAAGCAAATTAATGCCATCATTGGATTGGTTATTGGGCTTATTTTAATTGCGTTTCCTTTTGCAAGAAATATTATTGTTGAGCTTATGCCTTTTTTAGCTGTTTCAGCAGTTATATTGTTAGTTTTTATGTTAATGTATGGATTTATTTGGGGTAAGTCTGAAGATGTTTTAGATAAGGGAATGAAAATAACTTTGGCAATTATTTTTGGTTTAGCTTTAGTTACAGCCCTTTTGTTTATTACAGGATGGTGGGACCCTGTTTATGATTTTGCATTTGGGAGAGGAGGAGCAAGTCAGGTTTGGATTAATGGTTTATTAATAGTTGTTCTTGCAATTGCGATTATTGCAGTTATTAAAGGTGAGAAAAAATCAGAGTAATTTTTTCTGTTTAACTTTTTTAAAAACCAGTAGTTTATAACATATTTATGAGATGCAGGGGTCTTTAAGCTTAAGAATAGAAGCGCAGATATAATAGAGGTATTGAGATAATAAGAAAATATATTTCATAGAAATATATTTAAATGCATTTTCATATAAATAAATATAAAAAAGATGGCATATGAAACCACAATAACTGATGTTTTGAATACTTGGGCAGATTATGGAGTTTTTGCTTATGTTTTACCTTTTTTAATGATTTTTGCATTAGTATATGGGTTGTTGAGCAAGAGCAAACTTTTAGGAGAAAATAGGGGAGTTCATGCAACTTTAGCTCTTGTTATTGGTTTATTGGCTTTGCAGTTTGATTATGTTTCAAACTTTTTTGCAACAATATTTCCTTATGCAGGCATTGGTATTTCTGTTTTATTAGTTGCTTTGATTTTAATGGGGGTTTTAACTGATGATGAAGACGCAGCTAAATGGATATTTTTTGGAATTGGTGCTGTTATCTTTATGGTTGTGATGCTTTATACTATTTATGATTTTAATTGGCTTGGAGGATATATTGGGATAGATTGGGGGCCTTGGATTATCTTGGCTTTAGTTGTTGCTGGTGCTGTTGTTGGTGTTATTTTAGGTGGTAAGAAAAGAACAGGGAGTTCTACTTAATTTTTCTAATAATTTTAGTACTTAATATCTTATAAACATCTTAAGATTTGGAGATGAGGGATATCTTTGAAACAGAAGAGCATAGCTTTATCATTTAATAAGTATTAGCGTTTTAGAAAGGAGTTTTGATAATTAAGATTTACAAAAGATTTATAAAGCTCTTATATTCATAAATTTTATAGAAAATGGCTATGCTATTTCATAATTTCCAATTAAATAATAAAAATACTAAAATTATAAAATGCCACTTGATATATCTGGATTAAACTTTTTTATGCCTATATTTAGTTTTTTACTTGTTTTTGTAATTGCTTATGTATTACTTGCTAGGTTTAAAATTATTGGGGAAAGTAAATTTGCTAATACTTTAATCAGTTTTATTATAGCGATTATTTTTATGAGTTTTTCTTCTTTAAAATTATATGTGGAAACAATAATTCCTTGGTTTGTTGTTTTACTTGTGGTTGTTTTTTTAGTATTGTTAATGGGACTTTTTACTAGTAAAGATTGGGTTCCTAAATCCTGGTTTGCTTGGATTGTTGTTATTATTTTAATAATAATTTTTTTAATATCTGCAATTAGGGTATTTAATCCTGTATTTCATCCTGATTTAGGTATAACTTCTGGGCAAGGAACAAGCATGTTAGAACAATTAGGGGGATATTTTGATGGAGGATTTTTAGGAAGTGTTTTATTATTAGTAATTGCAGGAATTGTTGCTTGGGTTATTACAAGGAAATAGGTTTCTAAAAATTTATAAAGTTTGTTTATTTTGTTTTTAAAAGAGGTTATTAATATGAAGATAAAAACAAAGCATTTATTGTTTGTAGTAATTGTTGTTTCATTTGTAGCAGCTTATTTTTTTCCAGGAATTGGAGATAATCCTATGGTTCAAACCTCAATAACTTTTATTGGAATACTCTTTGGTATTATTGTTGGTTTTTTTATTGCTGATTTGTATACGAGATACCAGGGAATAAGAGATAATGCAGGAACTGATTCAAGTTGTTTATCAACTTTTTATTTTTTTGCGCAAATATTAGGGGAAAATAAGAAAAATAAAAAATGGCTGAAAAAAGTAGAAAAAAGAATTAATGATTATATTAGAAAATTTATGCCTTTACCTTGGGAAAGATATTCTGAAACTCAAAAAGAATATGATGCTTTAGGAGATTCATTAAAAGAATTAAAATATGATACAAATAAAGAAAATGAAACTTATTCTAATATCTTGAATGTTTATAATCAACATTCTGAGGCAAGAGAAAATCTTGTTATGTTTGGAAAAGATAAACTTTCTTGGGGAGAATGGTTGGTAAGTTTACTTTTAGGGGCTTTGCTATTAACTTCATTATTTTATATTAAAGATAGTTCTTTAGTATCAATAATTTTTACAGGAGCTATTACTTCTGCAATATTAATTTTATTTTTGGTTTTAAGAGATTTGAATAATTTGAATTTTGGTGAGCAAGAAGTTTCTATAGAGCCTTATGAAAGAGTTTTAGATGCAATTGGCAAACCAAGATATTATAAAAAGAAAGGAGATGTTCTTGATATAACTGTTTAAGAAGAGAGAATCAAGACTTTATTGTTTTAAAAGATATTAAGGAATTACCTAACATAATCTTCTATTTTTGGTTTGTGTTTTTTAGTTTTTCTAGAAGTTCTTTTTTTGGGTTTTGAAGTTTCAATTGGTTTTTTTGATTTGGTTTTTTTGTTAATTATTGGTTCATGAGGTGTGGGGGGTGTTTCATGATGTGTTATATGTTCCTCTTTGTTTGTTATTTTTTTAAGCTCTTTTATATTTTCTGTTAAAGGGCTGAGTATTTTTGAAAAAGAATCTTGTGTTATGTGCATTTCTTTTGCAATGTTTTGGATGTCTTTGCCATAATCCCCTATTTTTCTTAAGACTGCAATTTGTAATTCATTAAAAACTCCTTCTATTTTTGTTAATCTGTCACCTATTCTTTTAGTTTCTGAATTTATTTCATCTTTAAATCTGGCAAGTGATGAAATTTGTTTTTTAAGTTTTACATTTTTTTCTTCTGCTATTTGTTCGGCTATATCATTTATTGTTTCAATATCTGCTGGTTGTTGTGGTTGATATTCTGGATAATCTTCTTCATATTGTTTTGGATAAGGGGCAGGCACTGACATTGGGTATTGAGCAGGTTCAACATAAGGTGCTGTTGTTTGATAGGGTTGAGGAATTTGTTGAGATTGAGCAATTGGTATTTGTTGAGATTGAGTCATTGGCATTTGTTCTTGTATTGGTTGCATTAGTTCTTGAGGTTGAGGTGCCATGTTTGGTTGTGTTGATTCCTGGGATTGAAGGGTCATGCTTGGTTGCATTTGGGTTTGTTGAATTGGCTGAATTTCTTGCTGTCCTACTGGTTGAGCAATTGAACTTGTTTGCATACCAGGAGGTGCTGCTGGCTGAGGGATTTCATTAGTATTAAGTGCAGATTTAATTTTAGATTGAGATAAAGCTTCATCTATCTCTTTTGGAGAAATACCTTCTTGTTTTAATGAATCAATAATTTGAGATTCAGGTATTCCCTGGTCTTTTAATTGCATTACTCTTTCTAAAGCTGCCATTTTTTTGTTATTTTTATTTATCAGTATCTTATAAGCTCGATTAAGAGACATTATTTGAGTAGCTTAATTTCCTCATTTCATCTCTTTAAGTTTTATAAGCTATTAGTTTTGTTTATTATCTTTTTTTATTAAGATTTTTTAGGTTTTATAATTTACTATTTCATTTTTTCTCTTATTTCTTCTCTTACAATTCTTTTAACATCTTCAGTTCGTACAGGTTTTAATGGTTTAAACATTTTTATTTGTCTATCTAAAATTTCTAATTCACTTTTTCTTGCAAAATTTCCTAATTCATTAGTTATTCTTTCAACTAATTGTTTTAAAGATTTAAGTTCAAAATCAATTTGTTTAATTTGGTTTTTGAATTCCGAGGTTTCTTTGTCAAGTTCTTCTTTAGTAGATATAAGATTTTCTCCAATTAATAATACTCTGTCTTTGATTAATCTTTGTTTTTCTTCTATTTCATTTAATCTAGTTGAAAATTCTGTTAAAAGTGCATTTGTAGGGTTTTGTTGCATAGGTATTTGTTCTTCCATCTTATCTCTTTTTTATGTTTAAGTTAATTTTATTTAATTTAAATAAGTTGTGTTATTACAACAATTTTTATAAAGTATTTGTTAGATGGAAGATTATGAAATTAGCTGTAATTGATTATAAAATGGGTATGGAGTGTGGTGCATTTTTAAATTATCTTGATAAAATTGAGGGAATAGAATTTGCTTGGGAAGGAAATCTTGGAGATTTTGAGAAAAAGCATGGGGGATTAGATAATTATGATTTTTTGCTGTTACATCCTGGAAGAGCTATGCAGAATTATTATTTGACAAAAATACCTGAGAAATACCCAAATTTAGAGTTTGGATTTGTTACATCAAATGTCAATGCTTATTGCGAGAGTGATATTCCTATGTTTGATTATCTTAAGCCTAAAGCAATAGTTGATTTTTTGCTGAAAAAGAAAAAGTAATGACACACATAAATTTTAATAAGGAATTGTTTTTATTTATTAAGAGGTGAAAAGAGGAAAATGTTATTTAAACCAGAGACTCCTTTGTATTCTTATGAAGTAGTTAGAGAGTTAGGCAGTCAAATTATGTATGTTAATTATTTAGGGGCTTCTTTTGTTCCAAACATAGCTGAAGACCCAGAGGTTATGTCAAGAACCTTTGAACTTTTAATTGAAGCTCCAAATATTTCAAGAATTGTTTTTGTTCAGCAGAGAAATTATAATTATAATCCTTCTCAGGTTTTTTTATTACAAGAAATCTCTAATTTATATATTTACTTAACTAAACAAGAAAAAATCCTTTCTACTTCAAAATTGTCAATTATGAATTCAGAGTATTTGAGTCAAAGATATAATGATGTGAGTTATCTTTTGATGATGATAAAAAGAGACCCGATTGCATGTTATTCTGAATTAAGCAGGTTTATTAGGGAAGAGAAATTTAATTTGGCAAATACTTCTGAAGATTTGAAACTTGACCAGATGACTTATATTCGACTTTTAGAGAAATTTTATACTTTATTAGGACAAACTAAATTAATAAAAGAAGCAGGACCTTATTTGCCTAATTATGTTTTTGGAAAAAGAGATATTTATTATCATTTTTTCAGGCCAGATATTATTCCTAATTTTACTTTTACAAGATTGGCTGCTAGTTTGCCTGAAGATGCAGAAATGGTTGAACAATATGAGATAGGAAAAGACTATGATAAATCTGTTGTTACAATCTTGAAAAGAAAACAAGATGCTAAACATATTTATCATTTAATGCCTCCAGAATATTCTTTAGATGAAGATAAACAAGGGTTGTTGAATTTAGCAAGAAATGTTTTAATTGAGCATCAACCAAAAGCCGAAGAATTTACAGACCCTGAAAAAACAAGGCAGGTTTTTTTTAATGTTTCAAGAGATTTATTAAGAGAATTAGGAGAAAGCAAGCAAGTAAAATTAGATTATGATGAATTAAATAACTTAGCAAGTATCTTAGTTAGGCATACAATTGGTTTTGGTTTAATAGAGGTTTTATTGCAAGATAGGAATCTGCAGGATATTGTTTTAAATGCCCCTATTTCAGCTAATCCTATTTTTTTAAGACATTCTGAGTTTGAGGAATGTATAACAAATATTATTCCAAGCAGGGAAGATGCTGATTCTTGGGCTGCTAAATTTAGAATGATTTCTGGAAGACCTTTAGATGAAGCAAATCCTATTTTAGATACTGATTTAAGTTTAGGCAATATTAGAGCAAGAATTGCAGTTATTCAACAACCTTTATCTCCAAGAGGTTTGGCTTATGCAATTAGAAGGCATAGAGAAGAACCTTGGACCTTGCCTCTTTTTGTTAAAAATAGGATGATAAATAATTTTACAGCTGGTTTAATGAGTTTTTTAGTTGATGGAAGCAGAACTCTTCTTGTTGCAGGAACTCGTTCATCTGGTAAAACTTCTCTTTTAGGAAGTTTAATGCTTGAAATCATGCCAAAATATAGGACTATTGTAATTGAGGATACTTTAGAATTACCTGTTGAAGCATTAAGAAAATTAAAATATGATATTTTAAGAATGAGAGTTAGAAGTAGTTTATTAAAAACAACAACAGAGATTGGAGCTGATGAAGGTATAAGAACTTCTTTAAGGTTAGGAGATTCTTGTTTAATTGTTGGAGAAGTTAGGTCTACTGAGGCAAGAGCTCTTTATGAAGCAATGAGAGTTGGTGCTTTAGCAAATGTTGTTGCAGGAACAATTCATGGAGCTTCTCCGTATGGTGTTTTTGATAGAGTTGTAAATGATTTAGGGGTCCCAATTACTTCATTTAAAGCAACAGATTGTATTATTGTTGCTAATCCTGTAAAAACTCCTGATGGTTTAAGTTCAATGAAAAGAATTATTCAATTAACAGAAGTTAGGAAACATTGGACAAAAGACCCTTTAGAAGAGGGAGGTTTTGTTGATTTATTGAAATATAATGTTGAGAAAGATGAATTAGAACCAAGTGAAGATTTAATTAATGGAGATTCAGAAGTAATTAAAGCAATTGCTTCAAGTGTTAAAGGTTGGGTAGGAAATTGGGATGCTGTTTATGATAACATTTTGTTGAGAGCAAAAATAAAGCAAGAGATTGTAGATGTTGCAGAAAAATCAAAAGTCCCTAGGATTTTAGAAGCTAAATTTAATTGTTTAAGCAATAATATGTTTCATGAATTTTCGAAACAAGTTAATGAAGAAGTTGGTCTGCCTGTTTCTGAAAAAGTTTTCCCTTTATGGCAGGATTGGCTGAAAAAGCAGGTGAAAGGGAAGAAGGTTTGAAGCAATATGCTTTACCTTAATAATTTTTTAAACTAAAGATTTCTGTTGATTTTATGGCATTGTGTTTTTCATTTTGTTTATAGTTTTTTTACTTCCTTCTGACATTTACATGTTCTTCTAAAAAAGCCATTGGTGAAAGAATGCCAGCAGGTTTCTGACTTTCGAAAAATTCATTCATTGATTCGGCATATGTATCAAAATCTAATTCGCTTAGACTAGTTAAAACTCTTCTAATTGTATCCATCGACATAACATAACTTCTTGCACTCTCTAAACACTCTTTGCTCAATTGTTCTAAATCTAGACGTGCTAAGTTTTTTTTAATAAATGATTTTCTATTTCCAACTTCCATATCCTCATTAAGTTTATAATCTGCCGGACAGCCAGTTTCTTTTAAAGCATCAATAACACCTTTGTTTGGAGGTAATTCAATAACTGTATCAAATGCGTCCATTAGTGAGGGATTAGATTTATAGGCTTCAATTTCAAAATAGGTTGTTGCCAATGAATGAAGAATGTCTGGAAATGTCGTATAAACTTTATTAAAATGTTCACAAATACGAAGTCCAGATTCGAATGTTTGATCCTGAGTTTTATTTATTAAATCATTCATAGATTCTTTTACTTTTCTTTCTAAATCAAGAAGTTCAAGTTTGACAATGTGTTTTTTTGCATCAATGTGTACTGGTCGTATTATTGCCAAATGGGGCATTGTATAGCAGTGATAATGCATTGATCCATCAGGCATCTCCCAAATACCATAGTTCTCTAATGGAATTATTGCAGAATCTTCATTTGTATCAAGATGGGCAAAATAGTTGCCTATCAAGTGAGAAGAAGCCACCTTGTTTAAGGGTGTTTCTGGCCTGCATTCGTGAAGCCTTAATCCTTTCCATGTTGAAGTACTATTGAGACCAATTTCTTGCTCAAATCTTTGCAAAGTCTTGTCAACCTCAGGGATTAAGTATTCAAAATAGTCAATAGAGGTTCCTCTAGCTCTATTTATTGAATTGTAAGGTTCTCTCTTAGATTCTCTAAATAATTCCTTGATTCCATCTGAAATTTGATATTTTTGTTTCATTTTAATCACTTTACTTCAAAATGCCCCAGATCTTACAAGATCATTAAAGAGTCTATCCACACAATCAAATGTATCCTTTATCAAACTTCTATCAGAAAGAGAATAACTTCTAATATTTTCAAGATATTCCCCCCTTAATTTCATTATTTCAGTTGCTGTCTGATTATTTTTTACATAGGTAATACTTGTTATACCATCCATTAAATTAATAATTCCATCTACAAAGCTGTTAGCAGAACGAACTTCTAAGTTTTCTTTACAAGATTTCTTTTCCATTTTCTTCACATTTTAATTTATTTATCATTCCATCGTAGAAACAAGTACCTTTTTAAACATTATTTCCCCCTTCGTACGGAACAATTAGAAAGATTTAAAAATATAAAAGAGTGAGATTTATTATGGATATAAAGATATTAGAAGAAGTGGGTTTTACTAAAGGAGAAATTAGGGTTTATCTTGCTTTGCTGGAATTAGGAGAGACAACAACCGGGCCTATAATCAAGAAATCAAAAATTACAGGCTCTAAAGTTTATGAAATTTTAGAAAGGCTTATAGAAAAAGGACTAGTCTCTTATATAATTAAAGAAAAAACAAAATGTTTTCAAGTAGCATCTCCTAAAAGATTATTAGATTATATAAATAAAAAAGAAAGAGAAATTATAACTTATAAAAAAGAAATTGAAGATATCATTCCAAAACTTGAATTAATTCAAAAATCAAAAGAAAAAATCCAATCTTCTCAAATTTTTGAAGGTTATGAAGGGCTAAAAACGGTTTTTAATCTTATTTTAGATTCTTTAAAGGCAAATGAAGAATATTATGCATTTAGTTTAGGAGATGAGCTAAAAGAAGAAAATGTAATGTTATTTTTGCAAAACTATCATAAAAAAAGGATTAGCAAGAGGATAAAAGTTAAAATAATTGCTAATTTAAGTGAAAAAAAATTATTTAAGGATCTGTCTAAATTAAAAGGTTTAAAAATAAGATATTATAATAATCCTGTTCCTTTAGGAGTATTTATTTTTAAAGATTATGTAGCTACTTTTACATTTAAGAAAAAACCAGTTGTTTTTTTAATAAGAAGTGGACAAGTATGTAGTTCCTATAAAGATTTTTTTATTAATTTATGGGAGAAAGCTGAAAAATGAGAATGTATTTAAATAAAAATTTGTTTGATAATAGATAAAAAGATGGTAGATAAAGATGTTAAAGATATTTTGAGAAAATATTCTAAAAAACTTGGTGGAGAAGTAAAAGGTTTTGATTCTGATAGCAGTAAGTTAGATGGGGCTTCTGTTTCAAAAGAATATTCTCAGTTTAAAAAAGACATGATGCCTGAGTTTTCAAGATATGAAAGATGGGTTAGGGGTTTGGGGAGTTTTGTGAAAATTAAGCTTGCTCAAAAAGATGAAGCTAAGATTAATAAACAATTACAAACAGCTCATTTAGAAGTTAGTTCTGGGGAAGTTATAGGATTGGCTATTATGAGTTTTCTTGCTGTGTTTTTTATTGGTATTTTAGTTAGTATTGCAATTTGGTTGTTAGGATTTGGTTTTCCTACATTATTTTTGGTCTTAATGTTAATTACTTCATTTTTTTTATTTTATTATTTTTATTCAATGCCTTCAAGATTGGCTGTTAAGTGGAGGTTGAAAGCAAGTAGCCAAATGGTTCCTGCAATTTTATATACTGTTATTTATATGAAACATACAAGTAATTTAGAAAGGGCAATAAGTTTTGTTGGCGAGCATGTAGAAGCTCCTTTAGCTTTAGATTTAAGAAAGGTTCTTTGGGATGTGGAAACTGGAAAACATTCTTCTATTAGAGATAGTTTGGATGAATATCTTGATTTTTGGAGAGAGACCAATATGGAGTTTGTAGAGAGTTTTCATTTAATTGAATCAAGTTTGTATGAGCCAAAAGAAGCTCGAAGAATTCAAATTTTAGAAAGGTCTTTGAGAGTTATTTTAGATGGAGTTCATGATAAAATGTTAAGATATACTTATAAAATAAAATCTCCTTTAACTAACTTATATATGTTGGGTATTGTTTTGCCTACTTTAGGTTTGGCTTTGCTGCCTTTGGCTTCAACTTTATTAGGCGGAGCAATTAAATGGGTTCATGTTTTTGTGTTATTTAATTTAATAATTCCTTTTTTTGTTTTTTATCTTACTTCTCAAATAATGTTGAAAAGACCAGGAGGCCATGGAGAAGAGAGTTTATTAGAGAAAAATCCACTTTATTCCAGATATAAATCTAAAGCACCTTATTATAAGGCTTTTTTAATTTGTTTTCCTTTTTTCTTATTAGGAATATTACCTTTGATATTTGGTTATACTCCAATTCCTGGATGGCTTGGACTTCAGTCTGATTATGCTCTTGCTGATTTAGGTTTGGGTGTTTTTGGAGAAAACTTTTTTGGGTTTGTAGAAACTAGTTCAGGGATAATCGGACCTTTTGGTGTTTTTTCTTTAATTTTGAGTTTATTTATTCCATTTTCAATTTCGATGTTTTTTGCATTATCTTTTTCATTAAGAACTAAACAATTAATTAAAGCAAGAGACCAAACTAAACAATTAGAAAAAGAATTTAATTCTTCTTTGTTTACCTTGGGAAATAGGTTAGGAGATGGGACTCCTGCAGAGATTGCATTTTCTAAGGTTGCAGAATCAAGTCGTGGACAAAGAACAGAGAATTTTTTTAAGATAGTTAATACAAACATTCAATCTATGGGTATGAGTTTAGAAGATGCTATTTTTAATCCAAAGAGAGGAGCTTTGGTTTATTATCCTTCAAATTTGATTGCAACAAGTATGAGGATTTTGGTTGAAGGTGTGAAAAAAGGTTTGAAAGTTGCTGCTCAGAGTTTAATGAGTATTTCAGAATATGTTAAAAATATACAAAAAATTAATCAGAGATTAAGAGATTTACTTGCCGATGTTGTTAGTGGGATGAGAAGTAATATGGTTTTTTTAGCACCTTTATTAGCAGGAATTATTGTTGGATTAGCTTCAATGATTACAGGAATTTTAGGACAGTTGAAAAATATGACTGAATTAGGCGGTGGAGAAACTATGGTTGCTGGTTTTGGGAGTGTTGGAGGCATAACTGAATTATTTGATATTGTTAATATGATTCCTCCTTATTTTTTGCAAATAGCAATTGGAATTTATATTATTCAGATAATTTTTATTTTAACAAAGACATTAGTTACAATTGATTCAGGAGAAGATAGGTTAAAACAAACTTATGATATTTCTAAGAATTTAATTCGAGGAAGTATTTTGTATTTAATTACAGCTTTGATTTCTATTTTAGCATTATCTGCTTTGGCAGGTGTTGCTTTAGGTGGGATAGTTGGGTGAATTTAGAATCTGGTATCTTTATAATATTTTAAGTTTTGGAGATGATGAGCTTAAAGATTGTGTAACTTAAAGATGCAATAAGATATTAATAAATTAGAGGTTATTTGGTGCGGTTGATTCTAAGGTTCTATAATTATATCTAAAAGAATGATAGATTGCTGTGTTTTTGAATTTATGAAAGTCGTTTGTTTTATCTTCAATTTGTTCTATAATTTTTTTAATTTTGATAATGTTTGTTCTTTTTCTTTGAGGTCTTTTAAAATCATACTTTTATTTAGTTAAATTTATTAATATAGTTTTTGTTTGATATGCATGAAAAAGAAAGGTGTTGTTACTAGTAGTTTAGTATGGTGGATAATTGCTGTTGCTGTTTTGGTTGTTATGATAGTTTTGGCTGTTATATTAAAAGATAAATTATGGGGTATTGGTGATTATATAAAAGGGTTGTTTGGGAGATAGAATCAATATTTAATAAAATATAATGAGATACAGATGAGAAGATTAAGTACTCATCAACTCAAATTAAGATACAATAAGATATTGATAAAAAGGATAAAATAAGAAAATGTCAGATTTAACAATAAGTAAATTAATAAAGATAGTGATGGGAGGGTTTGTTATTGTAGTTGTTATTTTAGGTCTTTATTTTGCAATGACAAGTTATGTTATCCCCTTTTTTGAAGGGTTGGGGTTTGGAAGCGAAGGTCCTGGAGGAGAATTTGTAGGAGAAGCAGATGTTTGTGAAGAAGGAAAGCTTGTAGGAAGTTTAGAAAGAGATGGGAAAGCTTTTTATTTTAGATATGAAGGTGAGAGAACAAGATTTTATATTAGAGAGAATAAGGTTTGGAGAGCAGATCAATGGCTTTGGAGTTGGAATGATGAAGAATTTGGGGTAGTAGTAGAGGGTAAGATTGTGATTCCAGACTCTTCTTTTAGATTATATAAGAGTGGAGAGGACCCTGAACTAATACAATTATTAGCTTTAGAACATTCAGTTATTAAAGGAAATGAAATTTGTGAAGCATGAAATCTAAAAAAGCATTTGTGTTAGGAGAATATACTTTAAAGATAATAATCGGGGTTTTGTGCTTACTTTTGTTGGTTTATGTTTTGTTTACTTTTTATGCTAATTCCCAGAGTGCAAGAGACCTGAAAATGGCAGGATCTTCTCTTGAAGATTTAGTTAAAGAAATGGATAAAGCTAGAGAAACAGGAGGAATTCAAAAAGCTCTTATTTTGAATCCTGTTCAAAATTCTTTCATAGAAAAAACTCTTCAAGAAGAATGGTGGATAATTGCATGGCCTTATAAAAATGAAGAAGAAAAACCTGGTCAATGTCAAGGGAATTATTGTATTTGTATCTGTGCTATTCCTGAAAATTATATATCTATATCGAATATATTGACGATTAGGGAGAAATCTTTAGAAAAATGTAATTCATTAGGAGTTTGCAAAGATTTTGGTGAAAAAGTAAAAACAATTAATCATGGTTTGATTTGGGAGTGGAATAAACCAATACCTATAGAAAATCCTCCTGTTGAATTAGAAATTAAATATAATGTTGAAGAAGGTTTTGAGATTAGAAGAAAATGAATAAAAAAGCACAAACAGAGAAAATAATTAAAATAATCTTATGGATTGTTTTTTTTTGCATAACTTTATTAGCTTTGTATTTTTTAGTTAAAAGATTTATATAAAAATGAAAAACAAAAAAGGGGCATTAACACAAAAACAATTGATTACAATTGTAATTTTAATTATAAGTTTTGTGATTATTTTAGCTTCATTTGTAATGTTTGGGTTAAAATCAAGAATTGATACAGAAGCTTGTAGAAACTCTGTGGTTATGAGAGGAATTCCTTTTGGAGACTATTTTATTAGTTTAAAATGTAAAACTCAAGATGTTTGTTTAAGTATGGGTGGAGGTTGTGAAGAATCAGTTGATGAAATAATCCCTATTGAAACTAAAAAAGAATTAATGAAAGAAATATCTGATTTATTTGTTAGTTGTTGGTGGATGATGGGAGAAGGAAAAGTAGATTATGGAAGCACAGGAGATTGTGCTATCTGCAATAAGATTTTTTTTGATGTTAGTGTAGACCTAACTTATGATGAATTATATGGTTATATGGTTAATAATAGGATTTCTGATAATAGTATGAGTTATGCATTTTATTTATATAAAGTTAATAATATTGATAGTATTTCTTCAAGTAATAAGGGAAAAGATATAAATCTTAATGAAGAATATGCAGTTGTTACTAAAATAGAAGGTGGAAAAGGCCAGATACTTGATTTAGTTAAGTTTAGTTCAAAAGATTTAGGTAAAGAAGGATTTGATTGTTCTAAATTTGTTACAGAAACTTAAAGATGAAAAACAAAAAAGCAGATATTTTACACGAAAATATTATTTTTATTATTTTGAATATTGTATTTTTTTCAGTTATGCTTATATTTATTTATTTGCAAGGTTCTTCTGTTCATTTGAGTGAAGAAGAAACAGCTAAACAAATTGCTTTATTAATTGATGCTTCCCGTCTTGAAACAGTAATTGAAATTAATTTAAAAGATTTATTTTTAGAATCTGAAAAAAATGGAATTAACAGAGAAAAAGTTGTTGAAATTGATGAAGATAAAAATTTAGTTATTGTAAAAGCAAGTGAGGATAGTTTTTATGAATATAGTTATTTTAATGATATTTATGTTCTTAATTCAATTAAAGGAGATTCTTTAGTTTTAGAGATAAAAGAAAAATGAGGGATAAAATTAAATATGAAAAATGTCAGTATCTTGTAAAACTTAGAGATTTACAATCAGAGCTTAAGCTACTCAGATAATTAAATTGTTAAAATATTAAAGATATAGATTAAAAATAAAATGAATAAAAAAGCAGGTGAGAGAATATTAAGTATTTATTTGTTTATAATTTATATTATTGTAAGCGTTGGGATTGTTTCGGGGGTTATTCTTTTTAGATCTGATTTAGATGTTAGAGAAATTGAAGCAGGAATTTTAGCAGACAAAGTAATTGATTGTTTAGTTGAGCAAGGGAAATTAAGAATAGATTTTGATGCAGGTTTTGATTTAATAGGGGAATGTAATTTTAATTTTAAAGATAATACTAAAAAATATGATGGAGAAGAAAGATATGCTGTTAAGGTTGAATCTTTTGATTTTAATTCAGAGGTTTTAAAAAATGAGATTAAAGCAGGCAAAATAGATCTTTTAACTTATTGTGGTTTAGAAGGAGAAAAGATTCCTAAATGTAATTTAAAGGAGCTTTATGTTTTAAAAGGAGATGAAAAGATTTTATTGAAGATAAATTCAGTGGTTGGAAAAGTAGAAAATGTTTGAAATTAAATCAATAAATAAAATACTATATGAAAAAATATGAGGTTATGTAGAGAGAATTTAAGTTAAACAACTCATCTTCAAAGCTAATTTGGGTTTGTAAGATATTAATAAAAAATGAAATTCAAAAAAGCAGCAATTGGTGCAACAATGACTTGGATAGTTGCAACTATAATTATCTTGTTTGTTATAATTTTGTTTGTTTATGGTGCAGGAGTTTTTGCAAAAGAATCTTGGAGTGCAGGTTGGTCTTCTAGATATAAACCCACAGATTCTATTAAAGAACAGATGTTGCTGGCATTATTAGAAACAGAGGTTGAAGGAGGAAAAATAAAAGATATTGTTATAAACTCAAATAATAGAGATGATTATAATAATTTAAAACAAAAAATAAAACCAATTATAGAAAAATTCCCAGAACTTTTGCCTCTTGAAGGGGATTGGGTTTTTATTGTTTATGAAGGAAATAAGAACAAGCTTCAAATTGGGAAAACTAATATTATTAGGGATAGTTCTCCTTCTATTGTATATGTTAAAGATAAAAAAATTGAATTAAGTTTTGAGTATTCATAGTAGGTTAGTTAAAAATGATAAAAAACAAAAAAGCAGATATTGCAATAACAATTTTAGTAATTGGAGTTATAGTTTTATGTACTGTAGCTTTTTTAAGTTTTTATTTAATTAGGGGTAAGCAAATCAGAGGAGTTATAAATTCTGCTTATTCCTTGCAAGATATTTATAATCTAGCAGATTCCATTGAATATTCAGGCTTAGAACATATTGATAAATATGAAAAGCTTGATAATTATGAAATTAATAGTTTTGGAAAAACTATTGAAAGAACTTATTTAAAAAAGGATTTAGGAACTACAATTGGTAATGAAGAAGAGATTGTTTTAAAAGTAAAATATAATTTTGGTTAATAACAAAAGCATTTAAAAAGAAATTATGTTTATATAAGTTATAAAAAGGAGGGAAAATGGAAAGTAAAAAAGCTCAAAATCTTTCAATAACTACTATTATCTTAATCATATTAGGGGTAGTTGTTTTGGTTGTGCTTATAATAGGATTTACAAAAGGCTGGGGGAGTGTTAAAGGATTTTTTACTGGAGGAGGAAGTGAAACTCAACAGATTGTAAGCCAGTGTAGTATTGCTTGTGCTACTGAAAATAAAGCTGGTTGGTGTACTACAACTAGAACAATAAAAGATCAAACAGCTAAGAATTGTAGTGCATTAGCAGATCTTACTGGAAATCCTTATGGGATTGATAAATGTCCTGCTATTAGTTGTGCATAATTTTATTTTTTTATTTTAATCTTTAGATTTTTGTATTCTTAATTATATTAAAAAGTTTTAAAAAGAGTATTCTCTTCTTTATAACATAAAAGGAGGGAAAATGGAAAGTAAAAAAGCTCAAAATCTTTCAATAACTACTATTATCTTAATCATATTAGGAGTAGTTGTTTTGGTTGTGCTTATAATAGGATTTACAAAAGGCTGGGGGAGTGTTAAGGAATTCTTTACTGGCGGAGGAGAAAGTGATTTTCAGAAAGTCTCGAGTCAGTGTAGTATTGCTTGTGCTACTATGGATGAAATAAGTTGGTGTAAAGTAAGAACTTTAGAAGGAGATTCAGAGAACTGTAAGTTTTTTGCTAATAAGTATACAAGTATAGAAGGATGTACTGCTATGCCAGAGTGTCCTAGGGATACAGAAGCACTAAAGTGTGAAGGTTATGAGTATGAACCTGGAAAAACCGCAATACCTTGTAAGACAGACACTAAAGTATGTGTAGGGAAAGGAATTAATGCTCCAGAAGGCAAACTGTTTGTTGAAGCAAGCACAGATCTTTGTTGTGATTCTTTAGGATGTAAAGATAAATAATTTTTATTTTTTTTAATTTAATTTTATATTTTTAGTTTTGTTAATTGGGATTCAATTGTTAATCTATAAATTCTAAAAGCTATGTAGATGAGCAACTTGATGGATGGATAGGAATTACTAATTATTGTATAAAAGGATTAGAAAACTTTATTAAATTATAATATCCCTTATTAAATGAATTAAAATGGAATATGCAACACCTGGAAAGAGAAAAAGTAAGAATGATAAACGAGCTAAAGCTCGTTATAATAGATATAAAAGAGGTGGGGGGCAGAGGGTTGTTAAATTGAAAAAATCAAAACAATTATCTGAATTAAAACAACCAACTAAATTTCCAAGCTAAAAATAATAATCCAATAAATGCAAATAAAAATGAAGGGGTAAAAGGGATCCCATATTTAATTAAAATATTTCTTTTATATTTCTGAATTAATTTTAATTCCCTTTTAGAAACTCCTTGCCAATCTGTTTTAATCTTCTTTTTTCCTATTAAAATATCTTTATATAACCAATCTCCTATTGTAATTTTATTAGGAGAAACAGATTTAACCATGCAAGTTTCTTCAACAGATTTTGCGAAAATGAATAATATGGGAAATAATAAAATAATAAGCCCAATAAAAATAAGTTTTATTTGGCTCATAAAATAAACTACATTAACCCAAATAATTACAAAGAATAAGGAAATTAAAAACATTTTCTGATAATTTTTCCACTGTTTAATAAATTCTTTTTTAAAACTCTTGTAATTTTTAAATACTAAGAAAACAGCATAAATCAGAGCATAAATTGAGCCTGTAATTAAAAATAATAAAATAAAATATCCAAAGATTTTAAAATTAATAATCCAATCATAGCTTAGTGGAAGGATTGTTCCTAATGCCAGTAAAAGTTTTGCATCTCCTCCTGCAAAAAGTCTTGAATAATAAAATAAATTATGTAAACCAAAGAATATTGCAAATCCAATTAACCCATTTAGAATAAACCAATAATTCCCACTAAAAATACTGACTGCCAAACGATAAGCAAGAGCAAATGCAATTAAACTAAAGTTCCATAAATTATCTACTTCTCTTCTTTTTAAATCCTGAATCACAGCTCCGATAATCCAAACTAATGCTAAGACAATTAAAAATAAATTTTCAAAATTGATTAAAGGGTTCATTTTTATAAAAATATAAAATAGTTAATAAATATATTTATTGGTAATTTATAAACCTTTTAAGTTAAAAAATAACTCTTTAACTTCAATTGGTAGGTAAAATACTAGTATTTCCTAAGATTTAGAGCTTTGAAGATGACTTGTTTATCTGAACCTTTCATTGTGTCTCATTATATTTTATAAGATATTAAGAAGGCATTAGTTAAGGAATTCTGAAACTTATTTTTGGAAGTCCTTTTAAAGATTTTGATTTTGTGACTGTTGAAATTGCTCTTGGGTTTCTTTTTTTAGTTTCTAAAAGTCTCTGAAGTTTTTGAAGTTCTTGTTCATTTGCTTTTTCTTTTTTAGGAGGATTGTCTTTGTAAAGAGGAACTACATTTATAATTGCATGTCCTTGAAAACTTGATGTTTCAAGTTTGATATCTTCTGGCTTAAGTTTTGTTTTAATTTTCTTAGCTATTTTTTGGGCAAGACTCATAGCTAATCTTGGCGTTTTATCTATTGTAGTATGTTCTAAAGGAAGAATTAAGATGTGTCCTTTTGTTAAAGGATTTATTTCTAATATTGCAATTGCTTTTTTATTTTCTGCAATTTTATAAGAAGGCATTTTATTTTCTATGATTGAGCAAAAAACACATTTGGTTTCTTTAGTCCCTTCTTGTCCTTGTTGAACTTGGACTTTGTTTTGGTCTAAAAATGCTTCTAATTGTTCTTCATTAAATTCAGAAATTTGTTGCTTAATCTGCTCTTTGTTTTCTTGTGGAAGATTTTCAACTTGTGTAAGAAGTTGTTTTTTTATTTCTTTAGCTTGCTCTTTTGTTAACATTTTTATATTTTCTTATTTTAGTATTTGATAAGCTCATGAGAGTTTGATTATCTGAATAGCTTAATCTTACTCCTTGTGTAACTTTCTGTTTTTTAAGATATTGGGTTAATATTGTTTATTATTGATTATTAATATTTATCCGAATGCTCGCCGAAAGTCAATGACTTCAGCAGAACTTATTTCTTTGATTTCTTTTAATTTATCCTGTATATTATCTATTGATTTTGATTCATCTAATGCAAAATTAAGGATTATGGCATTTAAACCAAATGCAATAGGTTCTGTTTTTGTAGTTGGTTTTTCCCCCCCTGTTTCTTGGGTTATTTGTTTTGCTTTTTTTTGAATTATTTCTAAATCTACTTCAGGAGACTCTGGCATTATTTTAATAGTTACTAGTGCAGTTCCCATATTTAAGATTTGAAAAATTAATTTATAAAGCTTTGGTTTTGTGTTTTTGCGAGGTTCCAGATTAATTTAAAATAGTCTAAGTAGCTTTTAGCGATTTTTTTATCTTGTATTAAAAATAAAATTGCATTATGACTTTTTATGTGCCCTATCATAACATAGTCTTTAAAAATTTCGATCCAGACAGGAGAAACTATTTTTTTTGGAAGATATTTTACTTTTGTTAAAGACATCCTTTCCCTTATTATTCCATAATCTTTAACATTACTGTCGTAAATATACTTACAGTTTATTCTTTTTTTAATCCTTCTTTTATGCCAATCTAATAAAAAACCTTCAAGTAACTCATTACCTATTTTAGGAGCCCCTATAATATATTGAGTTTCTCCAGCATTTAGAGTTAATAAGATCTTTTCATAAACTGATTTAATCCCGTTTAATCCTTCGTAAATTTCTGATTTTATGATATCTTTTCCAGTTTTTTTGATTGCTTTTAGTTCTGGAAGAAGTTTGATTATTTCTTTTTCTTGTTTTTTAATTTTTCTTTGTTTTTCTCTTAAAAATTCTTTAAGATGTTCTGGTTCTGATGCAGAAAAATATTTTTTATTTGCTTTGATAACATAACTTCCAAGTCCTTTCTGTATCAATTTATCTAATATTTCATAAGCTTTTGATGGATGTATTTTTGATTCTCTTATCAACTTGGTAGTTGTTGTTTGTCCTATTTTAAGAAGTGCCAAATAAATTTTTATCTCTGATTTAGTTAAACCTATTTCTTCTAATATTTTTGTGTTCATATCGAAAATTAAGAATTATAGTATTTAAACTTTATTGGTTTCCCCTCTTTAGGAGGTGAAGAAAATTTAAAAAGGAGATATTTTTATTCAAGCAAAATGAAAAAGAAAATTGGATTGGCTTTGTTGATTGCAGGAATAATAGGAGTGCCAGCTACTTTTAAATTAGGTTGTAACTATATTGGGAAATATTCTGAATTAAGAAAAAAAATCCCTGAAGTTATGAAAGTAGAATTTCGAATACGAGAAATTAAGAACATTCCTTATGTTTTTAAAATTTCTGAACCTAATAGATCAAAATTAATAAATGAATTCGTTGAATTAGCTAAGAAACAAGAAGAGTATAATTTAAATTCAAATACTCAAAGTATTAAAAAAGAGGCACTAAGATATGATAGAAGATCTAAGTATTGTGCGGGTCTTACAGCTGCTTCTTTTGTTACTTTTGCAGTAGGAACAGCCCTAATTAATGAAGGTAGAAAAGATGAAAGAAAAATTAGAGAAGCAGTTAGAGTTTGATTTTATGGAAGAAGAACATAAGGCAAAAAGGAAAAAAGAACGTAAAGAGGCAATAATCGGAACATTTATACTTGGAAGCATTGGATTGGGAAGTTATGTTTGGGTGATGTATGGTTGCGAGTTCATGTCAAAGCTCTCTTATAATTTCTTTTATAATTTAAGAAAGTGAAACAAATAGACTTTTTTTGGGAAGATAGAAAACACAAAACTTTAATCTTTAAATATTATATTAATTAACAGTAATTATTATAAAGGATGGTATTTTTTTAAAATGCATAAAAAGGAGTTAAAATGGAGGGAAATTATCAACAATTGATTGAATTTATTTCAGAGAACTCTGAAGTTTCTGTTAGTGAAATTGAGAGAAAGGTTGAAGCTAAAAGAGCCAAACTTGCAGGATTAATTAGTAAAGAAGGAGCAGCTCAGGTAATTGCTGCAGAATTAAATATTAATTTTGATAAACAGATAATTAAACTTTCTCAAATCGTTCCTGGGATGAGGAAAATAAATTTAATTGGTAAGATTATAAATTTATTTCCAGTTAGAGAATATACTAAAAATGGGAGAAAAGGAAGAGTAGCAAGTTTTGTTTTAGCAGATGATACAAGTAACATAAGGGTTGTTCTGTGGGATGAAAATCATATTGATTTAATTGCAAAAGGGCAAATAACTAATGAGAGTGTTGTTGAAATTGTTAATTCTAGTGTGAGAAATGGAGAAATACACCTATCTTCTTTTTCTGAAATTAAGCTTTCTAATAAACGTATGGAAAATGTTATTATAGAAAAGCCTGTTTTTGAAAAAACAATTGTTAGTTTTAATGCAAATGACAGGGTTTCTACAAGGGCTTTTGTTGTCCAGATGTTTGAACCAAGATTTTTTGAAGTGTGTCCTGAATGCAGAAGGAAAATAAATGAATTAGGGGAATGCCAGGAACATGGGAAAATTGCTCCTGAAAAAAGAGCTTTGTTAAATTTTATTATGGATGATGGAACAGATTCTATACGGTCTGTGATATTTTCAGATGTTTTAGAAAAAATAATGTCTAAAGAAGAATTAGAAAATCAAGAATTATTTGCTGTGAAAAAGAAAGATTTTCTTGGAAAAGAAATGATGATTACAGGGCAAGTAAGGAAGAACTCTATGTTTGATAGTAATGAGTTTGTTGTTGAAGATATAGATGAGGTTGATGTTGATAAGTTAATTGAAGAATTAGAGAAGTAAGTTTTATTAAGTGTTTTATATTATTCTTTAAGAGGTGATTCATGCTACTCAAAACCCACTTAGCATTTGCAGTTCTTATAATTATATTATTTGTTGAGCATGTTAATAATCCTTGGATTTTTATTGCAATGGTTGTAGTTGCTACAATTATTCCAGATTTGGATTTGAGTTCTTCAAGTTGGGGAAGGCATTTAATTTTTAGGCCCTTACAGTTTTTTGTTAAACACAGAGGAATATTTCATAGTTTTACTTTTGCAGTTTTAGCTTCTGTTTTATTAGCTGTTTTTTGGCCTGTTGCTAGTTTAGGGTTTTTTATTGGTTATTCTGTTCATTTAATAACAGATTCTTTTACAAAAGAAGGGATTCAACCTTTTTGGCCTCTTAAAGCAAGAAGCAGAGGATTTATAGCATCAGGAAGAACAATTGAAGAAAGTTTGTTTTTTTCTTTAATTATTATTGATATTATTTTATTTTTCTTAATTATTGTTGCGTGATATTTATCTATATTTTATGAAACTTAGAGTTTTGAAGAATAGTAGAGCATAACCTTAAGGTAAGAGGGGATACGGAGAAACTTCGTACTTTTAAGTGTGGAAGTGTGAGATATTTAGGTGTTTTGACATATATGATAAATAGAGATAAATCTTATAAATAAGAAGTTAGTTTTATTGATATGATTGAAAAAAAGAAACAAGTTAAAAAAACTAAGGAAATTTCTAAGAAACCTCTTGAGGGGGAAAGATCTAAAAAAGAAATGAGTGTTTCTGATTTGCCTGGGATAGGGCCTGCTGCTGTTGAGAAATTAGAGGCTGCAGGTATTTTTGATTTAATGGGCATTGCTGTTTTAGGGCCTAAAGAATTAAGTAATATGGCAGGAATTGGGGAATCTATTGCTCGAAAAGCTATTCAGGCTTCTCGGAAGATGATGGATTTAGGTTTTCAAAGTGGTTTAGAATTTGCTGAAAAAAGAAAAGAGATTTTTTATCTTACAACTGGGAGCAAAGAATTTGATAATCTTTTAGGGGGAAGAGGTATAGAAACTAAAGCAATTACAGAAGCATTTGGTGCTTATGGAAGTGGGAAAACCCAGTTAGGATTAAGTTTAGCTGTTAATGTTCAGCTACCTCTCGAAATGGGGGGTAGTGAAGGAAAGGCAGTTTATATTGATACAGAAGGAACTTTTAGGCCTGAAAGAATAAGGCAGATTGCAGAAGCAAAAGGAATGAATCCTGAAAATGTATTAAAAAATATATTTGTTGCAAGAGCTTTTAATTCAGATCACCAAATGTTATTAATTGATAGGATTGGAGAAATGATTAAAAATGGAGAGACAATTAGATTAGTTGTTATTGATTCTTTAACAGCGCATTTTAGGGCAGAATTTTCTGGTAGGGGACAATTAGCAGATAGGCAACAAAAATTAAATAGGTATTTACATAATTTAATGAAAATAGCAGAACAATTTAATTTAGCTGTTTATGTTACTAATCAGGTTATGTCAAATCCTGCTATGATGTTTGGAGACCCAACAACTGCAATTGGAGGGAATATAGTTGGACATGCTTCAACTTTTAGATTGTATATAAGAAGAGGAAAGAAAAATAGTAGAGTTGCTAAATTAATTGATAGTCCTAATTTGCCTGATAATGAATGTATCTTTTGGGTAGGAAGTAAAGGAATTGCTGATGAGGGGGATTGAGATTTTTGTGTATGTTTTTATTCAATATCAATAACATATAAAACTTTAAGTTGAGCTGATGAGGACAAAACTCAATTAGTATGTGTAGCTTGAGATTATTTTCTATATAAATTTTTATTTATGACTTATAGAATTTAAAGTTTTGAAGAACAGTAGAGCATAACTTTAAGTTAAGAAGAGATACTGAGGAAACTTAATTAAGGAATTTATAAGAACCTTTATAAATTTAAAAGTTTTCTATTGGTTATGGGTGAGATATTTAAAAAAGAGGCGTGGAAGATTGCAAAAGTTGCATTATTTCTTGTTGTAACTATATTTTTAGTTTTACCTTATTTGATTCAAATATCTACTTTTTTTCATGAAAGAGGGCATCAAAAAATCTTGAGTAAATATGAGATAAGGAATAGTTATCACCTTGATTTGTTAAGAACAATTCCTAATTTTTTTAATCCTAGGGAAGGAAAGTTGGGTGTTACAAAGTTTGATTTAGCATCTTATAATGAATTAGGTAAGTACCAGAGAACAGAAGTTAATATTGCAGGTATAATTTCTGATTTAAGATTTTTATTTTTAATTGGGTTTTATTTAGCTTTAGTTAATATTTATTTGTTTTATAAGGTTAGATTTAAAAAACAATATGATTTAAAGTGGCTTTTGGCTGTGAATTGGATTTTATTTATGTGGCTTTTAGCTTTAGTTCAAATAACTGTTGCAAATATAACTTATGCTTCTGGAGATGTTTATCAGTTAGTTAGATTTTTGAGGATTTGAATATAAATATATAAAAACTTACTTTTTCTTGGAAAAGATATGGAGAAGAATTGGTTAATTGCAGATTTGCATATACATTCTCGATTTTCAAGAGCATGTAGTAAAGCAATTGATATTCCTAATTTAGTTAAATGGGCTCGTGTTAAGGGATTGGGTTTGTTAGGAACAGGAGATTTTACACATCCTGAATGGCTTTCTGAATTAAAAGAATTAAGGGAAGAAAATGGAATTTTATGGTATAAAGATGATGAAGGAAGGTTCCCTTTTATTCTTAGTTCTGAAATAAGTTTGATTTATACTCAAGAAGATAAAGGCAGAAGAGTTCATTTAGTTTATCTTGCACCCTCACTTAAAGTAGTTGATAAAATTAATTCTTGGTTAGATACAAAAGGAAGAAGAGATTATGATGGAAGACCCATCTTTAAAATAAGTTGTAGAGATTTTGTTTCAAAAATGCAGGAAATTGATGATAGGATTGAAGTCATACCTGCTCATATTTGGACTCCTTGGTTTGGAATATTTGGAAGTAAAAGTGGATTTGATAGTTTAGAAGAAGCATTTATGGATATGAGGAAAAATATTCATGCAATTGAAACGGGAATTTCTAGTGATCCTAATATGAATTGGAAAATAAAAAATTTAGATAAGATTTCTATTATAAGTTTTTCTGATAGTCATTCATTTTGGCCTTGGAGAATTGGAAGAGAGGCAACTATATTTAAATTAGAAGAAGGAAAGAAAATAAGTTATGATATGATTTTAAAACAGATAAGAGAAAATAGTTTTATTGAAACTATTGAAACAGACCCTGCTTATGGATTATATCATTTTGATGGACATAGGAAATGTGATTTTAGTTGTAGTTTTAAAAAAACTAAGGAATTAAAAGGAATTTGTCCAAAATGTAATCGTTCTTTAACTGTTGGAGTTGAATATAGAGTTGAAGAGCTTGCTGAAAAATATGGGCAAGCAGACTATCAAAAAAAGAAAAAATATTATACTTTGCTTCCTCTTCATGAACTTATTAGTCTTGCACTTGGGATGGGGATGAATTCAAAAGCTGTTTGGGGAATTTATAATGAATTAATTGAGAATTTTAAAAATGAATTTAATATTTTATTAGATGTTTCAAAAGAAGATTTAGCTAAGGCTTTAAAAAATGAAGTTTTAGTTGATTTGATAATTTTTAATAGGCAAGGAAGAATTAAAGTTAAACCAGGTTATGATGGTGTTTATGGACAGGCTTTATTACCTGAGAAGCAGAGTAGGTTGTTTTAGAGTTGTTTTTCTATTCTTTTTCAAAACTATTCCTCTCTAATAAGGTTAATAATCCCTCTGGAAGATTTCTTGTTGGAGGCATAGATTCTATTACTATTGTTTTTTTATAAGGTTCTTCTTCTTTAGGTCTTCTTCCAAAATTTTTACTAGCTTCGAAATCATTTGAAATACTTAAAGTATAAGTTGTGTCTTCTAAGACCCAAGTAGGAGTCCCACCAATAATTAAACAATTTTTTGCAAGATCTGCTTCAATTTTATCTTTGGGATCTCTTTTGTATCTAAAAGAATCGTGTGTAGGGTCTCCTTTAGTAGAAGTATAAGTTCTGCTCCATTGTTGTGTGCTTATCATTTAAATTAAATATATTTTAGTCTTTAAAAGGATTATCTTGTTCTAGATATATAATTAATATCTAATAAAACTTAAGGTTTTGAAAATGAGTAGATTTGGAATATGTGAAAGAGCTTAAAGAACAGAAGTTCATTGCTCAAAGATATAATAAGATAGTAAGAAAATTGGAATTAAGGTTTTAATGTTTAGTTTTTTCCAAAGAAAACTCGCAGTTTTCTTTTTTAGCTTGTTTTTCAATTGATTCTGTTACTTTGTGAATCTCTGATTTGATTTGTTTGAAATCTGGGCCTTGTATTCTTAAATTATATTTTCCTGCTGCTATATAACTAATATTACATTTAGAATCTTTACAAGCTTGGCTGATTATATTTTTTACTTTTAAAATTCCTTCTGGAGCTTTACTTGATAATTTTATTATGTGTTTTATTTCTTTAGGTTTTTCTTTTTTAGATTCAAGTATTTTAATGATTTTTTCTGAATCTTGTTTTTTTACATATTTTTCTAAAAGTTTTGGTTCTTGTTTTATTTGTTCAAAAAAATCAGAGAGAGTTTGCTCTTTTGTTATTTTTTCAATTATTTTTTCAGATTCTTTTCCTAATACTGTTTTTAAAATTGCTTTAGAATTTTTTTCTTTTTTAATTTTATCAAGTAGTTGTTTTTTCTCGTTTTGTTTGACTCTCCTTAAAGATAGGTGAATTCTATTTCCTTTTATATTAAGAATTTTACATACAATTTTTTTCCCTGGAACAACATAATCTCTTAGGTTTCTGATTCTTCCTGGTGAGATTTCTGAAGTTATTAAAGTTCCTTCTTCATTCTCTTGTATTTTTACAAATACTGTGGTTCCAACTATTTTATCTACAGTGCATAATACAATTTGTCCTTCTTCTAATTGTTCGTTTTCCATGTTTTAAGAATTAGATTTTATTTTATAAAGGTTGTTATTTAATATTTTAATGAATTTTAAACTTTTAAGAGGGCTTACTTAAGCTTGATGTTTGATTGTATAGCTTAATATTTTTGAAAATATTGATATTAAAATTAATTTAAAACCTCAACAACTCTTGCTTTAATATCTGCTTTGCCTCCTTTAGGTTTAGCTAATATAGCATCACAGATTAAGCATTTAACTTTGGTTGTTGCTCTTTCAAAAATAATCTGTTCATTTTTACAACTTTGGCATCTTACTTTAATGAATCTGTTTTTCATAGAAAAATAGTGGTTAGAAGGTTTATAAGGGTTTTGTTAAATTTTCACTAACTCAACATCCAGCTTTCTTTTAATTAAATTAATAAATTTTTCTTCTTGGATTTTATCAATAGTGCATCCTGCTGCATTTTGATGTCCACCAGATATTCCTCCAGTAATATTGATTATAGAATCTAAGAGTTTTTTTAAATTTCTATTTGATTTTGATTTTCTTCCAGCCATTCTTGTAGATACTTTGATTTTATCTTCATTATAAGCCATTGTGATAATTATTGTTCCTTCTTTATAAACTGAAGAAAAAGACAAAATACTTGCCATTGTTCCAATTAAAGTATCTTTAATTTTATCTTTAGCATTAATAATTACATATTCTCTTCCTTCTATTTTATGATTTTGATCAATGTATCGTAATCCAGAGATAATATGCTGACGATATTTAAAATATATTCTTTCTGCTTTTTTTCTTGCATTAAAATTTCCTAAACACATCATAAAAGCTATTTCTGGATGCCCCATTCTACCGCAAGCATTAATTATTGCAGATAATTCTCTGGCATCTTCAATTTTATTAAAGAATTTTATAAGATAGAGATTCCCAATACATTCTGAATCTTTTTCTTTAGATGATAATCTAAGCAGAACAGCGGTTACTAATTTTTTCATTTCTTCTTTATTTAAATCAATAAGTGCTTTGTAAACTTTGCCGACTTTTTCAATTCCTGCTTCATTTAAAAGTTCGAAAGTTCCTTCTGAATTTCCAGTAACTCCTGGTATAAATGGTTTTGAGCTATATTCTAAGGTCTTATCTAAGGGTCTTGTTGAGGGATAAATTAAAAGCCCTCTTTTAATTTTAACATTAGCTTGTTTTATTATTTTGTCTCTGGTTTTATTTATTTCCTTTTCCATAGTATCTCCAACCATACCTACAATCGCCAAATAAGAAAGATCTTTATTTTCATTTGAAATTTGTTTTGAGATTAGATATGCAAGTTCAGCACTGCATAAGTTTTCGTAATTTGCTAAAAGGTGGGGATTTAATATATGGAGGTTTTTAGGTGGTTTTTCAGTTAGTTCGTGATGGTCTATTATAAAAATTTCATTTTTTAGTTTTGATAAAATTTCTAAACTTCCTGCACCTAAATCTGATAAAATAATAACTCTGTCTTCTGGAAATAGTTTAATTTGCTCTTCATCTAATTGTTTAAGGATTTTAACTGAGAATTGTTTAGATAATCTTCTTAGAGTTTTAGATAAGATTGTTGCAGAAGTAATCCCATCTGTATCAAAGTGACTAATGAGATGAATTTTTTTATTTTTCGTTTTTTCTAATAATTTTTTAGTAAAATCTTCAACTGCTTTTTCAATCATCTTTTTTTATGTTTATAAAATTTAATTGGTATCTTTTTATTTATTGGAATCTATTAATATTTTGAGTTTTGAAGATGAGAATATAGCTCAAGCTTCTGATTGCATATTTACTGGAATCTTATAGATTATTAGTTATTCTAATATCTTATTGAACTTTTAGTTATTCAGAGAGTAGCTTGAGTTTCTTATCTATTTTTTATCTCTTTTTTCTTTTTGCATAATCATCTCTTTTTTTTAATTTTGCTTTTGTGATTATTAAGGAACGTTCAGAAGTTTTATCTTGTTTGTTTTTTTTGTAATGGTCAATTATTTTTTGTAATTTTATTTTAAGATTTATATTTGTTGGTTCTTGGTATTTGTCTTTTTCTTTTAAAATTTTACTTATTTTGAGATTATATATTTTTACTTTTGGAATTCCATATTGGTCTCTTAGAACTAAGCCTATTTTTTCAGCAGTTAATCCTTTATCAGCTAATTTTAAGATTATTGCTTCAACTTCTTCTTTAGTATATTTTAACCAAACAGGTTTTTCTATTTTTTTAGTTGTTTTTGTTTTTGGCATTTTGTTTTTTATCTATATCTTGTAAATCTTTGAGCTTTGTTATGAGTCGCTTAAATTTGGATGAGTTATTAGTTTTATAAACTTTTGTGTTAGTAAATAGCCCCACCAGGATTCGAACCTGGGTCCCGAGCTCCAAAGGCTCGTATGCTTGACCGCTGCACTATGGGGCTAATTTGCTATTGAAAAAAGAAAGATTTTTGGTTTAAAAATCTTTGTTAA
>SDBT01001820.1_pt1 | contig 38144 bp, 46 predicted proteins | sample 2277101 | NCBI WGS metagenome assembly SDBT01 (sample SAMN10404973, study PRJNA504765) | marine sediment metagenome | isolation source: marine sediment core GS10_PC15, 103 cmbsf | place: Arctic Ocean: Southern Knipovich Ridge | collected 2010 | reverse complement strand
TCTAATAAAACTGCCATTACGCCGCTTCTTTACAAATTATCATCTGAAGTTCAGCGTCACCGGCTGCCGTGTCACTGCCGTCGTCGGCTTTCCTGCGGACTCGAAGCATACCCATTTCACCGGCTGCCAGGCTGTCCATATCGGCCCCGTCTGTAAAGGTAATCGTCGCATACCCTATTTTGCTCACAGTTGACTCGACCGCGACGGTCACAGAGTTGTAGTCATACGTATGCGACTGATCCAGTTGCTCAACCCCATCGGCACAACGCCGGATCGCAGCTTCCAAAACAACATTACCCGATGTTGCCGATGACATTGTAAACGGTATTGCAATTGTCAATCCGCCGCCGTCGTAATTATCAGGCAAACAAATCTTAAAATCCGCATACTCTATACTGGCCGCATCGAAGTCCAGGACCGTAAACAATTCTTCCGGGCTCGATCCACCATCGAGAAGATCCAGCGTCGCGTAACTTGTCTTGGGCCCTGTCACCGCATTCGGCGTCAAAGCAAACATCAAATCGTCACTCGCCATATCAGGACACCTCCATTCTTGCATTTAATATAGTCAAAAATAACCGCAGCTTCTGTCTTGCGGTCAATCCCGACTTTGCGGGTTCTGGAATGAGAGAGTTGACCGTTGCGATCACCGAACCAAGACCGTCGTCGATAGCGTCGCAGGCCGCCTTCAAGTCGGCTTTTTGAATCCCCGGCAAGGCAATTCGACTGCTGCTCATTTCTGCCATTAGCTGCTTGAAAACAGCAGCCCTCTTTTGATTGCTCAAGACAGACATATCTGCGCTCCTACAATTACAATAACGTCATTGCGATTCGTTTACTAATTAGGCGTCGACGAGCGTACCGTAAACTTCGACCGTGCACGTGCACGCGCTACCGGCGCCGGTAGTGACATCAATTACAAATATCGCAGCCGCCGCATACTCGACGATAGCCGGAGTAGTTGCATTAGGCACCGGCTGAATCTTGCCCGCCTTGGCGGCGGCACTTAGATTCGAGAGCGTCTGGCTGCCGACAAAATCTGTCTTGGCCGTGCTCTGCCCGAACGTAGCGATAGTATTGGCCGCGTCTGCAGAGAGCTTGCGGATCTTTACGTGATCGACTACGAGTTTTTTGCCTTCCGGGACCGTATATAAGTTCGTGCTCGCAACCGAGTTGAGGTCAACCGAATCGACGCGGGCCAGCATTGCTACGGCATTTTCATTTAGATCCACAATTCATACCTTTCAAATTAAGTTTTAATTAACACTTCATTGTCTTTGCATACTACCTGGTTATTTTTGCAGACCACATTCGAGCCCATAAGGTTCTCGCCTGTATAGGCCAGTAAACTCTGGCCGCGCAGATCTCGAACGGCGGTGATCACGCCGGACGAATTTACATCGATCTCGGCGAGTTTAAGATGATCGGTCGAAGGCCAGCCGGTCCCGTCGATGGCCGAGCCGATTGTGTTGTCGGGATCGAGCCATATATAAGTCGTGTCATTGTCGGTCGGATTTGTCGCCGAGCCCGGTGTATAAGTCTTGGCCGTACCCTTGAAATTGTACTTGCCGCCGAATACATTAAACGTCGTAGTGCTCGGCAACCAAACCCCGAGCGCCGTAGCCCAACTGCTCGAGTTAAGTAGTGCCCACAGAGTTTGTTTGTATTGCAGCCGCCAGTTTTGATCGTTCGTGTCGATGATTTCGATTCCCAAAGCCGCAAGAGCGATATCTATATCAGCCTCGGATGGATACCCTTGTTCAAAGTCTGCGCTCATTTTTTACACCTTTTTTCGTTTTAACATGTCCAGATTAGTTATTTCTATTCGCATATCGAGCGCGAGTGCCACGACCGTCAACTGTGCCAGTGTCACCTCGCAGTTCATATCGAGCGGCCAGTTTTTCGGCAAATCGAAGCCCAAGTCCAGTGCCTTAAAATCGTTGAGCTCAATCCCCTTCGCTGTCATCCGGCGGCATATCTGACTATCCAGCCGCATCCTGGCGGCACGCTCCATCCTGACAACTACTGTTTCGTTTCGATCATCTTCCATTACGCAGCTCCTTTTTTCGTCCCGTTCTTATTCCAGCCATGACGGACCTGATTCTTGCGACGCTTATAACACCGAAAACAAACGTTGTAACCTAACAGGAACAACCTGGGATAGTTTATAAACTCACTCCAGTCGTGAATGCCCATCTTGCGCAGCAATCTGCCGCCTGCTCTTTTGAGCTTTAGCCACACTTGCCGAATTTTCTTTTTTCTATTCATACTAAACAACCGCCACGCTTGCACAGCCGACGGAGATCCGCTGCGGCTCGAACAACATTCCCTGGCCATTCGATTCGACCAGCATCTTTTTTCTTTTGTGCATATCGCCGAAGACCCTTTTTGCTTCGATAAACCGCCGGATAAGATATTCCTTATAAACCGACTCGTCTTTGGCAATGCCATAACCGGCAGGCTTCTTAGTCGCGACGATCAAAGAGCCTAAGTCACGCAGCCCCTCTATAATCAGACGAACGTGCCGCCGCCGGGTTTCGCGACAGCCGCCAAGACCGAGGCGCACAGCGATATTCGCCGCCGTCATAGGCCTGGTCGCTGCCTTTAGTATCCGCAAACATGCGGCTTGCTCGTTAATTGTCACGTTCGGTTTAGCCATTAACGCCACTCCAGTTACTCGGCAACTCCTCAACACAATCCTTGCACTTGCGTTTCGGATCCTCGCAAGCAAACACACCTGCTTCGAGCAGCATATCAAGCCCTCTCGGCGAACGGCCCTTACGGCCGCAGGCGGGGACGAGACCATCTTTAAGATGGAACTTGCGAAAGATCATTATTTTGTGAGAGTTACCGCTGGGCACGGCCCGAGCTTACGATCGTCAACCGAGACATTGTGCAGGCTCGCCTCGACCGGACGCCCGCAATCGCACTTCAGGTCTTTGCCGTCAGCGGTCTTTACCCGCCACTGGTTCTGACCAGTTTTTACAAGCGTCACCTTCAACTCTTTTACTTCGACTTTGACCGGCTCAGGCGATTTGTCCGACGGTTTATCTGACTGTTTGTCTTTTGGGTCTGGCATTACATGAACTCCTGATATTCTTGAATATTTCTATTTTCGGCGGCTGCAACAAAGAACCTCGCAACTGCAACAATTTTGCCTCGAACGCTCTGGTTTTACGACACTTGCTGGTGTGCTCTGGCGATTTGGCGTGCTCGTAAAGCGCATGCACACTGACCAACCGATCACATTCGCCGCAATAAACACGCTCAACTCTGCCCTTTGGATTAGTCACCGCAATCCTCCGCCGAAATATCGGGCTCGCCGAAAATCGTCCGTGACTTTTCGGCGCACCGCGACCCTGACCAGTTGATCTTCCCTGAGCTGGACATAGACTTGTTAATCTTAAACGTTAACGGCTTGTGCGACTTCCATGTCACTTTGAACGTCCTTTAGATTGTTATACTTATTGCCGGTTTTGCGAGAAACCATATTCTTTAAGGCCTCGATAAGTTTGTATGCATCGCCGCTGCTAAGTTCTGCAACCGCATCGAACTTCCCTTTTGTAACTCTCTTTACCATCCCGGCGAGCTGCGATTTATCCCAGCCCAGATCCCCGGCCAGGCATTTGACTGCCTCTATCTCTGCGTAGCTGATCTGACCGTCGCTGACAGCCTTCGCCGATTCGGCGGTTTTCTTACGAAAATGATCTTCGGCCTTACCCGGACACCGCCAGCCATTAGCCTCGCAGATCGCCAGTATGTCACCGAGTTGCTCGTTGCTAAGATCCTTGCACGTAGTCACCATCGTTCCGTCCGACTTTTTGTACTGGCCCAGCAACATCCGATACCGCCGATCGTCTTTGGGCATGCGGATCCCGGCTGCTTTAACAGCTATTTGCAGCATAGTAACCTGTTTGGGTGTAAGCCCGGTTTTAGCCATTATTCACAGCCTCGCAGTCTCAATCTTATGTGCCTGAAGGCACTCCTTTTTTAATTGCCCACATCTTCCTCGCCAACGCATCGAGACTATCGACGTGCTTTAACTCCAGTTCGAACGCAAGCCTCCATATTTCGCCCATCGAAAGAAACGATAAGTGTACCTTTATCCCGGCCAGCGTCCCGCACACACCGAACGCCAGGTGATCTTTAACCGATCTGTAAATTCTCTCTTTCATTTACCCCGCCTGCTTAGCCCGTTGCGGTTGCGATTGTTCTTCGGCCTCAGACGGAACGATCATCGATAGAAACTCCAACACCGGCAGCCTTAGTTGCACAATAGCCTCTTTTATAAGCTCGCTATCTACCACGTCTCCGATCTCGCCTGCCGATCGGGCCAACAGAAGCACATTTATTATCCTGCTGCACGTCCATAGCCTGCCCGACTGCGGTGCCCTCGCGACTTGCAGCAGGAACTTGGCCCCATCGCCGGTCAGGCGAAGGCCGGCTAACTCGTATAAGCTTTTTATGTCATCGGCGTTGCACAGCCCGCTGCCACCGCTATTATCCAAAGCCATCGCGTCGAGATCAAGGGCCCCAGCCATTCGCGCCCGGAGCTGATCGAGCGACTGGAATCCTCGCCGAGTCGTCGGCTGGCGAATTGTTTGCAACAGATTGTTATTGCCCGCAAGTATCAATGGGCACTTGCACTGATCGACAATCACTGTCCTAAGCAACGATAGCTGCTTGACGCTAAGCCTCGAGGCCTCGTCGATAATAATCAGGACCTCCCAATTGCAAAGGACTTTTATCAATCGCCGCGTAATATTGTCCATCGAACCGGTAGCGTCTATCCCGGCCTTTTCGGCCAGTGCACTAAAGATGCGAGGCGTGGCCATCCCGTCATGTAACTGCACATAGATTGTGTTTTTGACGGCGAGGGCATACGCTTCAAGACATGTCGTTTTGCCGTGCCCCGAATCTCCGCAAATAACTCCGATCGCCCCCCCCCTCTTATTTACCTGCGCCGAGACATGCTTGATAAGAGTGCCAATCTTTCTGGCCGTCGCGGTCTTTACGAATGGTCGCAGCTGGATCTTGCGAGTTCGTCGGGACACTGTGTTTATCAGGGCAACTATTTTCTGGGCCAGGGCCACGTTGTCCCCTTTGTACTTTCCTTTTAAAAACTGGCTGACGACCGCCGCACTGATCCCCAGCTTCCTTGCGACATCGGCTTGGCTTAGAGATTGCAGGTCCATGAAGCGGCGCAGTGACGCGGCCTTTTTCCTGGCGGTTTTCTCGGCGTTTACCTTGGCCATATCTGTTGGCATCCTTTCCGGTTCAAGTCGTGCATCCTGCTCGATCGCCCTTTCTATTTTGTTATTGTTCTTCGTCATCGTCGTAGCCAAGCAATTTCACTCCCTGATATCTATTCGGGACCGCTAAGTCCTCGAAGTCAAGATTCAGTACTCTTCTGGTCCCCTCAGCCCCAGCGGCCTTCCGGACTACTTTTAACACCTTTCGCCTGCGAACTTTGCTCACCTGACTATCGAGCGGCGTTGACACAGGCCTGATCGTTTGCGTTTTTCTTTCGTTGCTCTGCTCTTGTTTTTGTATCGTTGCCCGCCGCGACTCTATCGCCAGCGAAGCAAGGTCCATGCCCGCAACGCGCCTGGACTCTTTGAACGCCTTGGCGAACTTTCGAACATTCGCCTGTTGCCGCAACGCCGTGCGAAGATCATCTTCACCGGCCCCCCCATATTTAACTAACAGATTCTGTTCGGCGATACAGATCAACTCGAATGTCACCGAGTCATAAACCTGCACGCTCGATAGATCGCCCGGATCGTAGTTAAGCCGCACCTTGCGTCCCTGGTGCACCAGAAGTTCGGAATCAAATTGCCCGTAGGTAAGCTTATTGAATGTCACCCCGTTCTTACCGACCTTTAGTTCTTTCGACCAAACGCAGCAAACCAGATCGAGTACGCCACCTGCCAAAGACCTTCGACTCGCCCTCGTTTCCATCACCTCCACCGGCGCCTTGCCGTCCATCCCTCGCCCGGTATGTTTCGAGCGGTTATACACCTGCGCGTACTGCGCGAATAATTCGGCGAACTCCTCGAGACTGTGCGCCCGCTCGATTACCTTTTCTCTCTTTAACAGATCGCCCATATAATCAGGCCGCTTTTCGACCGATGCGCCGCAATAGGTCTCGAACGCCTTCGTAAACTGCGTATCGACGGTCGCAAAAAACCTCTCGACCGGCTTGGATTGCGGGTGATATGGTTTCGCGAAGGAAACACCGATTCCAAGTAATGCGTAAATCCCGGCCACCAGCGGCTCATCTATATATCCTTTTTTCACCGCCCGCCGACGGACCTTGGTAGTTCCCGTCCAGCACTCTGAATCGTAGTCCTTGCCGTTATCGATCTTAACCGAGTCCGGCGGCCCGAATTTTTCCGCCGCCCACTTGAATGCCAGAAGTATCGTAGTTTGATTCGGCGAAGCCGATATATGCCATCCCACGATCGTTCTGGACCCCCAGTCCATCCACGCCGTAACCCACGGCCGCACCCATTTACCCCGGTGACGGACCCACATATTTAGCTGATGATGATCGCCTACCCACACGCTGCCCGGCTCGATACTATCCGGATCGATCACGACGTAAGGTGCGCACTGCGACTCGTAAGCAGCCTGTCCCTCGCGGTGCAATACTTTTACGAACATCGGGATGTCACGCTCTACGTATCGATAAAAGAATTTGTCGCCCGGCACCGTCCAGCCGTGACCCTGGCTCTCGTTGGTATATCGCACCAGATTTATGCAACTAATCACCGACGGACGTCTCTGGTCCAGGAACAGCGAATTAAACAGCCCGATAGCTTCCTTGCTAATTAGCTCATTTACAAACCTCGCCTTGCTCCGCCTATCGACCAGCCCCACCAGGCCTTCTCTGCGATACATAGCGATCCACCTAAATAGCGTCGCCTGCCCGATCTCACGACTTGCCGCAAACATCTTTGCAGCCTGAACACGGGTTTTTCCATTTTGTTTTACCTGCTTGGCGAACTCCTCGAATTGCTCTATAAGTCCCAGCTTTTTAAGGGCCTGCTCCCTCCTATCGGCCCGAATCCCGGACAGCTCATTCGAATCGGCCAGTTTCTTTTCCACAACCGAGAGCACAAGCCTCGGGTCCGCACCGACCGGAATCCGCCAGACTCCGCCATCTTTATATGCACCGGGCAACTTTCCCTTATCGCACATACGAATAGCGTGCCGCTCGGTGCAACCGAGTAATTGTGCAGCCGTAACGGAATCGAGCATTTCGTTCATTTACTATCCCTGAGTTTTTTCAACTGTTCCAGCACTCGCACCACTTTTCGCATGGGCTTTAAGAGTTTGTCCATCATATCAAAGCCCATCTCCTCTATAGACACCGGCTTATCGTAATCCCCGCCCGGCCCCAGCATTACCGCCGCTTTCGGATCCGGCAACTCGTTTACCGTCTGCCATTGAGTCGAAGGCAGCACACCCGTCCCGTCGCTGACGTCTATGGCGTAGCAGTATTTATGAATAATCCATCTGTCGTATTTCTCCTTAAACTGGATCACGACGTAGCCCGTGTCGCAATTGCCACACCATCCGTAGTATTTGCGAATTTCGCGACCGTAACGATCGCTATCGATCAGCCAGGGCCTGAACCAGCCAAGCTGCACGCCGCACTGCGGACACACAATATCCACATCCAGTTCGCCCGCTAAAAAGTTTTTTTCCTTCGTTTCCGTTGTATTATTAAAACCAACCATTTATTCTGCCCCCAATATCTTCGGATCAATCTTGCGAAGTGCCCGCTTCAATGCGTTGAACTTCTTTTTCGATACCGCCATATACTTTGCGTTGCGATACCCCGAATCTTTCGCCGCGTGTTTTGCACTCTTAGCCAGTTCGACCGCCGCCGCAATTGCGCCCGCAACCTCTGCAAACCCGTCCGCTTCGAGTTTTTCCGCTAATGTCACTTCTACCTCTATTTTCGGCCCGCACGTTTCATCGCGGAACTTTATGATCTGGTTCGCTGATTTCCGCCCGCAGCCTTTTATCATCATTAACCGACGGACAGTTAGCACCGCTAAGACCTCTGCAGTGTCCGCGCCTATTTTTTTTAGTGCCTGCCTGGCCCTCTCTCCCAGGTAGTCGGGCATAACCAGTTTGTCTGTGCGATTACCAGCCATCAATTACTCCATAGATCTTACGTGCCTCAAGGCACAATATGGACCGGCGGCGATGTCACTCCGCAGGCCCGGGCTCAAAATGGAATTAGTATAATACCTGTAGGGCGACCGCCGGGGGTGAGGCAGCCGCCCTGATGAAAAGTGTGTAACACATACCGATCCCGCCGAAGCGGGTTTAAATTTACGGGCCTGCGGCCCTTGGGTAATCGCGGAGGAGGAAGCCGCAGGCATTTGGAGAAGAGTTGAAGCTAAGGATAAAACTAAGAAGACAGAACCCAGAACCAAATATTTTCTCATTTTTTTGTTGACTTTCTCACTATTAACTACTCGAGGACGGATCCCCTTAAATCTTCAATCCGACGGACCCGCCATAGGCCCGCCGGGAAAAATAATAAACTCAGCCGGCTACCGCCGACGGAGATTCACTGCAAATATTGTTTCCTTGAGAATCGGTGATTTTATGAATAGCAAGCCTCACAGCCTCTTCAATGGATTGACAGCCCTGCTGCTTATACCAGGCCTCAAAATCTTTCCACTTGCGACGGCTAAGCCGAAGCAAAAGCCTATGCGCAAATCGCTCGCTCTCGTCCTTGTCTTTGCCGGAAACCCCTCCGCCTGCAACTTGCATCTCCAGAAATTCAGGCAAGTCCCTTACCATTGTCCTTATACCCTCACCACTGTTCATGCAGTTCCGCTTCATGCAGTATATCTGAAAGGCCGTAAGAACAAGCCCGTCAAGCTTTACCGAAATATTCGTACCGATCATAACTACGTCCTTTTTGAATTTTTAACCATAATGAAACATATATCGGCACAAGTCAACATAAAAAAGCATAAAATTATGAGATATTATTCAAAATGTGCGTAAATATTTATATAATAAGGACTTGCGTATTTTTTTTATTCTTGTTTCAATGTTGATATGGACAATACACGAACTACTGTCGAGATTACCCAGTCTGCATCTGATGCATATAAGCAGCTGTCCGCCCGTTATGGTATAAAGGCAACTGTCTCGGCTGGTGTTATTCTTTTAAATGAACTCTCAGCCGAAGATCGCGAAATAGCGATCGACAAAGCAATTTCCACTGCGGAGGATCCTCGTAAAAAATTTGTTGAGCTTAAGCAGATTGTTGGAGAAGCGCACTCTTCCTGCGTTAAGATTCTATCGAAAAAACAGTCTAATCTTCTGCACGAATTTCTTTCCGCTTTGAGTAAGGGGCCCGATTCGGACGCCCTTGCTGCAATCGAGGACGAAGCCTCTGCCGCACTCGAAGATTCAAAGCAGCAACATAGGAATAAGAAGCGCAATGCTTGAGCATGTCAGTTAATTCTCTAATTGCTCGTTCCTTAGTAAAGTTGTGGTGATTGGGGGGCGAATTCATTGTTGTTCCGTCCTTGACAATCGAGGTTACTGCCGCCCGCCGGTTTCAGCTCTCCAGCTTTGTTTGTGTCAGCGGGGCCGCTGATTTTATTATATACGATGTTTTTTGAATTGCAAAAAAAAATATATCTTTTTACCATGTAACCATGAAAAACTCTTTTCCGCAAATCTTCTTTTACCGCCTCGGCATCGTTTTCTTTGTCATAGGCGGTATTGTAGGCATCGACGCCGAATTCGACTATCGCAGGCAAATTGCCATGTCTCTGGCCATCCTGGCCGGCCTTGCCCTGATCGGCATTGGTGTAATCGCAGGCTTATTGTGCAAACTACGTAAGGAACTCCTATGAAGACCAGAAACATCGCCATTACGGCGGCCATCGCAATTACAATCGTCTTTACATGGGCCAACTGGCTTAGAATCAGCAAACAGAAGCGGTCATATCTGCTGCATATAGAGCTATTGCACAAGCTGCCTGAGCCCGCCAAAACAAATTCTCCGATTGATTACTCTCTCGACTGCAGCATGACCAAATACGCCTTTGAGCTATGGGAGAAAGGCGACGACCAGTGGACCTTCAAATGCTCCGCATGGGTAATGAACCCCAAGCCCTATTGGATTCGCGGTAAGTATTACATCGAATTTAGAAACCAGAACGGATCACTATTGAAGTTCTTCGAGTTACCCGTCACCTTCCCTACGGTCACCGAACCGCGAGAGGCACGTCATATGTGCGTCCTGCCTGTTTACCTTGCCCAACAGGTCGATTTCGATCAATCCCGCATTTCAATCCGTGATCCGCGAAAAAAATAATTTTTTCTAAAGTTTTCCCTTGCATCCATCTGATATATAGTATTGTAATGAATTATTAGCAACCGGTACCGCCATCACCGGCCCCTGCGAGTCGTAAATAATCGGCCCGCCGACTGAGTTTCACTGACTTAGTTTGCGGGCCTTTTCTATGCGCGTTTAGCTGGCCCGCCTGTAAAGATCCATTAACAAGGACGTTAATCTTTATTGAAAGGATTCTAAAATGTCTCGTAACCACCTCTTAACCCTGCGTCTTGTATCCTGCGTCTTGTGTCTTTGCGCCGTCTTGTTTCTATTCACCGGCTGCGAATCCCTGCGTTTCCAACCCAGCCAGGAGCAAAAGCAAATCGCCCTCGATGCGTATGTGATCTCCTGCCATATAGTTAAGCAGGGCACTGAGCCGGCCAGCCCCGAGGCTATTCGCCTGGTATCCGATACCCAGGCCAACCTGTCATACATAGGTCCCCCGGCTAATAGTTACGGCCTTAAAGGCCTCGAAGATTACCCGGCCACTCTGGCAAAGGCCGAGTCCGACGCGATAAAGCGGCCCGACGCCAACGACATATTCGCCGCCGCCGAACAGGGCCTCTCATTAGCTGCGCAGCTGGCTATTTTGTTTGGCTTCGGAGGAGTAGGCGTCGGCGGCAAGAAGGTTTTCGACTTGATCGCCATAGCCCGTCAAAAGTCAAAGGCGTTGGAAGAGATCGTTAAGGGCAGCCAAACGTTTTTAGATAGCGTCTCCGCCGATCAAAAGCAGGATTTCAAGGCCGCCCAGAAGCAATCGCCGACCACCAAAACGCTCGTAACCCAGATCAAGGCAACTAACTCGTAACCGGAGATCCGCACCATGGAGCAGATCCTTGCAATAGCCTTAAGCGCGGCGGCCACGATAATAGGCATCCTTGTCCTGTACAATCTAAAGTCCCTCAAAGACGACGTCAAAAAGAACGGTGAGAAGACCGACAAGCACGGCGAGGACATCCGCCAGCTTGAGCAGAGGATGGCTACCTGCAAGGTCGATTGCACGCGGACCAACGTAAGCAAAGAAGATTGGGTTCGCTCCGAAGGCTTCACACGCGGCGAGCTAAAAGGCGTATTTAACTTACTAAGCAAGATCGAAGGCGAACTTGCGATAGCCAACAAACTGCCCGAGATAATCAGTTCGGTAGTAACAGCAACGATAAAGCAATGCGGAGGACCGTCTAATGACTGACAAGCTCAACGTATTAAAGATCAAGCAGGCCCGGGGCCGGCTGCTTACCAACCTGAACCTCTTTTACCCGTCACCGGTGACACTCTCTACTCTGTATAGAACGGTCTGTGGCGATCCGTTATACAACAAGGCCCTGTTCGCCAAGGACATTAAATATTTCGCGCAGAAAAAGTACATCGAATTCATCGACGAATTGCTCGGCGGCTCCGACGACTTTTACAAAAAGGTCTGCACCCTGACCGCCGCCGGCAAAGAGATCGCCGAGGGCACCCGAACCGACAAGGCACTGGAGATTTAGGTGATTTACGATTTGCAATTTACAATTTTCGATTTACCGAGCGACGAGAGACGAGGCACCGAGTGACGAGAAGAACCCACAGTTCGATTGACGACTTGCCGGCGGACCTTCGCGAGACTGTTGTCCGCATGATAGTCGATAACATCTGGCCCGACGATATGAAGGCCCGCGCCGACGATTACGACGGCGCCCCACGATACATAGACTGCGTCGCCTATTGCCTCGAAAAAGATTTTAAAGTCTCACTCTCGGCAATGGGCCGCTTCGGAATTCAGATGCGTACCCATGCCATGATGAAGACCGCCGGTCTTATCGCGCGTGAGACGATGGCCGGCCTGGCCGACGAGGATTCGCCAAAAACTATAAAAGCCGCCGCCTCGATGATGACGGCCCTTGCCCTCCAGTACATGGTAAATCACCAGGACCTATCGTCCAAGCAATTAAAAGAAGTAAGCCAGGCAATCCGCGACTGCGCAAACGTCGCTATCAAGGCCCAGCAGCACCTAACCGAAACGGTAAAAGAAAAAGCCAAAGCAGCTGACAAGAATATATCGAAGCTCGTCAAAAAGAAGATCGACAAACAAACTCTCAAACAGATCCGCGAAGAGATCTACGGGATATTCGAAAACTAATGGTATTAAATAAAGACACACAGATCTACGACATCGACGGCCAGAAGGCCGCAGTCCCGCTCTACAAATTTCAGAAAGACTGGATTCAGGATCACTCCGTCTTAAAGATCGGCAACATGTCACGCCAGATCGGCAAGAGTTTTAGCGCAACACTCGAGGTCGTCGACGACGCGATAGAGACCGGCAAAGACTGGATTCTTATCAGTGCCGGCGAACGCCAGTCCAAGGAGCTGATGTCCAAGGTAAAGATGCACTGCCAGGCCTATGAGATCGCATCGTCCGACATCGAGTCCGACTCTTTTCCCGCGTTCGACGGTGACAGGTACATCAGGTACACGGTCCTTACTATCTATCTACCAAACGGCGCACGGATAATCGCACTGCCGGCCAACCCCGACACAGTTCGCGGCTATTCGGGCAATGTCCTGCTCGACGAATTCGCGTTCCACAAGGATCCCAAAGCGATCTGGGCTGCCATTGTCCCTGCGATTTCTCGCGGCTACAAGATCAGGGTAATCTCGACTCCCCAGGGAATCGGCAACAAGTTCCATTCTCTCGTAACCGGCGACAACAGCTGGTCCAAGCATGCCGTCGATATCTACACGGCCGTCGCCCAGGGCGTCCCCCACAACATCAAAGTCCTAAAAGACGCAATCGACGACGAAGAGATCTGGTCTCAGGAATACGAGATCAAATTCATCGACGCCGCATCGACATTATTAAGTTACGAACTAATCGCATCCTGCCAGGACCTGACATTGCAGACCGAGTTTGATTACGAAGACTTCGACCTGGCCAGCTTCGAATTGGAGACGGCAAATCCACTGTACCTCGGCTATGACGTCGGTCGAAAGAAGGACCGCTCCGTCCTCTGGCTAAACGAGTTGGTAGGTGACATCTATATCAACCGCCTGCTGCTCACAATTAATAAGGTAAAATTCAAGGCCCAGGAAGAATTGCTCTGGTCCGTCATCGATAAGGTAAGAGCCAACCGGGCCAACATCGACGAGACGGGACTTGGTATGCAGTTGGCCGAGAATACCGTCGATCGATACGATCCTTATCGGATCGAGGCGGTGACATTCACCAACGCTACAAAGAACGACATGGCAACCCGAATGCTCCGCACCTTCCAGGACCGCCGGTTCCGGATCCCGGTCTCTCGCGTATTGCGTGACGATCTGCACAGCGTAAAGAAAGTCAACCTGCCCGGCGGCGGGATCCGCTACGACGCCGAGCGGACCAAGGAAGGTCACGCCGACCGGTTCTGGGCCGGCGGACTATCGCTAAGGGCATCCGACGAGCCCGACAAACCACAGGTTTTTGTTTCCGCAGCTTAGGTTAATTTATGACAATAGAACAAATCCAAAACCAGCCTCTAAGCCAGGAGGCAGCAGGCCTGCTGGAAGCCTCCGTCTTTCGCGAGGAAGATTCGGTCCTTTCCAAGGACATGACAATCCGCCTGTCCCAAATGGGCCGCTGGTTTGACATGGGTCTCGATCCGCCCGACTCCTCATCCGGCAAGGCCCGCAGGCCCTACGCCCAGGTCGAGTTAGTCTTTACCTGCGTCGAAAAGATAATCGCCGCCATGCAGGCCCTGCCGCTTGTCCTCTCGACCATCGACGAACAGATAGTCGAATCCGGCCCGGTCCATGACCTCTTTTTCAATAACCCCCTGATGACCTGGGAACAGATCGTAACAGAAGCAATCGGCCACTGGTCCCTGTCGCGCGACGTCTTCTTTATCTTTACCGACATGGCCGGCCCGCGTCCGAAAGAATTCAAGATCGTAAACGGCCGCCAGATGCGGGCCATAACCGACGACAACACCGCCGACGGCAACTTGATCGCGTGGGAGTTCCTCGGCCCAGGTGGCAATCGGATCGTATTCGACCCAGAAGAGGTCCTCCAGTGGAAAAACTACAATCCCTACGACAGGTTTCACGGCTTAGGTCCCTTGGAGGCAGCGACTAATTCATACAACTATTCATACGCAGCCGCACTCTACAACGCCTCGGTAATCGACAACGGCGCAGATCCCGGCATCGTACTGGTGGCCCCCGGCAGGGTCGATCCCGAAGAAGGCCAAATGCTCGTCAACCAATTCGACACCCGCCATCGCGGGCCGTCCAAGGCCAAGCGGACTGCCCTTGTCACCGGCGGCATGAAAGTAGAGACCGTCGCGCTAAAGATGACCGACATGCAAATGGCCAAGATCGTGGGATTGTCCGACAACAAGATCTGCGCGACAATAGGGGTCCCTCCCGGCGTAGCCGGCCTGATCACAGAGGCCCAGTATTCCCACGGCCCGGCCCAGCGTAATTTTATATTCAATACGATCCTCCCCCTGTCGGCCCTCTTTGGCGGCGTACTTACCTCAGGCTTAACACCTCGATTCTATTCGTCCGATTCTCGCGGCGTGCCACTGTCTAAGTCAAAGACCTACTTCGGCCGTCGATCCAAGTCCCTTCGGACCAATAAGTACTTCCGCTCCGCCGCCAACAAGGCCGTGTCCTCGCAGCAGAAACTCATCGTCTGGTTCGATTCGTCCCAGCATCCGGACGTGGCAGAATACGACGAGGAGATGGCCGAGAAGGTCCTCAAGCTAACCGAATCCGGTGTCCCCCTGAACAACCTCATCGAGGCCCACGATCTGCCGTACGAAGAGCAGCCCTGGGGCGATGACCATCTGGTCCCGATGGGAGTGGTCCCGGCCCGCTGGATCATCGAGGCCGGCCCCGAATCGATCGCCGATGTGCTACTGCCCGAGGGCGAAGGCGAAGAAGAAACCGAGCCAGAAAAATTGGGATATCTCGAGACGTTGCTCGACAAGGCGATAGACAGCATTAACAAACTAAAACAAGACGTCAGCGTCCAAAAGGCGGGCGAGGCGGACAAGAAACGCATCTGGCAAAGGTACAAGGACTCATGGCGGCCCATCGAATTGCAATACAATAAGGCCCTGCGAACTCGATTCATTCACCAGCGGGACGTCCTGCTCAGGAAACTAAAGGCCGCGTTCAAGACTCAAGACTCAGGACACAAGACTCAAGACGCAAGACTCAAGGCACCGGGCGACGATATAATCGCCCGCGTCGTCTTCGACCTCAAATTCGAGGACGGCAAACTAAAGGTTACCAACCATACGTTTTTCGATAAGGCATCCGAGTTAGGTATCCGTCAGGGCATCTCCGAGATCACCGGCGCCTCCGGTGACAAGCTGACCGAGGCCGCCGAGATAGCCAAACGCCAAAACTTCGTCCGCGCCTCGCTCGTCCGCTCGAGCAACAACATCAAGGACATCAACAAGGCCACGCAGCAAAAGGTGGCAGAGCAATTGAAAGAAGGCCTCGACGCAGGTGAGGGCCTAAAAGATCTTACCGCCCGCGTAAAATCCACCATGAAGTCCAGGCTCGGTACCGCCCAGCGGATCGCCCGCACTCAGACGGCAGGCGCCGTCGGTACCGGACGCCACGCCGGATTCAAACACTCAGGCGTTAAGAAAAAATCCTGGCTAACTTCGAGAGACGACAGTGTCCGCGAATCTCATAAGGCAGCCGAGGCTAAGTACGCCGCCGGCATCCCGATAGACCAGGCATTCGAGATCGGCTCGTCGCTTCTTATGTACCCCGGCGATCCGGCGGGCCAGGTAGCCGATATAGTCAACTGCCGATGCGCCGAGCTTGCGGTAGTTACCGCCGGCAAGACATTCGATCTGCCCCATTACAGCAATCTTAACTTCTATTCATACGACGACATGATTAAGGACAAAGATAATGGATCCAATAACTAAAGACCTCCGTCACCTTCTTTCATTCATAGCCAAAGGCGAAGGTGCGATCAACGAGGAAGGTCACAGTATCAACTTTATAATCTCGACCGACAAGCTCGACCGACACAGCGAGATCGTCGCGGTCGAGGCGATAGAAAAAACCATCCCGCAATTCGCCGACAACCCGTGCTGCCTGGGATGTCACCAGCATCGCCTTATCACCGGTACCGCGCCGGTGATCGGCTCCTGGGACACCGAGACCTACAAGGCCCGCAAGCACCACTCCGAGATGCGACTTAACTTCGCGGTCGATACGGAACTGGGCGAGAACTACTGGAAGCTCTACTCCAAGCGTCACATGCGGGCCGTCTCCATCGGCTTTATCCCACAGGAATGGCACGAGGAAAAGGACGAAAAGAGAGGCCGTCACTGGATCCACACCCAGATAGAATTGATCGAGATATCCTGCGTCGCCGTCGGCGCCAACCAGGGAGCACTCGCTAAACTAAAAGAGTATTACGGCACCGCGCTCGAGCCCGACGATAAGTCCACCGACAATATAGAGCGGGCCATAGCAAAATATTTCGAGACTCTCAAAGAACAACTCGACGAGAGGTTCGCCAATATAGAAGCACTAATCACAGACGGACAGGATCGGACTGCAAGCCTCCAGCTCGGTAGCGGCTTTGATCTGCCCGATCCGGCCGTCGATACAGACAACTCCGAGCAATCGTTATCACGAATCAAAAACGCATTTAATAATTTCAATGGAGACCAATCCAATGCCAACACCAACACTTGAACAAATAGAACAGCGTCTGGCCGAGACCGCCAGCATGGTCGAAAAGGGCCTCGAAGACGTAAAGAAGACCACGGCCACCAAAAGCGAGTTGCTCACGCTGATCAACGAGCGTACTGGTGAGGACGGCGAGATCATAAAGACCGTCCAGGCCGACATCGATTTGATCAACACCGGCATTACCGAAGTCAAGGCGCAGACCGACAAGCTAAACGAGTCCATCCGCGATCTGCGAAAAGGCTCCATCTCCGCCGGCCTGAAGAACTCGCTCTTTGCCGGCGGCAACTACAACGGCTATTTCTCATGCGCGATGGAGGCCAAGGCCTTTGCACTGTTAGTAATGGCCGCCTCTACCGCCGGAAGCGAGCAGGTAAAGGATCGCCACGAGCTCGCTATAAAGAGCCTCGAGAAGATGGGCATCGATCCCTACTGGGTCGGACCCGACGGCAAAAAGACAATGACCGGCTCGTCTCAGGCCGGAGGCGGCGCCCTGGTCCTAACCGAGCAGGTCCCCACCATCATGTACCTGCTCGAATCCTACGGCGCTTACCGAGCCAACGCGGCGGTGGCCCCGATGGGCGCAGGTTCGACCATGCAGCCCAAGATCGACGGCCTCCTGACCATCACATGTCCCGGCGAGGGCAGCGATGCGACCGCCGCCGATCCCGACGTCAAGCTCCACTCCATGACGGCCAAGACCCTCGTCGGCCTGACCGCTTTTAGCATGGAACTCGAAGAGGATTCTTTCGTTGCGTTAGGCGAGATGCTGGCCGGTCTCTTCGCACGTTCGTTCGCCTACAAAGAGGACCTTCTCGGCTTCCTCGGCGACGGGACCAGTACCTACTTCGGATTCAAAGGAATCGCCGGAGCCCTTCGCGGCGTCGATGCGACCATCGGCAATATCAAGTCACTCGTCGTAGGCACCGGCAACGCCTATAGCGAGCTTACCCTCGTCGACTTCGAAGGCCTCGTTGGCACGATCCCCCAATACGCCGATGACCCGTTCTTGAAGTGGTTCATGCACCGCTACTTTTATTACACCGTCTGCGTCAAGCTCGCCCTGGCCTCCGGCGGCACACCGGCCAGCGAGATCATCGTCGGTGCCGGCCAGAAGCAGAAGTTATGGCTTGGCTACCCGGCCGTCTTTGCCCAGGTAATGCCAAAGGTAGCGGCCAACTCTCAGATCTGCGCACTGTTTGCCAACCTCAAACAGGGCGCCAAGCTCGGCACTCGCGGCGGACTCGAATTCGCAACCAGTAGCGAGCGTTACTTCGAGAAGGGTGTCATCGCCGTTCGCGGACGCAACCGCATCGCCGTCGAAGTCCCCGGCGTAGGTGACACCACAAACGCCGGCCCGGTTTGCGGCCTGATCACGGCAGCCAGTTAACAGCTGCCTTCAGGCAGATAACCACAAGCTAATAACGTTTAACGTTTTTTTGAAAGGTAATAAAAATGGACTTAAGAGCAATGTTAAAAGCGATGAAATTCGGCGAGCTCGTCCCGCCGCAATTGAAGGACGACGGCGATCTCGCCGGTAACACCTATTTCGATACCATCGGATGCGCGTCCTTACTGGTCTTGATTCACGTAGGCACAGTTGACGCCGCGCTCGGTTCGACGGCCGAAGGTACGGCGGTCGTACTCGAAGAGTGTGACACCTCCGGCGGCAGCTACACCGAGATAACGGGCGCCGCCCTTGCCGACGCCATCGCCGACGACGAGGACAACTCGCTCTTCGGGATACATCTGGACCTGGCCAGGAGTCACAAGCGTTACGTCCGGATCAAGGCACCGCACGCAGGCGACGGCACCAACGGTGTCAACGCCTCGGCGATAGCGATCGGTTTCCCGGTCGACCCTGTCCCGTTCAACGCCGCCGGCATGGGCCTGGCAGAACTGATCGAGGCATAAATTATTTTCGTAGAACTTTTCCGCCCGCCGTCAAAGGCGGCGGGCGGGTGCCTTTAGGCACATAAATATTATTAACGTGCATTATGCACAAATCGAAAATCTTAATTAGGAAATTGATCATGTGGGTACTATTTACATCAACATACTCAGGCCCCCAGGGCTTTTTCGCAAAAGACAATAAAATGGACCTGCCACCGGACATCCTCGACAAGATATCCAAAGACTTCTGGGAGAAAACCTGCGCACCCTGGGACGAAAAGATGGATCCTCGAGTGGCAAGGCTCGCCGAGCTAAGGGCCAATGTCACCAGGCTAACGAATTTACTTAGCGCCGCCGAGGGCCAACACGAAATACTCCAGGCCGAAGCCGACGAATTCGACAAACAAATCGCAAAGGACGACGCCGTCTGCACACCTGCCGAACAGTCGCGGGAAGGCCGGGTTGCCGAGTGCGAATATGATATCCTTCAGGGCCGCTACAAGATCGCAGCCAATAAGGTAACCTTAAAGCAGATCGAGGGCGAAGACATCGCCGAAGAGCTCGAAACCGCCGAGTCCGAGCTTAAAGTATTAACCGACGAGATCGCCGCCGAAAAGGCAAAGGCAAAAGAAGAGTCCGACGCCAGGTCAAAGGCCAAAGCCGAGGCAGAGCAAAAGGCAAATACCGACAGCGACGCCGAGGCCGAGCGTATCGCGGCAGCAGAAAAGAAAGCTCAGCAGGATTACGCCAAGGCCCTGACCAAAGGCGGAGAGCCTATAGGCTCATTAGTTCAAGGCTCGGTAGATCAAACAAGCGAAGAGGTCAAGTTCGTAAAAGACCCTGAGACAACCATCGCCCAGCTAAGAACGTTTGCGGCCAAAAATAACATTGGCATCGGCCCCGCCAAACTAAAGACCGACATAGTCAACGCGATTCTCGCAGCAATAGTTATACAGGAGAAAAAGCCAGATGGGCAACCAACAACAAACGAAGAACAAGGACAAACGGGCCACGGATCACGAGTCACGAGCGACGGCGAAGGCAATCGACAGAACGCCTAAAGACAAGCAGTTTCTACCGGACAGAGATAGCAACTTTAAGACTAAATAGTTTTAAGAGTTAAGAGTTAAGTACTTACAACTTACTACTTACAACTTACTGGAGCGAAGCATTGAGCGAACTTGTATCAAAGACACCATCGGCAATAGCAGTCACCGAGGCCTTAACGACCCTTATCGACTGGATTAGTATCGAGGCCGTTTCGGGTTTTACGATAGTAATTAATAACGCCGGCGGCGGAAGTGCCAACGATATCACCGACGTCACTATAGACACCTCCAGTGACGGCGGCCTGACCAGTGACCTCGATCAGCATGCAGGCGTCCCTGCCGTTCCCATCGCCTCGGGCGCCGCCGCTCAAGGCACCTTCACCGAGACGGCCAGCCACATCCGCGTCCGCGCAAAGTGCGCAGCGGGCGAAGATACGACCGTAACCGCGATCCTTACCGCCGATTCGGTAGTAGCGAGGATCTGCACGTTAGCCGACGTCAAGGACCGGCTCGGCAAATCCGATACCGAAAGCGACGTCACTATCAACCGGATCATCGCCGGGATTTCGGACTACTTCGACGGCTTCTGTCAAAGGCAACTAATCCAGCCCGCCGCCGCCGTCACCGAGTATTACACCGGCTTAAGTTCGTTCCTCCAGTTAAACCGCTATCCGATTATCTCGGTAACGAGCATAAAGCAGGCGATAGATTACAACTTCGATGACGCGACAGCCTTAACAGAAAACACCGATTACAGAATAATGGCCGCCGGCAAAAAGGGAGTTCTCCACCGAACCTTGCGCGTGCCCTGGTTCGATGTACCCGACTCGATCCAGGTTATCTATCGCGGCGGATTCTGCTCGGCCGGCCAGGCACCCGGCGACGGCGAAACCGCGATGCCCGCAGATCTAAGAGAGGCCGCGATCGAGCAGGTGACGTTTGTATTCAAACGCAAAGACGATATCGGCCTGCTCGGAGTCGGCGGACCGGGCGGTGACATAACCAAGTTCTCCGCGATGAAGCTGCTGCCGTTAGTTGAACAGACATTAAAGCGATACGTTAAACCCAGTTTATAAGTATGTCAGTAAATTAGTAGATTAGTAAATCGACAATCGGAGTTAAGATTTGAGATTATCAATTTCGACAGACTCTCAAACCGAAAGGACCATCGCCGAATTAGGCCTGATGGGACAAGCAGTCCGCGCCGCTCTCAGCAAGGGACTCGGACTCGGTGGCCAGCACGCCGCCTCGGTAGTAAAAGAAAAATACCTGACCGGCACAGCACTAAAGACCAGGAGCGGCCAGCTAAAAAAAGCGGTTGCCTCATGGCCGGTCGGTGACACCGAGGTAGTAATCGGCGTCGAAGAAAGGTCCGCAGTCGATAGTTACAAGTGGCTCTTAGGCGACGAGCAAAAGACAATCGTATCTACCAAATCGAAGTTCCTGTGCATCCCGATAGCAGAGAACCTGACCGGATCAGGCGTACCACGATTCACTTCTCCACGCCAGGTACCGGACGGTTTTTTCGTAAGGACCGGTGGCCAGTTACTCTTCGGTAGAAAACAGGGCAAACGCGGACGGTTCCGTCCGTTATTTACATTAGTAACCAGTGTACTCGTCCAGGGATCAGGAGCACTGTTCGACGGCGTTGACGAAGCGCTACCCGATATGACCGACATCATGCAGGACCAGGTAGATAAGGCAGTAGGACAGTAGATGAGTACATGAGTATATGAGTAGATTAGTAGATCAGTAGATGAAAGTTTCGCAGTTAATTTTATCAGGTTAAACCTGTGAGTAACGATTCAGGATTGATAGCGAAGTTAGAGCAGTGGATGGTCGATACCATCGCGGCCCTCGACCTGTTCAAGACGGTCGATGTCTGGAAGCACCAGACCGGACTCGACGGATCGTTCACCGAGAGCTTCGCCCGGTACGAACCCTTTGCATTCGTAGCCTACATCGCCGCCACTGCCGCCCGGGAGGGTGGCTACGATCTAAGAGAGGTCCTCGAATTCGGTGTGGTTATCGGCGTCGAGTCGAAAGAACCCGGCGTAGCCCGGCTCGGCGATGACAATAACAAGGGCATAAGCTCACTGCGCGATTCGCTGATAGCCACCTTCGACAGGACCCGGCCCGACGACGAGACGGTCACCTGCGATGAGTTTTATTTCATGAGCGATTTATTAGTAGTCGATTCGCCCAAACGTTGTGCGCTCGAGATGCGTTTTGAATGTTCACAAATGACAGCAGTTAATTAGGAGAATAGACAAATGGTAACAGTAAACGAAAGGCTTTACGCCCCCCAGGCAACTACGATAAACGGCGTTGACGCAGGCGGGGTCATGTCGATCAGGCTCGAAGAAGGATTCGATAACATCATCCGCTCTGCGCCCGACGGCCTCGAGGGTCCGGTAAAGGATAAAGAGGTCCAGCGGGTACGCGGCCAGGTAGTGTCCCAGGACTGGGTCGAGTTCGTCAACCTTCTAAACGGCACGCTCGGGACAAAGGAGTTCTGGGAGCAAAAGTCAGGCGTCGCACCGGCGACCGGCTACGTCAAGCACACGATTACCAACCCGGTAATCCACAAGGCGCGAATAGTTTTCAACAGAAGCACAACTCGCGGCCAGTACGCGACGGTCGCCTACGACTTCGAGTGCCGCGCCGAGGACGAGACCAAGGGCATCGCCGATATGCACGCGATTTTAGACGATCAGGCGGCCCCGACCTATGTCTCCGCCGCTCACGGCGGGTTCCGGATAATCTCGGCCGCATTCGATACAGACGTTGACATCATCAACATCTACCACGTCACGCGGTTCGAGTTCGAGATCGCGATGCAACTGGTAAAGGAATGCAACGATTCGGACGTCGGTTATACCTGCGTTGACGCCCGGTTCGACGGCCTGCAGACCAGGGGCATCCTCGCCTTCCAGGACGCCGAGATCGCGGCCACCCAGCTAAAGGCCCAGCAGCTGGTCGTCCACGCGAGTGACCAGTTACTACTAACGGTCAAGCAGGGCCAGGGCGCAGCCAACCAGACGATCACTATGCTCGGAGTGGACTTCAACGATTTTTCATCCAACTCCTATTCCGGCGCCGATTTTACCGAGTACGCGATGAACTACGATATCGCCAACAGTGCCGCCACGCCGCTAACACTGGCAGGCACCAATAAGATTATCGCAATAGCTTAGGTGCTTTAAGCACATAAATAGCGGCCAAGGGCCGCGACATAAATAGACGTAAGTTATTAATATTTATCAGGCTAAGCCTGCCAGTGGCCAAAGACATTAACATTCATGTAAAGACCCAGGGCACCGGGCAGTCCGCCCAGAACCTCGACAAGGTCGGCAAGGCCGGTAAGCGGGTAGGTAGTGACATAAACGAAGGCCAGAAGCGTGCGGGCAAGGCCACCAACGATACTACGCAGAAGATGAGTAAGATGGGCGGCATACTCGGTACGTTAAAGGGCCAGGTAATGGGCTTTCTCGGCGCATGGCTGGGCGTCAATACCGTCTTAAAAGGCCTCTCGATGTGGATCCAGAAATTAGAGCGGATCGGCCAGATCCAGAAGGACGTCGCCGACCAGCAACGCTCGCTCATCGACATCGGTCAGGCACTCGAGTTCCAGACCGGTACCGTCGGCCAGCAGAAAGAATGGGCCCAAAAAGCAGTCGAGGTCCAGAAGGCCGGCGGTCTCAGTGACACCGCCACCGCCGGTAAGATGCTCGTCGCAGCCGACATTGTTTTTAAAGAGAGTCTCGGCGGCATCGAGTCACCGGAGGTTATCGAGCTCGTAAAGCAGCTCGCGCCTTTCGTCGGCGCCGCCGGTTTTGGCGCCGATGACGTCTCTAAGCTCTTTAAGCTCGCCGGTACCGTCGGCGTTGAGCCTACTGCCGAGGCATACAAGGACTTCTTCGCCGAACTCCACGCCGCCTATACAGCATCGGAATCATCGGACCCCGGTCAGTTCCTGCAGGGCGCGCAGAAGGGTATTACCGCATACATGGCGATGGGCGGATCGTTCAAAGAGGGGCTCAGTACATATTCTGCGGCAATAAAGATGACGGCCAACGAGTCACTGGCCGCCAACCTTCTCGAACAGATCTCGCGTCTCTCCAGCGGCGCCTATGAAAAGCCAACGTCGGCAATAGAAGAGTCGCTGGACGTCGAGTGGTCTAAACTTGAAATGGACGAGAGGAAGGCGGCACTGATCGAGCACACCCGCCGGATCCCCGAAGGGCAGCGCGGAGCAGTAATGGCCGAGCAGGGCTTTCCCGCCGAGTTGATCACCCAGGTCTCCAAGATGGTATCGCCCAAGGCCCGCGAGGTTCTGGTCGCCACCAGGCAAAAGGTAGCCGAGGCCAAAGGTGTCACTATCGACAAGATGACCGAGTCGTATCTCGAAACCGAACCCGCCAAGGCCCGCCAGGTAGAGGCAAAAAAGGCCGAGCGCACCCTTGAGGTCCCTGATTCTGTTTCCGAATTCCAAAGACGTTACGACGATTCAGAAGACATATTCGAAAAACGGGTCATTCAGGGCCAGGACGAATTCCAAAAAGACAGCATCGAGCCGATAACGATTGCGCTGCGAAAGATCACCGACGAGATCGACCGCACGATCACAGAGCTACCCGCCGGAGAGCTCAGGCAGGAGGCCGAGGCCCTCAGGACTGATATCCATGCCCAGGCAAAGAACCTCGGGTCAAGCATGTCTTATCTCCGCTCGGAGGCTGCCCAGAAGATAAAGGCCTACAGGAATCTTGATCGGTGGGCCAGGCTGCGAGATCGAATCTCACAGGAGTACCCCGGCCTGGAGGTCCCCGCCGGAAAAGATATCACAATAGAAGACACCCGTGCACTCGGCGAGCAGGCCCGGAAGGAATTCAGAGATAGCCAGCCGAAGCGCCAGTGGTTCAGAGAGATTGCCTTGTTCGGCGACGATGCTGAGCGGCGGGAGGCCGCCCAGCGGAAGTGGCGTGAATCTCTCAAAGACGAGGACCGGGAATTTATCGAAAAGGACCTTGGAATATACCCCGGGCTCATGTGGCACCGGATGTCCGAGGCCGAAAGATACGAGTCACTTACCGGCGGACCGCGAATACCGCTCAGGGTAAGGCCGGTGCCTACAGGCACATTAGATCCGCCTACACGCACGCCAGATTCGCCATCCGTTACCGAGCCGCCCAGCGGCACCGAAGGCGGTACCGGCGGCTATGCTCCGCCACCGGTCGAGCCGGACGTGAAGAGCGACGAGAGACGAGCGACAAGCGACGCTGCCTTTAGGCAGGTAAATACGAGCGACGAGAGACGAGAGACAAGCGACGATTTGCCCGAGCCGGATGTACCAAAGACCGAACTCGAAGTGCCTCAAGTTGAAACCGAACTTGCAACGCACGAAGCCGAAGCCGTAACTCGTGACACGGGACCCGGTACCCGAGCGACAAGCGACGCTGCCTTTAGGCAGGTAAATACGAGCGACGAGAGACGAGCGACAAGCGCCGCTGCCTTTAGGCAGGTAAATACGAGCGACGAGAGACAAGCGACAAGCGACGCTGCCTTTAGGCAGATAAATACAAGCGACGAGCGACGAGCGACAAGCGACGATTTGCCCGAGCCGGATGTACCGAAGACCGAACTCGAAGTACCTCAGGTGGAAGTCGAACTTGTAACGCACGAAGCCGAAGCCGTAACTCGTGACACGGGACCCGGGACCCGAGAGACGAGCGACGCTGCCTTTAGGCAGCAGCCACAACAAGTAGTCCATCACCATATTCACCATAACTATAAAATCGATAACAGTACGAGATATTACCCGCAATTCGGCGAAGACGATCGCGGGCCGAGAGTGCCATGATGATTTACGATTTGCAATTTACAATTTTCAATTTAACCGGCTCGCGGGCCACGAGTCACGAGAGGCGAGCGACTGATGATTGAGCTATCGAGCATTTTCGGTTCCGAGATTAAGGTGACCATCGAGCCACGCCAGGCACAGAGGTCCTATTACGGCTATCCCGGCGTACACGGTCTCACTGCAATGATGTTAGGCTCGCGCGGATTCGGCCTGGCCGTTACCGGTACGATCCGCGACGCGAGCAGGGCACTCGTCGAGGCCGACATCGCAGCAATAGAGGCCCTCCAGTGGCTCGGCTACGCGGCCTACTCTCACCAGGGCAGTAATTACTATTACGTCGTCTGGGAGGAAATGGAGGTCGTCAAGGACTCCGCCGGCAAGAGCGTTTACCTCGTAGCGCCCGGAGTATTTACATGCAAGTTCAAGATGCATGGGAAAGGACTCATATAGCGGCTGTAGCCGCATCTAATGTGCCTGAAGGCACTGATTATTGATTATTTACTATTGATTATTTGGAGGAAGCACAATGTTAGTTGAAGATCTTATTTATCGAGCGACGATAGACGAGTCACGAGAGACGAATAAATGACTGTAGCTGATTCTCAAAACTTACAGCGCATCGCCCAGGACCTTGTCGTCGAGTACAGGCCATCGACAGGATCGCCGCCGGACTATTCCGGGGACTGGCTGCCGATCTTCGGCGCCGCAGTCGAGCGGATCGTTATCGAGCGAGACTCGCGGCCGTCGAGCCTTCTGTTCTGGTTCCCCGACCGGCGATGGAACGCGCCCGGGGATCCTAAATTCGCCGACCAGGTCAGGGTCATATCCACCGAGCAGGACCCGGCAGCCAGATCGATCATGTTCTGCGGATTCGTTACCAACGACCGCGTCAGTTTCTCCGGCGGTAACGATACCAGGAGCGGACACGAGCAGTTAGGCTTTGCCGCCCTGGACTTTCGATGGCTGTTAGACGTTACCAGCCCGATCATGGGCCAGTACGCAAGGACCATAGACAACTACACCACCTTCCCGACCACGCCCGTAAAGGGCGAAGTAACATGGCTAAACGGACGCCGGGCCATATTCAATCCCGACGGAGTTCCCAATAAGGATCTGGCCGAACTCGAATTCGTCGATTCTGTCGGTACCGTACTATACGAATGCCCGATCTTCTGTAACCCAAGCCGCGACTCGCTCAAGGCCGACGCCTGGTCAGCCCGTGACATGATCAGGTACCTGCTCTCGGAACTAAACAATAAGGCACTCGATTATTTCGATTTCACCGATCCCGCCGACCTGCTCGGACTCGACCACACCGACTTCGATAAGGTCTTAAACAACGTCGTCGTAGATACCCTAAACGTCGCCGAGGCCATCGAGTATATCTGCCGACAGATCGGCTGGGGTTATCGCCAGGACAATTTTAACGACGGGACCGTGACACTCGTTTTCTACGAACTCGGCAGGGCAGGAGCCTACGTCCGCAGCGACTCGGACCCGGCCATTATCCAGCAGCTCTACGCCCCGGCAGTCGACGACAATCTGGCAGCAGCCGTCGCGGCCGGTGAAAAGCTCCTCTGGTCGGCCGATATAGCCCGTGACATCAGCGGGGTAGTCAATAAACCCTGGGGCTACGGAGCGCCCGAACAACTCGAGTTCACCGCAGAGCTCGTTCCCGCCTGGCTCGACTCGGACCTCGATCCCGATACGTCCGGGACCGATTTCGAGAACCTCTTTATAATCGACGCCGACTTACAGACCGTCACTTCGCCCGACTCTCACAGCTTTTATCGCAACTACCACGTCCGGGGATCCGCCTTCAAGACTATCGTCGGCAGGAAGTGGGCCTTGAACGAGACAGGATCATATACCGACGTCATGATAATTGGTGACGCAGAGTACCCTTATGATCGAGGCCCCATGTTCGATTTCGTCGACGTCATCGACGACAAATTCGCCCGTCACCCCGCCAAGCCCGGCGAAGTGGGCTTGCGGCGGTTCGGTCCTTTTAACAGGCGTTTACTGGCCTGTTTAACGCCGGATAATACCGGATTAAACAACGCCGGGATCGTCGTGGAATTCTCATTCGACGGCGGGGCAACCTGGCAGAAGATTCCATGCGCGATAGAGTCGCTCGAAGACGAGGCCGGGATCCTGATAACAGAGCCGAATCTATCCGAGATGTTCGATAAGGCAGAATCCAAGATAGGATCAGGGTCACTCGAGTCGGTAGCCCTGAACTATTGGACCAGCCTGTGCCGCGATATATTAGACTCCAATTCCTTTAAGGACGGCGAATGGAATACCCGCGTTCGCGTCACCGCCAGCGTCCAGATGGATAAGCGCCTTATCCGCGACTCTCAGCCGTCGATCGATTCGGGCTCGCCCTTTTTACAGGCCAGATGCTACGACTATTCGGACAATTACTACCTCAGGCATCGATGCTCATCGAGCATCTTCGCGAGCGATACGCCGAGTCCCAACCTCGATCAGTCGGGTACACTCGATTCGCACATCGACAAAATCCGCTCGGCCAACGAGGACTTCTCGATCGCCGGGCGATTCGTACTCGAGCGACTATGGCTCGGCGACGGTATGGGCTGGCCGCAGTTTATGATCGGCGATGTGATAAAGGCTATATTCGGAAGGGACGCCGACCTCTCGGCATCATGGAACGAGTCAAAGAGGTACCCGGAAATAGTAAGGATCGAGTACCTGCCGCAGAAACAGCAGACAGTATTATTTACAAGAGACCTTCGCTTCTCTGCCTCGTAGGCAGGTGAAGCGATTTGCGATTTTAGATTTTCGATTTTCAATTTTAAGAAAGGATTTGAAAATGGACAGCATGGATTTTGCTTTTCTCGGATTCATCTTTGGCATGGGCACCATGCTCTTTATCTGGCGTATTTGGGCGTCGCCAAGCAGTACAGACAAAAAGCAAGGCCTGCCGAATTGCCCCGACCCGCCGAAACCGCCGAAGGCGGGCGACGAGAGAAGAAAGTTAGAAATGCATGGAATCAACTATCAGTAATATTTATGTGCCTGTAGGCACAATCGGAAATTGAAAATTGAAAATCGTAACTATTCAGTACGTTGTCCCCGCCGGTTATCAGCCGGGCGATTACGCTATGCTCCACGGCAACGGCGGATCCGGCGATATCGACTGGGAGACTCCCTTAACGGCCCGTCGTTACCCGCTCTATCCCAACGGCACCGGGTACCTGGGCTTTGGCCTGGCACCGTTCGGAAATTTCGCTTTCGGGTCCGGCCATTCGTCGGGCTCCGTCGGCTTTGGCCTGGTCCCGTTCGGCAACGGCCCGTTCGGTCGCGCCACCGCCGTCATCGAAGCGACGCAATTAGTAACCGAATGCGGCGACTACAAATACGGTTTCGCATGCTACGACAAGGCCGGCAACGTTCACGTCGGAGAGCCCGAGGAAGTGACGGTAGAGGTCCACACCGCACCGCCCAAACCGACCGGACTCGTAAAGGAATCTTATAACAAGACAACAGATGTTTTAGTGCTCAGTGTGGTGGCTTAGCCACATAGGTGCTTTAAGCACATAAATTTTATTAACCGTCCCGGCGAGCCGGGACTACTAACGTCCCTTAGGGACAAGGATTTGAAAATGAAAAAACTTGCGTTATTACTAACTATCGTTTTGATCGGCCAGTTATTATTCGCCGTCTGTCCGGATCCGCAGGACTGCCCGATCGATTTCGAGCATGATCCCAACCAGCTAACGTACCGCTCGTTAGGCTCGTTTACAATGACGATCAGTGGCGTACTCGAGCATGACTTTACCGCCTGCGATCCGGATATCGATAACGGCGGATTCGTATTCAACCTATTAAACTCACCGCCCGGAATGGCATTAACACCGGCCGGGCACCTGAGCTTCGCACCGCCGGCGATCGGGATCTATTACGCCGACGTCCGGGTCACCGATATCCCGATTGCCGGAACGCCGGGAACCGACCACGGCTCGATAGCGATAAGAGTAATACCAGAAAACCGACCACCAACAATAACCGGGTGCGTCCCTTCAGGGACATAAGTATTAATCCGCCTATAGGCGGCTTCAGGCAGGTAAGTATTAATCCCGCTGTAGCGGGTGCCTTAGGCACATAAGATCACGATATACGCAATACGATATACGACATACGCAATACGAGACCCGTTCTTTGACAAGTTAATAATGGTACCTCACAGGTACATGAATTTTATTTGCTTTTGGCTTTTGGCTTTGGTATGCCCATCGAGTCAACAAGTTCCTTGATGAAGGTTGCGTGTATTACCTCGCCAAGCTGAAGTTGTTTAAGTTCCACCCTTACTTCGTATGAGAACTGTACCTTCTGAGGGACGACAATTTCCTCTACGACAATACCGACGATTTTATGCCTGGACATGCCAACCGTAAGGGTGCGTCTGTATGTCGGATTTTTTTGAACGTAGTAGACCGGCCCCCCGCTGTTTCCTTTGAAGACTGTGAAATCAAACTTGAAGGTCTTGTGTATTTTCGTAGGTGTGATGGGGTAAGAGGCAATTCTTCCGCTACGCAGGATGGGAAAACCCAGAGTATTAGCCTCCGCACCCAACGGATACCCAAGACAGAGAAGCTCTTGGCCCGGGTGGATTTCATATTCCTTCAGTTTCTTGTCATCTATCAAGTAGTCTGTAGACAGGAGGTCCGTCACGACGTTCTTCGGTAAATCAACAACGAAAATGGCGGCGACATCCACATCAGGATGTTTCTTCCACAACTGCTTCTTCTTGTCCCTAATCTGGAGAGGGTGTTCGATACGCTTCCAGCTATTGTCCTTTTGTTTCTGGCGAAAGGTTAGTTTGATTTGCTCTCCCTTGGCATCGCGCAGAACGTGGTTCGCAGTGACCAAAACATGGAACCCCTTGAGAGGGTTCTTTTCGTCAAGCTTGCCTATGACAAAGCCGGTGCCCCAAATAACCTTTCCAGCGATAACACTCTGTCCGGTGATTTTGCATGTAGCTTCCATCATGAGTACGTTGAAGTTTTTTGCGGTTGCGATCGTTCCCGTGCTGATGACAATGAGCAGTGCGACTACGATATGATTTCGTTTCATTCTTTTGTCCATAACAATACCCCTTTCTTTTTTGGGATATTATCGCAGGGAATTGGCTCTTTAACAATAGTAAATAGTAAATAATAGATTAAAAAGGCCGAGGCGGCCGGACCAACGTCTCAAACCGGCTGTATAAGACTGCGGTCACAGTCGAATACATTTTTTCACCTCGGCACAAGAATAGCCTTACCAAAACCATCGTCAGAAAGAATACGCACCATGAGAACACTGTTCCCGTACATCGGTGGCAAGCATCGAATCGCAAAGCGCCTGGCGCAGGTATTGCCCGAGCACAAGTGTTACGTCGAGGTCTTCGCGGGCGCCGCCAATTTGCTCCTGGCAAAAGAGCCGAGCAAGTCAGAAGTGATCAACGACGTAAATTCGGACCTTGTAAATATCTTTAGAGTTATCCGCTACCACGCCGACGAGCTGCTAAAGGAGCTTGCGTTTCTTACCCATTCGAGAGAAGAGTTCAACGCATCTTTCGATCAGCCGGGCCTTACCGATATCCAAAGGGCCGCTCGTTACTGGTACCGACTGCGTACAACATTCGGCGGTACCGGATCTAAAGGTAACAGGAGCTTTTCGACAAAGACACTCGGCAAAGCGACGATCAGACTGGCCGACCTCGACGTACTCCAGTGGGTACATCATCGACTCGACGGTGTCCAGATCGAAAACGACGACTTCGAGCGGATCATAGATCGATACGATAGAAAGCACACCGTCTTCTTTTGCGATCCGCCGTATTACGAGGCCGCCGACTACGGTGTAAAGTTCGACTTCGACGATCACGAGCGACTGGCTACGGCCCTAAGGGCCATCAAGGGAAAGTTCCTAATGACAATCGGCAACCACAAAAGAATCCGCCCGCTATACAAGGGCTTTAATATAAAGACTTTTAACATCAGATACACGGTAGCAAGAGACAGCTCCGCAAAGTCCAGAAACGCCAACGAGCTATTAATAGCAAACTACCGCCTGCAGGCGGGTAAGATTTTTAACTAAAGGAGTTTAATCATGTGCAAAATGTGCGACGAAAATAACGGCCGTAACCAGGCCTGCCCGGATTGCACCCAGGGGCACGATCAATCTGTGGCTAAAGAAGACGATATTCTCGCCGTCTTCGACGCCGTCGAAGACGTACCGCCGCTTTCTTTCGCCGTAAATGTAAAACGACCAACAAAATCGAATTTGGAAAGGTGCAAACAATAATGAAGGCAAGTCTTATTTATATAACGAGAGACTTACAATATGGCTCACCCATTGAGCCCTACATACTTTGGAAAAGCAAGCCAAAATATCGCGACAACCAATGGTATTTAGATCATAACGACGCTTATATGATCATAGCGTCAATAGATACTCGCAATTTTGAAAAGATATTCCACGTCCGCCTTAAAGGCGGTCCGCGCTCGATCACCAAAAGGAGGTTAGTCGCATGAGCGTTTACGTTGACAAGATTATGCCGACGATAACCAACGCCAACTGGCGATACCCAAAGAGCTGTCATCTTGTCGCCGACAGCCTCGACGAGCTGCACGAATTCGCCGCCCGGCTCGGCATGAAACGTTCGTGGTTCCAGGACAAAAACGGCAATCTTCCACATTACGACCTGACAGTCAATAAGAGAAAACAAGCGGTCCGCCTCGGCGCCGTCGAGATAGACCAAAGAGAGTTCGTAGAAAAAATGCGAATCCACAGACAAGGTGGCTTAGCCACATAAGATTTAAGGAGTTATGGTTATGGCATTAAAAAATTATACATCAACGGTTCCAGCCTCGAGGTCTATTATGCACATTGAGGCTAAATTGGCCAACCATGGCGCCAGTCAGATCCTAAAACTCTACGACGATCAGAAGCGGGTCAAAGGGATCTGTTTTATTATTGTTATGGGAGGTCGGGAAATTCCGTTTAAGCTGCCGGCCCGGGTAGCGGAATGCGAAAACGTGCTGCGCTCGAACCTGTCATCGAGGGCCCGACCTGAGACCATAAAGAAGATAGCGGCCCAGGCAGAGCGGACGGCGTGGAAGATATTGCTCGACTGGGTAGAAGCACAAATGGCGATGATCGAGCTTGCCCAGGTCGAAATAATGGAAGTGTTCCTGCCGTATCTCTACGATCGCCAGGAAAAAAAGACCTACTTCGAACTCATCAAGTCGCGCGGCTACAAGGCGCTGCCCGGCGTAACAAAGATAACGAGTGACGAATAAAAACGAGTAACTGCTGATGCAAACCGTGTGCCTAACGGCCCACGGACAACTAAATAGTACTTCGAATCCCGTCACGGGATGGCCAGTTAGTTTTAGAGAAACCCGAAAAACTAACTGGAGTTTCTTTGCGCCCGTTTTTTTCGGCGAAAATTAATGTCCGTTTACAGGTCCGCATGTCCGTTTGAAATGTCCGCGCCCGCCGCCGAAAACCGAATCTTTAATTTGCCCGTAACGCGCCTGTGAGCCGTCGTTAAACGCTTCTTAAAGATTCAGTAACCAACCCCCCACATTATCATCTAAGTGTCCCGGATCCGCCCACAGGCCCGCTTGTTATCATCTACAACCCTCCCGCTCAAAACCCCCGCAACCCCAGTATTCCCGCGCCTTACCCCCATTTCCCGCCCATTCCCGCCAAACCAACCTTATTGCCATCTATAGTGTCAGTTTACACACAGTTAGAGTTTGGTGTAGTCTGCTGTAGTCCGCACCATACATGGCAATAATTACCCGAAGATGGCAACAACAGTCTGGGCAATATAGGTAAGATAGCAATAAAGGCGCATAAAATAACCACCAGCCCTCGTTCCATTTTTCGGTCTGGACACAAGCCCCAGGAACGGAAATTATCGCGGCGGTTTTGGCTAAACGCGAGACGATATAGGCAACGACTTGAACCGCCCCCAAAACCGCGAAACAGCGGACAAGATTGTTTTGAACTGCCTTTCGCTCCAGCACCATTCGACGGTAGCGACCAGCGTATATCCTTGCAGATAAAATTTAATTAGCTCAAGCTCTAAGCTCGCTGTCATTGCAGGCTTTGGGGCTGAAAATCACCAACAAATCCAGATTTCCTGAATAATCTCCTCCGCTGCGGCGACTTATTTGTGTAGAATATAACTTGATAGCCCTTTTTAAGGAGATTGGCTATGGCGGACAATGAAATTACATTGTTGCAGCATTTTGTTCAAACCGGCGATCCCGAGGCCTTTTCACAGATCGTTCATCGGCACGCCGGACTGGTTTACGGGGCATCACTGCGGATTCTTGAGGATACCACAAGGGCCGCTGATGTTGCCCAGGAGACTTTTCTCCAACTACTCCGGGATGCCGGTAAAATCACCGGCTCGGTGCCGAGCTGGCTCCACAAAGTCGCAACCCGCAAGGCAATTGACACACTTCGCAGCGAAAACCGAAGAAAACGCAGAGAAACCAAATACGCAGCCGACAAACCCCTCGAAACAACCCGCTGGGAGGACATGTCGATCTATGTCGATGAGGGTATGGGAGAACTTGACGACCAGACAAGAGAGATTTTAATACAGCACTTCTTCCAGGGCAAAACCGCGACCGACATCGCAGGGCAAATGGAAATATCTCAACCGACAGTCTCCCGCAGAATCGATTCAGGAGTCACGCAGCTTCGACAGGGCCTAAGAAGTCGTGGCATACTCGTTGCCGCCGGCGTATTAGGCTCTTTGTTAGTCCAAAATGCAGCCCAGGCCGCACCCGCTGCCGTACTCAAGGAACTTGGAAAAATTGCAATCGTGGGCACAGCTGCCACAACTTCCACAGCCGGCACATCCGCTGCCGTATCCGCGACATCCAAAGTTGCCGCAGGTATTGCTACGGGAGTCAAAGCCAAGATAATAACCGCAACCGCGATTGCCGCTGTTGGAATTGGAGGTGTTGCAACTTACAACCACGTATCAGCACCTGCCCCAAAGCCTAAACCGCAAACGACGCAAAAAGCACCGGCCCCAATCGTAAGATCCGTACCTGGAACAACAACTGCTCCCGTTCGACAAACACCAACTCAAACATACAACACCCCAACTGTGACCGAGACAGAACCACCGTTGATCGCTTCTGCCCAGCCGATAGATAATACTGAAAAACCAAAGCAGACACCTCCGCCCGTTGAAACAGAGAATGAATCCGAAGACCAACCAAGCGGATATGGCTTTGGTGGTGGAATGATGTTCGGGGCTCGAGCTGCCACTTCCGCAGAGCAGGAAGAACCAAACGAACCGCAAAACACAGAAAGAAGAACTCGGTCTCGCCGAAGCCGTCGATCAAGACGCTAATAGTTCACCGATCTCCATCAGAGAGTTCACAGTCATGAGCGATTAGCGTGGCAGACATGCAAGAGAATTGGCGATGTTGACAAGACTGTTTTGTCGCCATCGTTGAAAGTATATAATCCTTCAAAGAGGTATACTATGGGGCACTACAAGAGAACATCTCCAATCTTGATGCTATTCTGTATCGCTTTTCTGCCGGTCTGTATCGCTCAAACTGACAAAGTCCTTTCCGATAGGGAATTGCTAAGAGCAATGCGCGGTCGTGTTGCCGAACCGCCGGACAACAACAGCCCGGCGTCGGAAAAAGTTTTGGTGCCACTGAGCCCAAAAGAGCCCAGGAGCGAACCCGTACCTTCAGTGGTCAAGACCGAACGGAAAGTCCGACCGCCCCGAGTACCAGCCAGGCGGATGCTGCATTTTCCAAAGGATTGTGTCGTCGGGAGGGTCTATTTCCGGGACAAAGACATACCACTGGATCGGGCTAACTCATTCAAGCGCTGGGGAATGTTTGTCGAGGCAACTGGAGATATCTACGTACCCCAAGGCAAAGCCGTTAGGTTCGATCCCTACAAAATCGCATTCAAAAGCGGTTGGGCTCTTTCGACCCTCAAAGCCGATGACATCAAATTCATAACCCTCATGTGGTATGAAGATGCCGATGGTTCGGTGATGAAAGATATCGGTAGATTGACCGGATTGGAGCGATTGGCCTTAGCTTATTCTCAAGGCATTGAGACCGGATTGAAACATTTGGTTGGTTTGGATAAGCTTAAGTCTCTGGCGCTGCCCGGTCGTATTCCAAGCAGAGAGTTAGTTCATTTAGACAAGTTGCCCTCGCTGGAGACGCTGACTTTTTGTGGGCCGATGGTAACAGATGGCAAGATGGTGCAAATCGGCAAACTAACAACGTTGAAGGAACTCTCTATCGCCAACAACGAAGTTGGCCAGGGACTTGTGCACCTCCAGGGGCTTGTGTCTTTGCGCTTTTTGGGCCTACTCGGCAATCGCAATTATGATATCGACCGTTACCTGAAACACGTAGCCAGGCTAAGTCAGTTGGAGGAATTGAATCTACAGAACACCTGGGTCGGCGATGCGGGCCTGGCCAATCTAAAGGGCCTGACAAAACTCAAGATACTGCAATTGAGGAGTATTCCGAACACCGGCAGGATAACCAACGCCGGGATGGCCCACTTGAAGAACCTGACGTCGCTGGAAGAGCTGCAACTACCATCCCAAGGGATAACCAATGTCGGCCTTGCCCATTTGGCGGGCCTGGATTCACTGAGGAAGGTCAACGTCAGCGAAGATATAAATGACGAAGGTATAGCTGTGTTGGCAAAAATGAAATCTTTGGAGGGCCTGAATATTTACAGTAGTAATGTTACCGACACCGGGATGGCCGAGCTTGCCAATTGTTCTTCTCTCAAATCCCTGACCCTTGGTCGCTGCGCGATAACCAATGCGGGCCTGGCGCACGTGGCGAAGATCAAATCGCTGACCACACTGTCAATAAACAAGATCAGGCTTTCCGGTGAAAGATTAGATGTCTTGAAAGACCTGCCCAATTTGACCTCTCTTTCTTTCGGCCGTGTCGATATTGGCCAACCAGGTATTTCAAATATTGCGGGCCTTGACGGCATTACCCGCTTAAGCCTGTCACTTCCGAATTCAACGAGTTTCGGTGACAAAGATCTTGCAAAATTATCCGCTATGAGTTCCTTGAAGTTCTTGAGAGTTGTTACCAGAAGCTCATCAGAATCATTTATCACCGACCAGGGCCTGGAAAATATTTCGACTTTGACTGGTCTCGAGTACCTGCTTCTCGGAATAAATTGCGAAAACGTGACCGATGAAGGTTTGAAGCACCTCGAAGCACTTACATCACTTAAGGAACTCAATCTGCCCAGTTCTCGTATCACCATGGCCGGGATCGAGCGACTGAAAAAGAAAGTACCCGGCGTGTCGATTACCGCACCACCGCCCAACATGACCATGGAAGATTGGCGCATAAAGCTCAAGGCCATTCAGGCTGGGCGACCAGTCCGCGAACAAAGAAACCTCGCTAAATGAGAAATTAAGGAGTGAAACAATGCAGACCATTAAACAGGGGATGTTGCTTGTGGTTCTATTTTGGGCAGTCTTTGCGCCGGTTTGTATTGGCCAAACGGACAAAGTCCTTTCAGGTCGAGAATTGCTACGGGCGTTAAGAGACAAGGATGCGAAAAACAGCCGTCCATCAAGCGGCAGCGGAAATGCCAGTAGCAGGGCTATTTCGAAGTACCCCAACGCGACGGCATTGCTGGCTAAATACGCAGAAACGCAAGCCAAAATCAGAAGCTCTTTTATCAGCAAGCATGAAACTGTTGTTAACTTTGAAGCATATGATCCGGCCAGGCCTCAATTTAGGAAGGGTATATCTTATAAACAGCATCTTAAGGTCGAACTGCGTTCAGATGGGGCTAAGTATTATGCTTTTAATAAGTTGTGGGGGGACAACCCTGGCTCTCTCCCAACCACGGAAGAACATGCTAATATTGTGCATTCTCTTTGGGATGGCGAATCATATTACCAGTATCTTTACCATCCTGACAGCCCTGCTAAGCATGGTTTGAAAAATGGTTATCTTCAGTTAACACCGAAAGCTATGTTTAGGGTACCACCCAGCCGTATGTGTGACTCCGGCGACGGAGGGCCGTTAAGAGGGTTTTTTTACGGAAGCAATGAACGAATAGACTCCGATATCAGGCGGGCTGAGACAATATCGCTTCAACCTGGAACTGAAGAAATAAATGGGTCGCAATGTTACGTGATTAATGCGAGAACGAAAAGATGTGAATATAAAATATGGATCGATCCCGAGCACGATTATCATAT
>SDBT01001819.1_pt1 | contig 38146 bp, 36 predicted proteins | sample 2277101 | NCBI WGS metagenome assembly SDBT01 (sample SAMN10404973, study PRJNA504765) | marine sediment metagenome | isolation source: marine sediment core GS10_PC15, 103 cmbsf | place: Arctic Ocean: Southern Knipovich Ridge | collected 2010 | reverse complement strand
GTTCGGTTCCAGCGTCCGCAGCCTTTCTTATATAGCCGAGGGAAAAATAGAACTGGCGATAGAATTTAATGATAAACCCTGGGATTTTGCTGCCGGGCTGATTCTGGTAGAGGAGGCCGGTGGTCGGGCAACAGACCTTCAGGGAAATAAATGGAGTACTGCCAGCGCCGGCTATATCGCCTCAAACGGGATAGTGCACGAAGATATTTTAACGATAATAAATGCCTAAAACGACAGCCGAATTCCTCCTTCCAGCGCCTTTTGATAAATAGACCTGCGAAATCTCATAAAACCTTCGGCGTTTTTAAAGAACTGGCGGTTAAAGGTAATCTCTAAGCCGGTCCCTTCCCCCTGTTTGGTCTTTAAGGCTAGCTTAATCTTGCCTTTGGAGCCCAGGCAATAATCGAAGATAAATCTGCTTGAATGTTTCACTCCATCTTTATATTCAATTTCGAAATCGAGCGCCAGTTTGCGGCCCAATTTCCACTTGCCAAAAAAGACAATTTTTCTGACAATTTCTCTTTGTTTAGTTATCCTGATTCCTATCCGGTAGCGGATTTCTCCTTTTTTGGCAAAGATGCTCGGTGTTTCAAGCATCACCCTGAAATCAAGGGAGGAGTTCGTGCTTTTTTCTATCAGAAACCTCAGCCGGTTTTTCCCGGTTATTTCCCACACACCATTGAGGGTAAGATATCTCTTTAATTTTACGCCTCTTTTTTGATAAATCGTTCTATAGCAATAAATGATTTCATAGTTTTTGCCTATTTCCCACCCACCCCTGAATAAAAGCTCATCTGGTTGGCGCTGGTATTTTCCTACCAGGAATTTTAAACGGTTATTCCGGTCGGCCTGCCAGGTCCCTTTAAGTTTTAAAAGTTTGGTAGTGGCCCGGCCGTCTTTATGGCGTGTAGTGTAGTTGAAGACCAGCTCGCTGGCATCGGCAGTCAGGATATTCCCGGTTAAAATAAGGGAATTTCCCAGTTTTTGGGTGCGGGATTCGAACAGAGAAAGTTTCAGATTATGTTCAGGAGTTAGAGCCCACTTGCCGGTAAACTTTATTTTATGCAGGGGAGTTTCTTTTGGCCGGCCCAGACGGGAGGTTAAATGATAGATAAGAGAATTATCTTTGTCAATAGTGAACTTTCCATCGAGAACCACCTTTTTATAAAGCGGTGAATCCGGGGCAAAGGGTTCAGTAATTACCAGCCGGTTTAGGGGGTCAACTTCGTAGGTGAGTTTCTGCCCGTTACTCTTCATCCCAATCTTTTACCTTTTGCCGCAGCTTCTTTGCCTGGGACCTTTTTTTCTTTTGTTTTAAAATCCGTTTTTTGACTGCCGGCGATATCTTGGTTGGTATTCTCCGTTTTTTCTTTTTTCTGGCCTTCAGCAGTTTTTGTTTTAATCGCTCGAGGGCCAGGCTGCGATTACGGGCCTGGGAGCGGGACTCAGTTGCAACCACTGTTATTCCGGTAGGGATGTGCCGGATGCGGACCGCGGTCTCTTTTTTGTTTTTTCTTTGTCCTCCCGGACCGCTGGATCTATAGTATTCTATTTTAATGTCTTTATCTTTTTTCATATCCTCTCACCATTGGCACAAATCTTACCGGGATGATGTATTCAATTTCTATTTTGCCTTTCTTTTTTACCAATACCTTTAATTCTTGTGCTTCCTCGCCCAGAGGTATGACTAACCTGCCTCCATCGGCTAATTGGTCAATCAGGGCCTGGGGAACATCGGGAGGGGCACAGGTAACAATTATTGCATCGAATGGGGCCTGTTCCGGCCAGCCCTGGTAGCCATCACCGCATTTGACCTTGATATTCTTATAGCCCAGTTGATTAAGCAACCTTTCTGCGCTTTGGGCTAGCTCCGGCAAGATTTCAATGGTATAGACCTCCTCGGCTATCTCCGCTAAAATCGCTGCCTGATAACCTGAACCAGTGCCTATCTCTAAGACCTTTTCATCGCCTTTCAACAATAACAGTTCTGTCATTAAGGCAACGATATAGGGCTGGGAGATGGTCTGACCCTGGCCAACAGGAAGGGGTTGGTCATAGTAGGCAAAATTTCTGAGGCCCGGCGGAACAAACAGGTGTCTTTTTACCTTCCCCATTGCTGCCAATACTTTTTTGTCCTTGATTCCCCTGGCCTCTATTTGGAGTTTAATCATTTCCTCCCTTTGCCGGGAGAAATCTGTTTTGCCCAGGACGCCATGGTTTAAAAGAGAAAATAGACCCAGGACTACGGTCAAAAGAAAGATAACTTTTTTCTTCATAATCATCCTCCAATTATGTTATTATATTATCAGAGAATGCGGCCAGAGGCAAAGTGTTTTTAAATGAAGACATAATTTAGAAAAATCCCTATCTGCTGGCAGGCGTTCGCTCCATAAGTTGCGTGCTCATTAAAGATCCCTAGATCCTTATCGGGACATTTTGAACGGGATTTAATTCGCACATGAACTTACGTCGTCCGCCTGAAGCGGACTCCGTAAGTTCAGTGCTCATTAAAGGAGAAAGAGATGGGTAATAAAGATTGCCTGTTTTGCAAGATAATAAATAAGGAGATAGAAGCCAGTGTGGTCTATGAAGATAAAGATACCCTGGCCTTCAAGGACATCCATCCCCAGGCGCCGGTTCATATTTTAATTATTCCCAAACAGCACATTGAGAGGATATCTGATTTAGACGAACAAAAAAAGGATATTGTCTCAAATCTGATTTTAACCGCCAACAACCTGGCTAGAGATAACAAAATAGACAAGCAGGGCTACAGGCTGGTCTTTAACTGCGGAGCTGATGCCGGCCAGCTCGTATTTCACGTTCATCTGCATCTATTAGGCGGGAGAAAAATGGCCTGGCCGCCGGGATAAAAGATATGCCAATCCCAAGGAGAAAGATGATTGAATACGTTTTTCTGACGATAGCTGTAGTAGTGTTTGTTATTTTTTATCTGAGGTGGTTTGAAAGGCATAATATATTTTTTCCTACCCGGAAGATAGAATTAAGGCCCGATTATATCGGCTTAACTTATGAAGACGTCTATTTTAACTCAGCCGACGGCGTTAGGTTGAACGGCTGGTTCATCCCTGTTTCCCGGTCAAGCCCCACGATTCTTTTATGCCACGGCAATGCCGGCAATATTGGTCATCGTCTGGGGATAATCAGGATATTCAATAGATTGAATCTCAATGTCTTCATATTTGATTACCGGGGTTATGGCCAGAGCAGCGGCCGTCCCTCAGAAAAAGGGACGTATCTTGATGCCCGGGCAGCCTATGATTATTTAGTTTCCAGAAGCGATATAGACAAAGATAAAATTATATTCTATGGAAAATCTTTGGGGGGAGCGGTTGCTGTTGATTTGGCTAGCAGGGTTAATCCCTGCGCTGTAATTATAGAAAGCGCCTTTACTTCCACTCTGGACATCGGGAGGGAGCTTTATCCATTTCTTCCGGTAAGGCTTATGGTCACTATGAAATATGACACCCTTTCTAAAATTAAAGGTTTGACCGCACCCAAACTGATAATCCATAGCATTGATGACGAGATTGTGCCGTTCCATCACGGCCGCAGATTATTTGAGAATGCGGACGAGCCTAAACAGCTTTATCAGATGAGCGGCGGCCACAATGAGGCGGTATCAGAGGCTGAAGATGAATTTGCAGAGAGAATTGATAAATTTCTTTCTGCATACGGGATAAGATAATATGCGCAGGATTCTATCTTTTTTAACAGCAGACGCATTAATGTTACTGGCAGCCGTGTTGATGGCCGGGTCTGTATTAGGAGGAGGCGGGGAAATGGACAAAAAGGTAATAAAGCTGCCAGCGGTTAAAATAAGCAGGGCCCTGGGTGTTGAGGAGGCCATCTCTAAAAGGCGGTCGCGGAGAAAGTTTAAAGACACCTCCTTAGACCAAGAAAAACTATCCCATCTCCTCTGGGCTGGGCAGGGCATTACTAATAGAGGTGGCTTTCGGGCAGCGCCTTCGGCAGGGGCAACGTTCCCGCTTACTATCTATGTAGTTATTGGGAATGTAGAAGGTATTCCCGCGGGCCTTTATCGTTATAAGCCAGACAGTCATTGTCTGGAGGCCCTATCCAAAGGAGACTTACGCAAAGACCTTAGTCGGGGAGCAGGCGGCCAGGCAATGATTGCCGAGGCGCCAGTAAGTATCGTAATAGCCGCGGATTACAGCCGCACAACAGGCAGATATGGCCAGCGAGGTCGTCGCTATGTAGATATGGAGGTGGGCCACGCCGGCCAGAATATCTATCTGGAGTGTGAGGTCCTGGGCCTGGGGACCTGTGCTGTTGGCGCCTTTAACGATAAAAGCGTCAAGGAATTGCTGGGTATTGTTGAGGAGCCGCTTTATATTATGCCCATCGGGATCCCGGATTGAATGAAGGCAGAGGTTAGGAGAAATCTGAAAATTTTCCAAATTAGGTGCTTGCCAGTGTGAAGCAAACAAAAATAGTCTATTCAAAAAAATATCATCTCGATATAGGCCCACACGTATTTCCCACAGTTAAATATGATTTAATTAAAAAAAGGCTGGAGGCAAGCGGGGAGTTAAGAAATAAGGTTTTGTTTATAGAAGCAGGCCCTGCTTCTGTTGAGGATGTCTTACTCGTTCACACAAAGGAATATCTGGATAAATTAATCAATGGGAGGCTTACCCAGGAAGAAATACTCAGATTAGAACTGCCCTATTCTAAGAAAATAATCGAGGCCTCCTTTATTTGCTGTGGCGGGACAATGGCCTGTTCAGAAATCGCTTTAGAAGATAAGCTCGGCATACACCTGGGCGGCGGTTTTCATCATGCCTTTCCAGACCATGGAGAGGGCTTTTGTGTTTTAAACGATGTAGCCATATCAATCAGAAGGTTAAAAAAGGATAAAAAGATTGGCAGGGCGCTGATTATTGATTGTGACCTGCATCAGGGTAACGGAGATGCATTTATTTTTTCAAAAGACCCTGATGTTTTTACCTTTTCTATCCACCAGGAAAACAACTATCCATTCTTTAAGCCAAAAAGTGATATGGATATCGGGCTTGAAGATGGAACGGGCGACCAAGAATATTTAGCCTGCCTGCAGAAAAATATCCCTTCTATTATAGGTAGATTCAGGCCGGATTTTATTATCTACCTGGCCGGCGCTGATCCATATAAGGATGATCAGATTGGAGGCCTTGGTCTGAGGATCGAGGGGCTTAAGGAGAGGGACGAATTTGTTTATTCCCAGGCAAGGGACAATAACATCCCGGTGGCTATTGTCCTGGCCGGTGGCTATGCCGGCCGTGTTGAGGATACGGTTGAGATACATTTTAATAGCATAACCAGCGCAATAGACATAATCGGTAATTGAGGACGGTTAAACAACAATCAAATGGATAAAGTCAGGGCACACGTTTTGATTTCAGGGTCAGTCCAGGGAGTTTTTTTTCGTGCCAATGCCGTGTATCAGGCCCAGGATTTGAACATTACCGGTTGGGTAAGAAATTGCCGGGATGGCCGGGTAGAGCTAGTTCTGGAAGGAGAAAGATTGGCAGTGGACAGGATGATTAGTTGGTGTCATAAAGGTCCGCCTGGCGCAGCAGTGGATAATGTAGAAATCAAGCGGGAAGATTATCAGGGAGAATTTAGTTCATTTTCGCTCAGATATTAACAATCATCATCCCAGCGACTATAACTCCATTCCCACTGGGTAGGATATTTATGTATATAATCTTCTATGATTCTGGTCAGCTTTTCAGAGTAATCTGAAACAATACTTTGAAAGTCGCCGGTCTTTTTAATCTCCATCGGCCTTTTGATAATTATCTTATGGTGGTCGCCTTTTTTGCGGACTACGAATATGGGCAGGATTGGAGAGCCGCATCGCCGGGCAAACACCAGTGGACCGATGGGAGTAGCCACTTTTCTATTAAAGAATTTGGTATATACCCCACCCTTTCGGTCACTCTGGTCTATCGGTATAAGCAGGAAGTCATTATTTCTTAAGGCTCTAATAGACTCTTTGACACACTCGTCCGGCGGTTCAGTAAGAATACCTTTGGCCCCTGCCTTTTCTCTTAGCCCTTCCACAAAGGTCTCAATCCGCTTTTCCTGTAAGGGCCTGATAAGATAGTTTACTGGATAACCCTCAAGCCTTAACCCGGCGCCCATAATAACGAAGTTTCCGATATGGGCGGTTACCCCGATTACACCCTTTTTTAAAGAAAGGGCATAGTCCAGATATTCCCTGCCTTCAACAGTAAATAATTTCTTCTTTCTTTTTCCAGAAAACTGGGGGAAATAGACAAGCTCTACAAAACCCTTGACAATATGCTGGATATTCTGAAGGCAGATTTCTTTAGGTTTTTTGTGGTCTATTTTATTTCCGAAGGCAATTTGTAGATTATCCAGAATGCTTTTTCGGTAGCCTTTATTGAAGTGAAAGATACAATAGCCGATGAAACCACCCACTATTGAAAAGAATCTTACTGGAAATATAGAGATAAGCCTGGTGCAGCTCAGCCTTAAGAGAATAAAACCGAACCAGTCCCTAAAGTTGACCTCAGAATGTTTGTCAGGATGGTTTTTATCCATAGATATTCGATATTATAACCCATAATACAAAAATTTCCAAGTATTTTATACATACAGAGCCAAGTTAGGCACACTTTCCTGTTTGGCTCACCTGCCTACACTGCAGGCAGGCGAGGCGTCTCTGGATTGTAAAGATTTTGTAATTTATGATTGCAATTATAATAAGCGGGGAGTATAATTAAAATAAGCGTTGAGGTCTATTTGAGGTCTATTTGAGGTCTATTTGAAGTTAACATCAATAAATCAATAAACTAACATAATATAATATTAAAATGAAAATAGGCGCAAAAATAACTTTTTCTTTTTTCCTAGTAACGCTATCGATTATAACTTTAGCAATATGTGTTGTGTATATTATAGAGAAAAAAAATCTGGGAGATGCCATATTTGCCCATTTAAGTGCTACTGGCGAGGCAAGGGTAGATCACATTGATGAATTATTAGAGATGCAGGAAGCCCTGGTAAAACAGTTATCCCAATGCACGGCTTTAGAAGACCTTTTATCCACAAGCAGGCAGGCCTCTGATTACGCCGAGAAATTCAAACTAGCTACAGAAGAGTTGGAAGGGGCACAAAAGGTCAATAAAAGGTTTTTTTATGAATCCTTTCTCTTAAATAGAGAGGGCAAAATCGTTGTCTCCAGCGACAAGACCCGCATCGGTCTGGATAGGGCAGGTGATGAATACTTTTTTGAGGCAAAGGAAGGACTTTATGTCAAGGATGCCTATTATTCTGAGATTACAAAACAACGTTCATTAGCATTTTCTGCACCAATCATAAGCAGAGAAACAAAAGAATTTTTAGGCGTGGTTGTTAACAGGGTTAGTTTAGATACGCTGAATGAAGTAACCACTGACCGGACCGGCTTGGGTGAGACAGGAGAGATATATTTAGTAAATAGAAACGGATATATGTTAACCTATTCCCGTTTTGTAAAGAATAACTTTCTTCAATCGAAGGTCGATATTCTAAAAGCAAGAATATCTTTTGAAAATGCTGAAGAAACCGGCGTAATCACACATGAACACGAACTTTCTATATATACAGATTACCGGGGGATTAGAGTTCTGGGCGTGCACATCCTTGTTCCCCGGATGGAGTGGTGCCTTTTGGCCCAGATGGATGAAGGGGAGGCGTTTGCACCTCTGAATAGATTAAGTTTTGTTTTAGTTGCTCTGATGATTCTGTTGCCGATACTAAGCTGGCAGGCAGGGAGATTTACTGCAAGACTCATTGCCGGGCCTATCTATCATCTGCGTAAGGGTGCTGAGATAATCGGCCAGGGAAACCTCGATTATAAAGTAGGCACAGAGGCGACCGATGAAATCGGCGACCTCTCCAGGGCTTTTGACCGGATGACCCGTGATTTAAAAAAGACCACTACTTCAATAGGCAGCCTCCAGCGGGAGGTTGTCGAGCGCAAGAAGGCGGAAAAGATTATTGCGGAAAGTGAAAAAAGATACAGGATGCTTTTTGATTTATCTCGAGATGCTATTATGACGCTTGCTCCTCCATCTTGGAAATTTACATCAGCGAATTTAGCCACAATCAAACTATTTAAAGCTAAGGATGAAACAGCGCTTACAGATAAAAGGCCATGGGATGTATCTCCGGAGTATCAAACCGAGGGGGAGCTTTCCTCTGTGAAAGCTAAACGCATGGTAGAAAAAGCAATGAGTGGAGGAACAACTTTTTTTGAGTGGAATCATATGAGATTAAATGGGGATGTTTTTCCAGCTAGTGTCCTGCTTTCAAAAATTGAGTTAGATGGGAAACAGCAATTGCAGGCAACAGTAAGAGACATCACCGAGCGCAAGAAGGCGGAAGAGGAATTACGGACAAGCGAGAATAAATATAAAACGCTTCTTGAAAATCTTCCCCAGAAGATTTTTCTTAAAGACAAAGAATTACATTATCTCTCCTGCAATGAAAATTATGCCAGAGATTTAAATATTAAACCTGATGAGATTGTCGGAAAGACAGATTATGATTTTTTTCCAAAAGAATTGGCTGAGAAATATAGAACGAATGATAAAAGAATTATAACATCGGGAAAGATAGGAGATGTTGAAGAAAAATATATTGAGCATAGACAGGAACGACTTGTCCGCACCATCAAAATTCCGGTCAGAGATGAACAGAATAATCTGATTGGAATATTAGGCATTTTCTGGGACATCACCGACCGCAAAAAGGCAGAAGAAAAGACAAGAGAAGCTATTGAAATAAAATCTGAATTTACTTCTATGGTTTCGCATGAATTAAGGACTCCCCTTACCGCCATAAAAGAGGGCATTGCCATTGTTTCAGACGGTTCAGCAGGGTCGGTGAATGATGAGCAAAGAGATTTTTTGGATACAGCAAAGAGAAATGTAGATAGGCTTGCCAGATTAATCAATGATGTCCTGGATTTTCAAAAATTGGAAGCCGGGAGAGTGGATTTTAATATTGAAGAAGGCAATATAAATGAGGTTGTCAGGGAAGTTCAGAAAGAACTGGTTTCCCTGGTAAAAGAAAAGGGATTGGATTTTATTCTCAAACTTGATGAAAAGCTACCCAGGATAAGATTTGATAGAGATAAAATCATTCAGGTCTTAACGAATCTTATCAATAATGCCGTTAAATTCACCAATAAAGGAAGTATTACAATAAGCACCTCTCGAGAAGGCAATACTGTCCGTGTTTCAGTAAAGGATACCGGCGCGGGTATTGGGAAAGAAGATATACCGAAGCTATTCCATAAATTTGAACAGCTGACAAAAGGCACCTATAGAAAAACAGGAGGGACAGGCCTGGGCCTGGCTATTTCAAGAGGGATTATTGCGGGCCATAAAGGCAAAATCTGGGCAGAGTCAGAACCGGGCAGAGGCACTACCTTTCATTTTGTTTTGCCTATCGATAAACAGAGAGGTTAATATGGCAGGAAAGATATTAGTTGTTGATGACGAGCCTGATATTCTTAAAATGGTTACATTCAGGTTGAAAAAAGAAGGCTATGAAGTTATAACAGCAATGGATGGTCAGGAAGCCCTTGATCTGGCAAACAGGGAAAGGCCTGATTTAGTGCTTTTGGATTTACGCCTGCCCGTTATGGATGGATACGAGGTCTGTAAAGCCTTAAAGGCAGACGAAAACCTGAAACAGATACCGGTTGTTTTTTTAACGGCGAGTGTTGCAAGCAGTATTGTCGAAAAGGTAAAGGCATTCAAGGCGGAGGGTTACTTGATAAAACCGTTTGACCCGGTAAAATTATTGGAAACAGTAAAGAAATTTATAAAATGAGAGGTGTGAAATGAAGAAGAAAATTTTGATTGTAGATGACCAGAAGGACGTGTTAAAGGTTTTGGATAAGAGATTTTCCGGAGCCGGATACGCGGTTATCAAGGCTGAAAACGGCAAGGATGCCCTCTTGCTGGCTAAGGCCGAACATCCCGACCTGATAATACTTGATATTATAATGCCGGTAATGGATGGCGCCGAAACAGCGGCTGTTTTAAAAGAAGATCCCCAGACAAAGGACATTCCGGTAATCTTTCTGACCTGTCTGTTTACAGAAAAAGAAGAGCAAAAGGAAGGTCACGTTGTGGGAGGCAAGTTTTTTATTGCCAAGCCCTATAATCCGAATGAGATGCTTGCAATAGTAGACAGGTTCTTGAAATAATAAATGCAGATGAAGAACCACAGATGATCACAGACGTCATTGCGAGCTCTTGACATTGAAAATGTCAAGGGCGAAGCAATCTCTCCGAGGGGAAGCTTTGCGCTTTCAAAAACAGAGATTGCCGGTTAATTTGTGAAATTAAAAGTGGAGAAGGGAGATGGCCGAAGATAATATACTGGTGGTAGATGATGAAGTTGACGTAACAAAAATGATAAGCGCAAGACTGAAAAAGGCCGGCTATAATGTCCACGGTGTCTTGAATGGTAAAGAGGCAATAGATTATGTTAAGACCAATCGGCCGGATTTAATGCTTTTGGATATAATGATGCCGGGAATGGATGGTTATGAAGTAGCCAACCGACTCCGCAAGGACCCTGAGATTTCGCTTATCCCGATTATTATGCTGACCGCCAAAAAATCTACGGGCGACAAAATAAAATCCTTAAAAATGGGCATTGAGGATTATATAACCAAACCGTATAATCCCGATGAGCTGATTGCCAGAATAGAGGCAGTGTTGAGAAGGACAAAAAAAGAAAGGCCTGGCGGGATTGCTTTATCTTCTGATGACCGCAAAAGGATAGATTTCCTCAAGAAAATGATAAACGATAAGGTTGATAAACTGGCACCGGAGTATAATATGGCCAGCTTAAGCGGATACGGTTATTCTTACGCTGCAGAATTTTTCGGCACAACCGATGGTTCTGAATTAAACCATCTATCGCTTATGGCAGACCGGGGATGCTTTATAAAAAAATTTTTTGATAAGATTTTGGTCTGTCCATACTGCAATCATCATGATATCAATGTTCGTGAAGTATCTCCCAGTAACAACAGCGCCGATATTTCAATGGTTGAGATAATTCATCATTTTCGCTGTGGATATGTGGGCGCAGAGCAGGAATTCAAGCAGGATGTCCGTTATATCTGTCCGAAATGCAATATGGAATTGCGGCAAATCGGGGTCGATTATGATAAACCCGGCCAGACTTATGTCTGCAATGAAACCGGAGAAAAGTTTACCGAACCAAAGGTCTATTGCCAGTGCAGAAACTGCCAGAAATTCTTTGATGTTGACAGCGCCGTCCGGCAGGATATCTTTTCTTATACGCTTACTGACCGGGGCAAGGAAGCAGTAAGTACGGGTCGCTTCGTTGAACTAAACCTGGAGCAGGCCCTGATTGATCAGGAGATGAATTTATACAATGTAAGATATTTCAGAAAGCGATTTGCCGATGAAATGGAACGTTCCAAAGATTTCAAAAGGCCATTTTCTTTAATTCTTATCAGCATATCGGGTTTTGACGGGCTGATTAAAGACCGGGGAGCTACCGAGGTTGGAAATATCTTAAAAGAGATAGCCCGGATATTAAAGGAAAATATGAGGGCAGTAGATGTCAGCGCGCGCTATGAAAAGAACGCGTTTATAACACTTCTTCTGGAAACAGATAAAAAGACCTCAGAGAAATTGGCAAAGAGTATCAAGGAAAAGATTGATGCCTTGCGGAAGAAGGATTTAAATATTCATCTGGCTGTTGCTTCCTACCCCGAAGATGCCACCACCGAAGACGGTCTTATAGAGTATCTTCTAAAAAATAAACAAAGAGGCGCATAAAAATGAGATTGCGAAAGGTTGAGACATTCAGGCCTGATCAGACCCAGCTCAAAAGACAGAGTCCCAAAAGGCCGATTCTCAAAATAATCAAATTTTTGATTTTTATTTTGATACTCTTGCTTCCTGTAGCTATCTGGAAAAGTATCAATCATGATGTTATCCGCTGCAATGGGATTGTTATGGGCCAGATGGAATTAGAGATGGGAGAACTGAAACCGTCGCAAATTGTCTCCGATCTAGAGGGAGAAATTGTTGAACTCTATGTCGAGAGCGGTGACAGGGTGCAGAAAGGAAGCCTGCTTGCTGTTATCAAACCCTCAGAGGGCGGGATAGCCGGTCTCAGTCATTTAAGGCCAGAGAATGAAGTAGTGGTGGTAAACAAAAATAAAAGGGTTGGGGATTCTGTCAAAAAAGGAGATGTGATATATGAAGTTCTACCGGTTGGGGTGTATTGGATTGAGGCATTTGTCCCTGAAAAATATATAAACCAGCTGTCTGTCGGACAAAAGGCCCAGGTCTACACAACCTCTCCCTATAAAATCTTTAATGGGAAAATTGATTTCATTTCGGCAGAGGTAGAGAATATGCCTAAAATGTTTTTGCAGTATTACTATTCACCCAAAAGGGTTTTCCGGGCAAGGATATCTTTGGTTGAGCAGAAAATACCTTTGAATTTCTTGAAATTTGGATTGGCTGTAAAATGCAAGATATTTAAAAATGATATATGATTTTTTCAGCCAGACTTACGCTTACATACAAGCCTGCATAGATAATCTCAAAACGCGCCCGCCGTTAGTTTTATTTTTGCTTTTTGCCCCCGCCCTTCTTTTTGATACAGTCCGCTATTATGTCACAAACACGATTGTATTTTTCTTGAGTATTTTCAAGGAGAACCGGCCTGAACAAGAGCCTCCGACAGCATATACTCCGATGGTAACCGCGTTAGTGCCTGTTTTTAACGAAGGCAAGAGGATAAAACACACCCTTGATGCCGTGCTGGAAAGCGATTATCCTAATTTAGAGATTATTGTTATTGATGACAATTCCCAGGATGAAACCAGCCGGATTTGCAAAACCTATCAGGATAGAGGGCTGATAACCTATCTACGCAAGGAACAGTGGGCCGGCAAACCATCATCGCTCAATTATGGACGCTGGTTTGCCCGGGGAGAAATCATTGTTCATCTTGACGGTGATATCGTTCTCACCAGAAACGCAATAACAGAGGTAATAAAGCCTTTCAGGGATCCTAAGGTGGGGGTGGTAAGCGGCAACCTCAAGGTGTATAATGACCGGGAAAGTCTGGTTAGCCGGCTGCAGGCGGCAGAATATGGAATATGCATAAGCATTGGCCGGCGCTGGCAGGCAATGACCGATACCCTGCAGATAGCATCAGGCGGGTTCAGCTGTTTTAGAAAAGAGGTGCTTAGTGACCTGAAGGGTACGGACCAGGATATTGGAGAGGATTTAGACATAACCATAAAGGCGAGGAAGTTGGGGTTCAAGGTGGCCTTTACCCCCAAAGCGATTGCGATGACTTTTGTCCCGAATACCTGGGGCGGTTTATTGCAGCAACGGGTGAGGTGGGACAGGTGCTATGTAAGGCTGAATCTGAGAAAACACCGGAATATGTTTGATTTTCACGCATTTCGCTGGGGAGATTTTTCCGCAGGCCTGCAGGATATGTTATTTAATGTTATCTTGCTTTTCGCCTTTCCAATATATATAATTCTTGTACTTATTTTTGCCCCCTATCTTTTTCCTTTTATTTTTATTGTAACATATTTATATTATGCTATTATGGATCTGGGACAGATTATCATTGTAACGCTTCTTTCAGAAAGTCCGGGTCGTGATGTCGTTTTTATTCTTTATGCGCCTTTGTTTTTTCTCTATAGTTTATTCCTCAGGGGGGTTCGAATGCTCGCTTATTTTTTGGAGACAATAAGGTCGGATTATTTAAAGGATGGCTATTTTCCCAAGGAAATCTGGGAAAATATGCCAAAGTGGTAAGGCAGGGCAGATATGCATATCAGAAAAAACATCTTTATTTTAACAGGAGGAGTAATTCTTTTACTATGCTGCGGGGCAGCATGTTATGCCGGAGAAAATACATTGGAGTTAGGGCTTGATGATTGCATAGAATTAGGGTTTGAGCATAATCCGGAAATTCTCAAGGCAAAGCAGGAGATAAGAAAATCGCACGGCTATCTGATGGAAAACTTCGCAAATTTTATTCCCTCGATACGCCTGGAATATAACTACATAGATACAAGCAGCCCGCAGTTAGGAATGGGAGTAGCAAGTGAATATTTTCTCTACGCCAAGAGCGCGGCCGGGCTACATGTCAAGCAGGCCCTTTTTAGAGGCGGTGAATATTATTATAAATACAGGAGAGCAAGGTTAGATTTAGAGAAGTCAAAAGAGTTTTATATGGCAGCGCGCGATGAACTCATCTTTGACATTAAAAACGCCTATTATGATTTACTGCTTACCGAAAATCTCATTTTGCTTAATACAAAATCAAAAGGCAGGATGGAGGCCTATGCCCTGAAGATTAAACGCAAGAGCCAGGTGGGGGATGTTCATAAATATGAAATCCTGAGGTCAAACATAGAGATAGAAAATACAGGGGTTGATATAATAAATTTAGAAAAAGAAAGGTTGTTTGTGGAGGCCAAGTTGAAAAAGCTGCTTATGGTTAAGAACACTGACAGCATTTCTATTAAAGGAGAGCTGGTATATACCGATGAGCAGGCAGAGGCAACCTACTCTCTGGATTCAGTGTTTGAACAGGCCCGGGAAGCAAACCGTAAGCTCAAAGTAGCAGAGCTTTCCAGGGATATTGGGAAAGAATCAATCAACGTCATGTCTTCAGGGTATTCTCCGGCGGCCTCGGTCAGGGCCGGGTTTTATGAAACTTCCGATGAGCTTTCCATTAACTCGCGTTATCGTTATGACTGGTCTTTAATGTTCAATGTTAGAGTGCCTATCTTTGATGGCGGCAAAATAGCCTCTCTTGTTTCGCAATCAAAGTCAGAGTATTCCAAGCTGAAGGTCACAGAAGAGGCGCTTAAAAAACATATTTTCTATGAACTGGAAGAAGCGATCGCGGACCTTAAAAAGACGATTGAATTGCTCAAAAAGCAGAAAAGGCTTGCCAATGATGCCCAGGCCGCCGTAAATATGGTCTGGGTTTTATATGACCGGGGTGAAGTTGTGCAATGGGATATGATCGACGCCCATAAAAATTATATAAAGGCAGAGTCCAATCTTTCAAGATTTATAAGGGATTATAATATTTTAACGGCCAAGATAGAATATTTAACAGGCAAATAATAAGGAGTTATCTTTGCTGTGGCTAAGAGAAAAGTGAGGACCAGGCTTTTGAGAAAAGACACCAGCAGAACTAAGGCAAAGCCAAAGAACATATTGATAACCGGCGGCCTGGGTTTTATTGGTTCTCATCTGACCAGGGCCCTGATAAAAAAAGGCCATAACATATGTATTATAGATGATTCTTCTACCGGCCGGGTTGAAAATATCAAAGACATTCAGAATAATAAACGACTGCGTTTAGTTACGGGTTCTATCACCGATGAGGTACTTTTGAGTAAGGCAATCGAGGAATGTGATTTTATATACCATTTAGCAGCCACTGTCGGAGTCAAAAACGTAGTTGATCGGCCGCTGGATACCATAATATATGATACATTTGGTACAGAGTCGGTTTTGAGATACGCTTCGGCAAGAAAAGTTAAGGTGCTGCTTACCTCGACTTCAGAGGTGTACGGCAAGACACAATCTTTGCCTTTTGAAGAGGGTGGGGATGTTGTACTCGGTTCGCCGGATATAAACAGGTGGAGTTATGCCTGTTCAAAATTATTGGACGAATTTTTAGCAATGGCCTATCACCGGGAAAGAGATTTAGGAGTAGTGATAGTAAGACTCTTTAATATTGTCGGCCCGGGCCAAGTGGGCCATTACGGTATGGTTCTGCCGCGGTTTTTTAAAAGCGCTCTGGCCAATAAGCCGATGCATGTTTATGGCGATGGCACCCAGAGACGCTGCTTCACTTACATTGATGATGCTATAGATATATTGATAAAACTTGCCAATTCCAAAAAGGCCAATGGAGAGGTTATAAACCTGGGCAGCAACCAGGAAATATCGATTAAGGACCTGGCCCTGAAGGTAAAAGAGATTACAAACAGCTCCTCAAGGATAGTCTTTGAACCTTATCATAAGTATTATGGCAGTCATTTCCAGGACATAAAAAGGCGCATTCCCGATTTGACAAAATTAAAGAACATTGTCGGAGTTACCCCCTGGACCACCATAGGCGGAATTTTACAAAAGAGCAAACATTATTATTTAAAATCCAAGGATTAAGCCAGCCCCTTTTTGAATCTTAAAGAGCTCAGGGCAAGAATGCCCAGACCCATAATTAGCAAAATCAGTAACTGCGGCCAGAGAATAGATATCCCCACCCCTTTTAAAAATAATCCTCTTAAAATAACCAGGTAGTATCTTAGCGGGTTAAGGTAGGTAAAGTATTGGACAATCTTGGGCATGCTTATAATTGGGAATATAAATCCGGAAAGCAAACTTGCCGGAAGGAAAAAAAGGAATGTGGACATCACTGCTTCCTGCTGGGTTGCGGATATAGTTGAGATAAAAATTCCCACCCCCAGGGTGGTCAACAGATAGATGGTGCTCGCGATAAAAAGCAGCAAAATACTTCCCCTTAACGGGATCTCAAACCACAATACACCCACCAGGGTTATCATAGTAATATCTACTAGCGCTATAATTGCAAAAGGAGTTATTTTCCCCAGGATAAGCTCAATCGGCTTGATTGGGCTGACGATCAGCTGTTCCATCGTGCCAATTTCTTTTTCTCTGACAATGGCCATTGATGTCAAAAGAAGCGTCATAATCGTTATTATCAATGAGATAACGCCGGGGATATAGTAGTTTGGCGATAAGAGGTTTTCGTTAAACCAGGCGCGGTCTCTCACGTCTACCTTGGGAAGGGGTATGGGTTCTTTTAGAAAAACCCTGATGCGCTCATTGAACATTTTGTAATTGTAACGGTTCATAATTCCGTTAGCGTAGCCCAGGATGATGTTGGCCGTATTGGCATCTGTGCCGTCGACGATAAGCTGAAACTCCGCATTTTTGTTTCCCTGCAGGTCGCGGCCAAACCCCCGCTGGAAATGCAGGATGACACCGACCTTTGTTCTATCAATCAGATAGCTGGCCTGTTGATCGTTATATATATAATATTTTACATTAAAATACCTCGAATAGTTAAATTCCCGAATTACATCGCGGCTTTCCTTGGTGTTATCCATGTCATATACTGCGGTGGGGACGTGCTGGATATCGGTATTAGCGGCGTATCCGAAGATTATCAGCTGGATTAATGGAGAAATAAAGATAATTATCCTTAGCCGCGGATCGCGCATTACCTGCTGGAATTCTTTAATAATAACACATTTTATTCGTTTAAACATTAATAGTCCTTTTGGTCGGTTAGCGGGTTAGCCGGTTAGCCTGTTCGAAAATACTTCTTTCCAGCCATCTATATCCTTGGATATTTCTGTCTTCATTTCTTTCTTCAACCCGCTAACCCGCTAACTGGCCAACCCGCTAACCAATTAATCTGTGTAATCAGTACTTAAATCTGCGTAATCATTTTCAGGCGATCTTCTTTCTAAAGCTATGGTTTGCCAGTATTATCATGGCTATTGTGAATAAAGACAGGAATAGAATCGGCAGAGCCAGTGGTTTTACCCCGATTCCCTTTGAATAAATTCCCCGAAGTATGACGATGTAATAACGGGCAGGTATAAGACAGGTAATCATTTGTATTGCTTTGGGCATATTATAGATAGGATAGACAAAGCCGGACAACATATAGGTGGGCATAAAGGTTATCATAATTGCCAGCTGGCTGGCGGCCAGTTGGGTCTTGCCGACAATCGAAATAAGTATGCCCATAGCCAATGCCCCGGTAATGAAAAGGCTGCTTAATACCACCAGTAGCAGAACACTTCCTTCCAGTGGAACCCAAAATACAAACCGGCTCATTGCGATTGCCACCAGGAGGTCAATAAATCCGATGACAAAATAGGGTATAAATTTCCCCATGATCAGTTCTTCTGAACTTACCGGGGTGGAAATCAGCTGTTCCATTGTGCCTCTTTCCCATTCCCGGGCAATGGTCAGGGCAGTGAGGAGCGCGGTGATAATCATTATGATAATGGCGATAAGGCCGGGGATGATGAAATCGGTGCTTTCTCTGTTGGGGTTAAACCAGGTCCTGGGTTTAAACGTTATTGGGAGGGGTTCGGCTAGACCTGATTTATTCAGTGCCTTTGCAGTAAGTTTTATATTATAGCGCGATATAATACTGTCGAGGTAACCCATGGCAATGCCGGCGGTATTGGAATCACTGCCGTCAACCAGGATCTGTACCGGTGCGGTCTGGTCCGAACTGATAAATTTTGAAAAGTCCTTGGGTATGACCATCAGCATCAGGATTTTATTTTGGTCCATCAGATGGATTAAATCAGAATATTTATCGGAATAGGCCACAATTTGAAAATATCTTGAGTTGCGAAAATTCAGAATGAAATCTTTGGAAAATTGGGAATTATCCTGATTCCAGATGCCCATTGGCACGTTATCAACATCGAGACTCAGGGCAAACCCGAACATAAGCAACAGCAGGATAGGTATGGCAATTGCCAGTGCCATGCTCCGGGGGTCACGTTTTATCTGGAAAAATTCTTTTTTGGCTATCGCCATGACTCTTTTGAAATTAAGTTTAATCATCGGGGTGTTCTTTGTTGTAATTTTCAATTAACGAAACGAAGACATCTTCCAGCGATGGGGTAATTTTATTTATCTGGTATTTTTCTATTTTTTCGTCCTGGAACAGTTTCTCGATAACAGGCCTATCTTGCTGGACATTTTCAACCACGGCGTGGATTTTGGAACCGAACAAGGCTGCTTCTTTGACAATCTTTGAGGAGGCCAGTTTTTCCGCCCATTGTTCGCTATTTGCTATTTCGATTTCCAGAATTTCGTTTTTCATGAATTTTGTCTTCATCTCTAAAGGGGTACCCATCGCAATAATGTTGCCCTTGTAGATTAAGGCCATCCGTCCGCAATTTTCGGCCTCATCCATATAGTGAGTGGTGACAAATACTGTTTTTCCTTTTTGGGCCATGCTTTTTATAACGCCCCAGAAGGTAGCTCTGGTAATTGGGTCAACGCCGGAGGTGGGCTCATCTAAAAAGATTATCTGAGGATGATGGATTACAGCGCAGACCAGGGCAAGTTTCTGTTTCCATCCTCCGGAAAGCGTTCTAGTGACTTTTGACCGGAATCCTTCCAGGCCGGCCTTTTTGATTATTTCGTTTTTTTCCCCTTCGAGATTGGGAACTTTATAAATTCCGCCGTAAAAATTTATGTTTTCTTCGACAGTCAGTTCATCATAAAGAGAAAATTTCTGGGACATGTAGCCGATATTCTGTTTTATCTGTGCTGTCTGGCGGAAGATGTCATATCCCCCGACCTGGCCGGTTCCCGATGTTGGAGTGAGAATGCCGCAGAGCATTCTGATGGTAGTGGACTTTCCCGCGCCGTTGGGACCTAAAAAACCGAAGATCTCGCCTTTTTTAACCTGGAAATTGATTCGGTTGACTGCTGTGAAACTGCCGAATTTTTTTTCTAAATCGTGGGCTTCGACTGAAAAGTTATTGCTGTTCATATTTGTTTATTATGGAGATAAATGCCTCTTCCAGGCTTTTGGCGTTTTGTTCTTTTTGGATTATCTCGGGCGTGTCACATTTAAGCAGCTTTCCATTGTTGATTAGGCCGACTCTTTTACAGCGCTCTGCTTCGTCCAGGTAAGAAGTGGAACAGAGGATGGTTACTTTTTGTTTCAGAAGACCGTAGAGTATCTGCCAGAAATCTCTTCTGGCAACAGGATCAACCCCGTTAGTCGGTTCGTCCAGGAACAGGACCTTGGGGGTGTGGATTAGGGCGCAACTTAACCCCAGCTTTTGTTTCATTCCACCGGACAGCTTTCCGGCCAGTCTTTTTTTAAAAGGCGTTAAGCCACTGAATTCCAGCAGTTCATCGATTTTGGATTTCCTTTGTTCCGGAGGAACACAATAGATATCCGCGTAAAAATTGATGTTTTCAATAACGCTGAGATCCTCGTATAACCCGAAGCGCTGTGACATATAGGCAATGTTGTCTTTCAGGGGTTCAGCCTCTTTTACAATATGTTTGTTATAGACCCAGCCTTCACCAGAGGTGGGGGTAAGTATACCTGTCAACAGCCGCATGGTAGTCGTCTTTCCGGCACCGTCCGGCCCGACCAATCCGAATATTTCGCCCTCGTTGATTTCGATATTTAGATTGTCAACTGCGGTCAATTCGCCAAATTTTTTTGTTAAACCAGAGGTCTTTATGGTGACCATATATGTGTATTATCCATTGATGCCATACGTTCTGTGTCTATGTAGCCGTCTCCCGGCATACCCGGTTTAAGCTCCAGGCTTGAATTATCCACCCGTATCTTGATTCTGTAGACAAGCTTTACTCTTTCTCTGGTAGTCTGGATATATTTAGGCGTAAATTCGGCCTCAGATGATACGAAAGAGATCCGACCTTCGTATTTTTTATCAGGATAGGTGTCTGTTTTAACCCAGGCCTTTTGGTCCAGTTTGACTTTGGCCAAGTCAGTTTCGTTGATATAGGCAGTAAGCCAGATGTTCTGTAAATCAATGGCAGTGAATACAGTGGCCCCTATCTGTACGACCTCTCCTTGTTCAGCGCTTCTTACCAGCACAAAGCCGTTGAGTGGAGAACGCAGGTCGGTGAAACCTAATCTGGTTTCGGCCAGGGCAAGACTGGCCCGCAGTCTTTCAACCTCGGCCAGGGTAGCTTCGGCCCTGGTTTTGGCCTGGTCTCTTTGCTCGGTTGAGACAGAACCTTGTTCAAAAAGGTTCTGGGCCCGTATATATTCGAGTTCAGCAAGCCGCTGTTCATATTCTCCTGTCTTTAAGGCGGCCTCGGCCTTGTTCCTGATTTTGCTCCATTCATCGGTATTCAACTTGGCTACGATATCTCCGATTCTCAGGTATTCTCCTTCATCGGTTAGCAGTTCCGTAATCTGGCCGAGAACTCTGAATGACAGGCGTGTGTCGTATCCTTCTATGTTGCCGGAGACCTTGATAATAGGGTTCTTTTTAATTTTTTCTTCCCGTATAAATGAAAACATCACAGATGAAATTATTACAGCAAGGGAAACAATAATTATTAGTTTAACCTTTTTTGTCATTTTTTTCATTCCGCATCCACCTCCAGTAGTTCTTGCCCCATTGTCTTGTCTAGATAGGCCTTGGCCATTATATAGTCATAAATACCTTCGGCAAGGTTGTTTTCTACCTCACTGAGAGACACCTGGGCGTCCAGGACATCGAGATTGATCCCCACGCCATTGTCATAACTTACTATTGACAGCCTTAATGCCTCTTGGGCTTCTTCAATATGGTCTTTCTGGGAATCGATAATTGAGGTTGCCTTTATCATGTCAAGACAGCCACGCCGGATATCAACGGCTATCTGTTCAGCCATGTTTTCTTTTTCCAGGTTGGCCCGGGCATAATTGGCCTTGGCCTCATCTACCTTTGCCTTGGTATAAAAACCGTCGAATACCGGGATATGGAATGTTACAGTCGCGCTCCAGTTATTATGCCGCTCGTTGAACATATTGCTTAAGTTACTCGACCGGAACATATATTCACCGCCGGCATCTATGTTGGGTCCATAGCCGGCCTTAGCCAATTTGATCAGCCATTCGCTTATATCGATACCCAGGAATTTTAAAATCATTTCAGGTTTGTATGTATATGCCCTGGCCAGAAATAGTTGTTCATTAATTTTTATCGGAGAGTATAGGAGCCTTTGATCTACCAGCGCTATTGAGTCCCGCATATCCAGACTGAGCACCTTTTTCAACTCGGCCTTTATCAGGTCAATGCTGGTTTCGGCCTTTATCAGTCCGGGGATTGTCTTAGAGACATGGACCCTCGATTGCAGGAGGTCAAATCTTGAAGCGGTACCCTGTTTGAACTTCTTTTCCACATCCCGGCAATGGAGTCTTGCCTGGTCAACCAGATTCTGCATGATGCGTTTGTTTTCATAAGCAAGGAGCAGGCCGTAATAAAGCCGTTTTACTTCAAATTCTGCATTAAGCTTTATGGCTCGCAGGGTTTCCATCTGGACGCTTAGCTCGAGTTCGCTGGTTTTGAATTTGGCAATATTTCCTCCGCCCTTATATATTGATTCGCTGATTGAAGTAGTTAGTATGTTATTATCCTTGTATCCCGAAAAGATACCCGGGTCTTTTTCAGCCGGGGGGAGATTCAGGTTAAGGATTGATTCGGTATAGGTGTATTCGCCGTCGAGATTCAATTTGGGCAGGAACCTGCTTCGGGCCGCCACTATACCGGCCCTGGCCATTTCAATTTCCTGTTGCTGTGCCTGGATTTGCTTGTTGTTGCAGAAGGTAATCTCTACGGCCTTTTCTAAAGACAGGACGATCAGAGAATCTGTTGCCTGCTCAGCGCAGTATCCCTGCGTATTGCTAAAAACCATTGAACAGAATATTAACAGAATGAGATAAATAGATTTTTTAAAAATACCGGTCATATCTTTCGCATCTGGTTTGTTAGGTGCAGATAAAAAATAGAATATGGTTTAAACATCGTATAGCCGCGGAGATTTCCAGTCGTTAAAACCCTTAGAAATTGACTGGCCCAGGTCAAACTAATCCTTAGGTATAATTATATTCGCAAAAACAATAAATTCCAAGCAAAATATTCATAAAATAAAATCAAAAAATAATAAATCCATCCTACTCTGCTTAGATTCAGGGAAGGTCCTGCTGTATTGAATTGTTTTAAGAAAATAAAAAATAGGCCGGATGCAGTAGGGTACCCTTGAGGGTGCCCTACTTGCGGGGCTTGCTGGCAGTTTTAACTGGAACCGGGACTGGGATCGGGACGCGGAAAAATATAGAATAGAGCACCGGTACTAGTATCAGCGTCAGCACAGTGGCGAAGGTAAGGCCGAACATGATCGTTACCGCCATTGCAACAAAAAACCCGTCGGTTAACAAAGGCGCCATTCCGAGTATCGTAGTCAGGGCCGCCATAGTTACCGGACGGAGCCGGCTCACTCCCGAGTCTACAATAGCTAGATATAACTCCTTGCCGCTTCTTTTATCACACTCGATTTGGTCAATAAGTACAACGGCATTTTTGATTAACATTCCGGAGAGGCTCAACAACCCCAATAAGGCCATAAACCCGAACGGCTGTCTGGTGAGCAAAAGCCCGGTTGTTACGCCGATGATTGCCAGCGGAACGCAGAGCCATATAATTAAGGGCTGCAGGAGTGCGTTAAACAGAAAAATTACGATAAGCACCATTAAAATTGCGAACTTGGGAAGATTTTGAGCGAGATTGGCATTGGCGTTTGCCGAATCCTCGGCCTGGCCGTCCCAGCCCATGCTATAACCCGGCATATCCTTTAATGGCCATTGTGCTTTATACTTGATCGGTAGTGTCTGGGCGTTAAAATTTGCGAATGGATTTTGGCCGGGTCCGAACTTCTTACCTAACACTTCTCCGACATCAACGTTAAGGGCCTGTTCAATTTTAGGTTTTATCCTGGCTAGCAACTCGCTGGACAGGCCCTTTTTGGGGTCACAGTGAATCCTGAGCATAGTTGTTCTGTCTCTTCGCCATATATTGGCATCTTCGTATGCTGTTTTGAAATCGGAAACCACCTGTCGGATAGGAACCGTTCTTTGCAGAGCCGGGCTCCAAACCTGCAGGTCCTGCATGCTATCGACATCTTTCCGTTCTGCCTCAGGCGCCCTGGCCAGTATGGGGATCAGGTCTATTTCTTCCCGGTACACGCCTGTTTGAAGTCCTGAAAATCCTTGTTCGAGGGCCTTAGACAGTTGTGGCCGGGAAATACCCGTCCGTCGGGCCTGTGCCTCGGAAAGTTGCGGCCGAACAACCTTTTCTTTTTCTCTCCACTCATCCCGGATGGTCCTGGCGCCGCCGTCTTCTCGCATAATATCTTTGGCCTTGCGGGCCAGTTTGCGGATTGTGTCACGGTCCGGACCGCTGATACGAAGTTGAATCTTACCGCCGTCTCCCGGGCCAAGCAGCATTTTCTTTGTGCCGATAGTAGCATTGGGGAGAATTTTACTCAAATGTTCTTGAACCTGTTCAGTCATATTATCAATCATTCTGTACTCTTTGACATTCACTATAAACTGGCCATAACTGTAACTGGAATATTCCGGGCTGTAGGTCAGCATGTAACGGATGTTTCCTCCACCGACTGCTAAAGCCACGCCTTCGACGCCATCCAGTCCGATCAGGTATTTTTCAGCCTTTTCCAGTTCTTCTGTCGTATCATTTATATGAGTTCCTTCCGGCAGCCAGACATCAACCAGAAATTGGGGTTTTGTCGAATCGGGGAAGAAACTTCTGGGGACAAATCCAAAGCCGAAGAGGGCAATAAAGAAAAGCCCGGCGACAACCCCGATGACTGCCCACCTGAGGCGAATACAGGTTTCCAGGCCTCGCCGGTACAGGCGAAAGATCTTTCCGGCATAAGGGTCCTTGGGTTTTTTTGTCTTTCCTGAACGGCCTTTCAAGGGACCCTTAAGAAACATTTTACAGAATAACGGGGTAACAGTTACTGCTGTGACCCAGCTCATTAGAAGAGAAATGAAAATGACCTGAAATAATGAACCGCAGTATTCGCCGGTAGAGTCTTTGGAGACACCGATGGCAGCAAAGGCGGTTATCGCAACGGCTGTAGCACCCAATAGCGGTATTGCTGTTTGACCGACAACATCAGATGCCGCCTTGACCCGGTCAACACCTTGTTCGATTCGGACCTTCATCCCGTCGGTTATCACGATTGCGTTATCCACCAGCATTCCCAGCGCTATAATCAGTGCCCCCAGGGATATCCTTTGCAGAATAATATTATAGGCGTTCATAAAAATAAAAGTTCCGCATATTGTAACAAGGAGAATTGCTCCGATAATCAGGCCGCTGCGGACTCCCATAAAAATCAAAAGGACGACTACAACGATGACTATCGCCTCGATCAGATTAACCAGGAATCCGTTTACAGCCTTTACAACAGAGTCTGACTGCAGATTAATGATGTGTATTTCTATTCCCAGGGGAATTTGCGCTTTAAGTTCTTTACCTCTCCTGTCCAGGGCCTCTCCCATAGTGACGACATTACCACCCAGCACAGTAGAAATTCCCAGGGCAACAGCCGGTTTTCCGTTAAATCGCAGTATATTCCTGGAAGGGTCGGTATAACCCCGCTTGATTTTGGCCACGTCCTTCAGATGTATCAGCTTGTCGGAATCCGTGGCCCTGACCATAAGGTCGCCGAATTGCTTTTCGGATTTGAATTCACCGCTTGGATTAATCGGAATATATTCTTTTCCGATTGTTAGCCATCCTGAGGAGACGGCCAGATTTTTATCAGCAAGGGCCCTATAGATATCGTTTTGGGAGATGCCCAGTCGCGCCATTTTATCGCGGGCCATTTCAACATAGATGGTTTCCGGCTGCTCACCGTAGAAAATAATTTTTTTGACATCCTGGACAAGCAATAATTCCCGCCTGAGAAAGTCGGCGACATCTTTCAGGTCCGCATAGGTGTATCCCTCCCCGGTTATCGCAAAGAATACACCATAGACATCGCCATAATCATCATTGACAAGGGATGGTCCGGCGCCCGGCGGGAGTTGGTTTTGGTAGTCGTGGATTTTTCGCCGGAGTTCGTTCCAGACCTGCGGCAGGGTTTTTTTATTATACTCGTCTTTTATGGTGACAATAACGGTCGAGAAGTCCCGTTGCGACTTGGATTCAACAAGGTCCAGCTGGCCAAGTTCCTGGATGGCCTTTTCAATAACGTTTGTCACTTCTTTTTCAACTTCAGCGGCTGAGGCGCCGGGATAGGGGGTATAGACCACGGCATCTTTAATGGTGAATTCCGGATCTTCCAGCCGGCTCAGATGGTTATAAGAATTTATTCCTCCAACAACCAGCAGGAAGGTCAATACCAGCGTAATAACCTTTTTTCGTATGGAAATTTCTGCTATGTTCATCGAGCCTTTATTATTGTTGTTTCTTCATTAATCGATAGTTCAACCGAATTTTCATTCCTTCCCGGAGTTCATTGACGCCGGCAACGACTATTCTCTCGCCGGGAGAGAGGCCGTCGAGAATCTGGATGCTGTCGGTTCCGGTTACAGCTCCGATTTCCACCTTTCTCTGATGGACCGTTACTTCATCAGGGTTTACCACCCACACGCATGGGGCGCCATCATCATCGGCAAACACGGCTATTGAAGGGACTGTCAGTATGATTGTCTCCTTGAGATCCTTGTATGAGACATAGCTGCGTACGGATGCGGTCATACCGGGAAGGATGTTTATTTCTTCAGGCTGAGGCATAATCAAGGTTAATTTATAGGTTTGTGTTTCCGGGTCTGCCTGCGTGCGGACTTCCTTTATCTTGAGAGGGAATTTCTTTCCCGGAGCCGTTTCAAAACTGGCCGCGAATTTTAAATCCACACCCTCTTTGGCCTCGGCGACCATATTTTCCGGCACGTCGATAAGAATTTCGATTTTGGTAATGTCATTGAGGGTGGCAATGTCTTGTTTGGCCTTGACATACTGAAAGTTATCAACGAGCTTTGTCCCTATGATTCCGGGGAAAGGTGCCTTGAGATTTGTATCCCCTAAGGCGTCTTGGGCATCATCCAGGCGGGCCTTGGCAATATCGCGTTTGGCGCGGTATAAATCCAGGTCGGCTAATGGGACGGCGTCATCTTCATAGAGTTCCAGATAGCGCTTGTAATCAGCCTCGGCCTTTTTGAATTCTGCCTTGGCCTCTTCAAGCATTACCTTGTAGTCTCGCGGATCAATCTGCGCCAAAAGCTGTCCTTCTTCAACCGCATCTCCTTCGTTAATCGGTAGAGCGACCAGTGGGCCGGAGACCCGAAAAGAGAGGTGGACCCGTTGTGTCCCCTGGACCTTTCCCGGATAGGTCCAGCTGAAACCGCCTACTTCCTGGACCACCATTGTCTTGGCTGGCCGGCCTGAATCGGTTTCCTGTTTGGGTTTTTCTGTTCCGCATCCACCAAGGAAAAACAACAAAGAAATGGTCGTAAAGATTATTGCAAAAGAACGTATTATTCCTGACATTTTCATATTTTCACCTCATCTTACCTTGATTGGCAATAATAATTACTGGTTATTTCCCAGATCTACAGACACGCCCCTCTTGGCGAAATAGCTTTTCATTTCTTCAAGCCAGACCTTTCTTTCTTTGCCCGTTGAGAAGAACTGAAAACGGCTTATCGCCCTGTCAAGCGTGGCGAGGTTCTGCAAAAAATTATAGATTGCTATAACAGCATCGGATTCGCGCGTGAACTTATCCCTTTGCGCGTCAACCAGGTCGGTTATTGAGGCAATTCCTTTAGCGTATTTTTTCTGCAGGATATCATAGTTTTTTGTGGAGTTAACCATGGACGTACGGCTCAATTCTATGTTTGGGAACGAAAAGAAAATTTGGTAAGCGGCCTTTCTGACATCCAGTTCTGTATATTGTTCGCTGAGCGATTTTTTAAAAATAAGTCTTTCCAATTCTGCTTTTTGTTTGCCGTAATCGAACCATTTTGCCCCGCCCTCAAAGATGGGATATGATAAGCTGGCTCCCACAAACCAGTCATCCTTGTCATTGACAGGAGTCGTTCCGTAATATTTACTGTCTAACTCGTGGTCTCTGTTAGCGATCACGTGGGCCTCAGGAAGAAAGAATTTTTTAACTGCTGTATTTTTCACATTTCTCTGTTGGGATATGCCTATATCCAGGGCCTGTATGTGGGGAGAATTTTTCATAGCGCATTCGACCATGAAGTCTATAAATATAGCCAGCATCTTTTCGTCCTTTACGAACGATTTCAACTCATTTCCTCCTAAGTAATATTTTGTCAGTTCCAGGCCGACATCTTCTTCGATGAACGGTTCCTCCTGGGGATGATTCATAAGTTGGTTTAAACTAACTTTTACCTTTCGCATATTTGATGCGTTTTTTATGAGCCGTGCTTTTCGGTCAGCGAGTTCCGATTGCCACCTCAGTGTCTCTTCTTTGGCCCCTATGCCGGTGTCGAATCTTGTGATAGCCACGCGCAGGTCTTGCCGGGTAGCCCGCAGATCCTGCAGGCTTACTTTGCACAGGGCCTTGGTAATCAGATATTGCAGGTAGACCTGGGAGGTCTCGTCGGTTATGTCCAGTGTTTCCGAATCCCTCTGCAGTTTTTCGACCCCTATCTGTTTTTTGCTGTTGATTATGTCGGTTAAGACAGGATCGCTGAATATGAGCTGCTTCAGGATGAAGCGGTTCTGTAAATATAATTTGGGTGTGAGGCCGCCGGAATTTCGCGCGCTTTCCGAGTCGTTCATTTCATATTGAAGCGAGTATTTGATAGATGGCAGATAATTTGACCACTGCAGGAGGTGTTCTTTCCGCGCTTCCCGTATTTCTTCATCTTTTATCCTGAAAAGCAGGTTGTTTTGCCGTGCGCTTTCTACTGCATCAACGATTGTAAGCTGGCTTCCCCATCCTTCAAATGGATATAATACCTCGGAGTCAAGCAGTACATCCAGGGGTGGGGACGCCCCGATTTGCCGCGCGGTTCGGGCGTTTATGACAAGTTTTTCTTCGATTTTGAAAATGACCGGGATTTCTTCTGCCTTTTCCCCCCGGAAGATTCTATCGGCATTAAGGGCTACCCTTCTGGCAAATTTAGTGTAAGATTTCGGGATTAAACCAGCCAATACCCCTCCCTGTATAACGTCATACCCCACACTACTGAAGGTTGGTATTTTTCTTGCATTTAACCCTTCAGTGATTTCTTCACGATATCGCCCGTAAAACAGGTTCGAAGGCCCCAGGTATACAGCCTCAATTCTTTTTCCTCCCGCTGTTAAGGCATCTAAGGTATCTTTGGCCGTCTTTTTATAATCGACGAGAACCATCTTTGTATCAATATCTGTTGCTCTAGAAATTATCTTATTAAGTATCTCAAGATAGGTACCGTCAATAAGTACATGTAGTTTTTTAAAAGGTACTATTTTCCTGAAGAGATTAATATCGTCTTGCAACCTTCTCTTGCTGGCGAGATAACAGAGATTTTTTCTCCCCGATGTTCCATCTTTAAATGGCATAGTAACTATATTGATATCATAGATATATCCCAGTATGACCGGTTTGCAAAGATCTGTTGTTTCCAGGACAACAAAGCTTGCCATCAGCCCCAGTCCGATAATCAGGCCTATATCGTCATCCTGCAAAAATTCATCGAGCTTCTGTCGGATAATAGCCGGATTATATCCTCCGAATGCCTCATCGGTGAATCTTAGAGAGTATCTGTCCTCGGCAAGCTTGGTGAGTTCTTTTTTTATCAGATTGAACTCCCGGGTTAATTCCTTAGAGTTACCGTCGTAAAGAAATGCTACTGTTTTTAGAGGTATATTCTTGTCTTTTTCCTGAGACGGTAAGGTCTGCGCGCGGGTATTATTTGGCTGGAAAAGGATTAATAAAAAGAAAGTGATTACCAGGGGGATATTGTATAATATTAGCCGATCGCTTTTTAGCATAGTAATTATTTCTATAAGAACATATTAAATATGGGATTAAAATCTTTACTTAGAATATCTTATATCTTTTTTTCTCGTTTAACAAGAAAATATTGCAGGATGATGAAATATTTTTAGAGGCCCAGTTAAATTATACTCCTTAAAATAGAAAATCCCAAGCAAAATTTGTTTTAATCGCTTGAAAAATATGTTTGTTATGATAAAATAAGATTGGCAGTTATTGGGGTGGAATAAAATAAAGAAAGGAGGTAGAGATGGCTAAACTGGATGTAAGGGCCCTGGGTTTTGCCTTAGGTATTGTCTGGGGTGCGGCTATGCTTATTATGGGGTTGCTAAATATGTGGCTCAGCTGGGGTGGTGCATTTGAAGAAGTTATGTCAACGGTTTATTTGGGTTATAAGCCTACGCTGTTAGGAAGCATAATCGGCGGTGTCTGGGGATTTGTTGATGCAGGTATTGCCGGGTTGATCATAGGATGGCTCTATAATAAACTTGCCAGATAATTAATGTGACGCATTGAAGTTACGCATTTTATCTTGCCCGTAAATGTTCAGTTCTATTCAGTCCAGGGCAGGGGCCTTAATCTAAAAAGGAGGTGGGGAAATGGGTCTCACAGGTAGCGGGTTAATTTTGATAGCTATTGCGTGGCTCGTTCAACTGTGTTTTGTATTAAAAGGCAACAAAAAAATTCAGCCATTGTTTATCATAATCTATATAGTTGGTGTTTTTCTGCTTGCGTATAATGGTTTTGCAGCCGGTGGCATTGCCGGCGCGAAATTTGAGCTGGCCAGCTTGATTGCCTCAGTCATTGTTTTAATAGCGGTATTGGCTAAAAAGTAGTAGGCCTGCAGCGGAGACACTTTCCCTGTCTGCCAATCGGGAACGTGTCTCCCGGCCAATCTTTAGGCGATGGAACAAGAAACAATGAAAAAAATAATACTGATAACTCTTATTTTGTTACCGCTATTGACGGTTTCGGTTTTCGCGCAGAGCTTTCGAGGTTCATCATGTTCCAGTTATGTCCCCCGGCCCCGGCTGATGTATCCGATTACCGAGGAACTTGATTTAACCGGAAAGCCTCAGTTAGAATTCAGGTGGAGTCCCCATCAGGGCGGGTTTATGGACAGGCGGTATTTCGACTTCAGGTTATATAAGGGTTATGATACGAATGCTTCCACCCTTATTTTAAAAGAGAGGGTAGGCTATAACAGATATAACTTCAGTATAAATTCAGACGTGTTTGAAAATAACCAGGTTTATACCTGGTCTTTGAGGGCGGTATCTTTCTCAGCGAAGAGTCAGCGCAGTTATCAATCTTTCAGAGTTGCAAAGTAAAATCACAGATTAATTGGTTGGCACATAAAAAAGAGAAAGACAGAATGGTTGATATCACCTCATAGAAAATGCCTTTTAAATTTGATATTGTACCCAAACTTAAAAGGCATCTCAGGGCTAAGCAGGTCTTTATTCGATTTCTTTTGCCGCTCGGGTCTGGTCAATTTTTTCCAGCACGGCATTGATTTTTTTGACAAGCGTATTGAGCTCGTCCCTATCACGCACTTTAACCCTGACTGAGGAGTCTCCAGCGAGCACTTTATCTAACGCCCTCTCCAGGCGAGGGAGAGGCCCGATTATCCAGTTAGAATAGATAAGTGCCGCTCTTAAAATAAGAAATAAGAGGATTGGCGCGGCAATTACTGTTACCAGGTTTACTTTTTTCATTGCCGGTATCAACGTTGCGGCGATGGCCTCGGGAATCAGCATTTCGTTAAATACTGAATAATAAATCAGGTAATACAGGGCTGCCAGGAGTACAACCAACGGGATTATTACCAGGCCCATATAACGGAACTGCACGGGGTTATTAACAAGATATTTACGTCTTTTTATTTTTTTCATTTTCCCTTCCTCCTCGACCAAGATTAGAAATCCGGCTCACTTTCTATTACTATATCGTCAAACGATGACGCCGCCGATGTTTTCGTGCTGTCGGCATCGCACATTATTGCTATTGCGCCTACTTTGCGCGGTTTCCCCCCAAATATCTTCAGGTAATCTTCATAAACATTACGGGTTTCAGTTAGCCATTCGCCATTGGGTGTCCCGCCGCTTCTGGCCACGATAATTTTTACGTTTTTACCAGAAGGACTGTCTATAATTGTCCCGACAGGAATATGTTCACTCCAGACATATTCTAAAAATTTGGATGAGCCGAAACTCAGGAAGGGAAAGACCACATAGACCCTGGCCGCATAGTCATCCTTTTCTTCGTCAGTTAGGACCTTTGACTTGTCGGGGAATTGCAGGATCCGCCATTTCCATCTAAGGAGGGGATATTTTTGAAGCCTAAATCTGATTCTATAGTATAATGCTGAACAGGTATTTTCGCTGAATGCCTGGACATAACCCTCGTCGCCAGATTTTGCCAACTCATAGTTCACTTCGCCGTTGAGCACTACCTTACGCCATTTGTCGAGTGCTTTATCTTCGTTAAATGTGAATTCTTTTAAATAAGCAACCTTTGAGTATGCCGCAAAAGATAAACACAACAATAATATTATTATTAGTTTTGTTTTTAATATTTTTGTGATGAGCGTCTTTTTCATCTTCAAGAAAGGTACAACAAGAAAAGATATATTAAGAACTTTCTATGGCAAGACCAATTACGTTCGGCAAAGATAATCATACCATCTGAAATATAAAATTTCAAGTAAAATCTTCAGGGGCCGAAAGTCCTTGGATTATTCAGCGGGGCAGCTATTTCAGTATTTATGGTTTATCCTCATCGGTGGAATTGCGCAATCCTGCCTCAATACTGGAGATAGAAGGGAGGCCTCTCTGCATTTTAAAGGAGTTTTAGCCCCTCACCCGAACATTTCCCTTGCGATATTTATATTTTGAGGAGTATAATCTCTATAAAGGGGAGGTTTAAGCCTCCCCTGATTGGTTGATTACCGGAATGCTATCTGAGGTATTAAGACATGACTAAACCAAGATCACGCAGGATTAACAACAATATAACCGAAGGCGGCTTAGGCTCTTCACTGTGGAGACTGGCTATGCCGATGATGTTAGGGGCTGTTCTGCAGAATTTATTTAGCCTGGCAGACCTTTTCTTCGTCGGCAGATTGGGCCACATCCAGGTAGCAGCCCTGTCTATAGCCGGGGCGATTATCTCTGTAATAATGATGGCGGCGATAGGAATTTCTGCCGGTACAACAGCTTTAATAGCCCATTTTGTAGGGAAAAAAGATTATAACTCCGCAGACAATGTTCTTTTTCAAACCATTGTTGTAAGCATTATTTGTTCTTTAGGGATGGCCTTAATCGGTCTTTTTGGCACAAATGGTTTACTGCGCATATTTGGGGCAAGCCCTGAGGTTATCTCTGCCGCTTCAGAGTATTTAAAAATAACCTTTATCTGGTCTATTGTCATGTTTCTTTTTATTGCCTTCAACCAGGCCTTAAGGGGGTCCGGGGATGCTGTTACACCGCTTAAAATTCTGTTCTTGGCTAATATAATTAATATCGCCCTTGATCCTTTGCTTATTTTTGGCTTTGGTTTCTTTCCGAGAATGGAAGTTGCCGGTTCTGCATTGGCTACTGTTATCAGCAGGACGATAGGCGTAGTTATTCTTTTAAGACACCTTCTCTTCGGTCATTCGAGTTTGCATCTTCATAAAGGTATTTTTAAGGTTAATTTTATGCTGATAGGCAGAATGGTGAAAGTTGGATTTTTTGCTTCTTTTGAAGTTCTCCTGCGCCAGGTGTCACTTCTTTTACTTCTTCGCCTTGTTACCTCATTTGGTATGGCGTGTCTTGCTGCCTACGGTATAGCTATTCGGCTCAGAATGGCTGTAATGATGCTCGGCTTTGGGATGGGAACTGCCTGTTCAGTGCTTATAGGCCAAAATATGGGTGCGGGTCGTCCGGATAGGGCTACCCAATCCGGATGGAAGGCATTAAAATACTATGAGTTGATTATCGTGCCCTTTGCGGTCTTATTTTTCATATTTTCACCCCAGATAATAGGCCTTTTCAACAATGATCCCGAGGTTCTTAAGATCGGGAGTAATTTTTTGCGTTTCATAGCTGTTACCTTGCCGTTTTTAGCATCAGCCCTCATCTTGGGCAGAGGTATAAGCGGTGCTGGTGATACTATTGCGCCGGCAGCAATGACAGGTATTGCTCAACTGGGTATTCGTATCCCGCTCGCCTATGCGCTGGTTCTTATTTTTGGCTTAGGTAATAATGGTATATGGCTCGGAATTAACGCCTCGGATATATGCCAGGGATTGGCGATGATATGGTATTTTAAAACATCTTTCTGGCAGAAAAGATATCATCAACACCGTGCTATTTTAGAAAAGGAAAGTTTTATCCCGATCTAAATTTTGGCCTGTTAATGAAAGGATATATTTCGCCTCAAGATAATTCTTGAGATTATTTATCCTTAGGGATATAATATTACCGGCAGCCTGCATATGATTCTAGTCGCCAAATGATTCATTTAACATCAAAATATGAAATGAGACGAATTAAACTTATAGTTGTAGTTATATTATTTATCTGGTTTACTATCGCCATTTGCCGGAGTTCTTATGCCGATAGCAAGCTCGGTTTTTTTATTGATGGCGAAACTATGGCAATAAAGAAATTTCATGACATTTCCGGCAGGGAGCGTAGCAGTCCCGCCTGGAAGGCCGGGCTTAAGATAGGTGATGTAATCAAAGAAGTAAACGGCGTAACGGTTAGGAATCTTTCGGATTTTAATAGCGTCCTGAAAAGGATTCCGCCTGACAGGATAATTCCGGTAAGAATTGAAAGTAAGGACAGAGAAAAGATATATAAAGTAAGAACAGTGAAAAATTTTACCCCCGAGGTAGATTTTATTATGGATAGTTTAGCAAAAGGTGAGAGGGTTTCATTAGCTATTATAGTCGGTAACGTATCAAATGCTGTTCCCCTGCCGCGTAATGTTAATTTGGATGAATGGAAGAAGGGAATTACTTCACAAATAGAATCTGGCGCCGAATCCACCTATGTGCAATGTAGAGATGTATATGGTAATTTTTCTCTGGTGGATAGAAACAGAGTAAGGAAAGTTTTGGACGAATTAGATTTTCAAACCACTGATTATGTATCAGACGCGACAAGAATTAAGATAGGAGAACTAACCGGCGCTACAGATCTATTGATAATAGAGTTCAGCCGCTTTCCCTGGTCTTACCGCGGCCGTCTAGATATAATTTCAAAGAAATTGATTGATATAAGGACCGGAGAAGTTTTAGCAAGCGCTAGCGTAAATCAGTATTACAGCTCTGGCGGACGTCTTCAGAAGGTTGAGTAAAAATAGATTGGAACCGTCCCCCCAAAGTGCCAGCCTGAGTCATCCTGACTGCTTTATTTTTAATCAATTATAAGTGAGCGGAGTAGCCGTTTTGAAGGATGGCCTGATCAAGAGAATCTATCTTAGTTGGCCGCTAACTTCATAGCGCCAGTTACTGCCGGCCGTAATTGGAAGGGACTTAATCTGAGCCTGAGGAGTTAAATCGAGTTTGGTCAGGTCGATAGCCCTGATATTTTGGTTTTGATTGTCCCGAAAATATAAGACCTTATTAGCATGGTCCCGGACCAAAGACCACTGTGTATATTCGCCCGAGGCCACCTGCCCGTTGGCTACTTCAATAGCATTGATAATATGCAAGCTGTGGGAAACCGCCTCTTGAATGCTTTTTGGCTCGGGGCTATAACGATTCAAGAAATAGGTCCTTACGAAGCGGGAAGGAGAAGTAGTATCTCCGGGCAAGCCAAGCATGCCGCTGCCGTGGCCTATTTTCTTCAGAAACTCATCCGTGGCATTTTCGTTAGTGATGTTGAGATAATTGCGTAGGTTTGTAGTTTGCCAATCAAAGAAGGGGGAATTGGTAAGCACCTGATTGGGGTTGTCGTAGAATTTCGTTTCGCCGTTGACGAACTCCACCACTAAGTTTTTCCCGTAGGCATCGTGAATCGCCAGATGCAGAGGAGGTATCATTTTTAACTCCTCGACATATACCGCGCAAACATCCACCTCGCTCAAGGCCTGCTTTACTTCCTCCACCCGGGAAAAGTTTCCCAGTATCCAGGCCCCGATATCAAGCAGGGAAATCTGTTTTGCCTCCTTGTCCTCAACCGGCCCGGGATATTTTGTCCCGGGCAGCCAGAGAACGGCTACCGACAATCCTTCCTCATTCAAGCCGTCGGTAAAATTCTCCCTTAACCCCAGAGCGTTTACTCCGACAAAACCGTATTTTGATGTCCAGCCAATTCCTTTTGTCCCGTTGGGTAAAATGCTCTGCTTTTTCTGACCGCGGGGCATAACCACCAGTTCAGATTCCATCTCTACGTCAAAATCCATGGTCCGGCCCGAGATGGAATAATCCCCGGAATTGGCCAGACGAAAGTCGGTGCAGGCCCCGGCCTTTTCAATGGCCCAGACAAAAACCAGGGACAGACCCAAAGCATAAATAAAGACTTTCGAAAACCTGATGAAGTGGCTCATTTTCTTTTTCCCCTTTTTGGAAAATTTAATATTGTACCATTTAAATGATATGATACAAAATCAGACGTTTTTTGTAATTCGTAAATCAATAGGTTTTGTAGTGTCTAAATGAACGTCGGTCTGCGGGAAGGCTATAACAATGCCGGCTTCAGTTAGAATGTCATTGAGCCTATAGCGAATATCGCTTTTCGCCTCGAGACGGTCGACAATATTTTCAACCTTCATCCAGAAAAATACGTCAAAAACAAGGGTGCTATTAGCAAAATCAGAAAAAAGCACAAAAGGTTCGCGGTCTTTAGATAAATTTTTATTTTTACATTCTTTAACCGCCTTCAACATTAATTTTGTCGCCTTATGAATATCGGAACTGTAGGCAATGCCTATCGAAAGATTAGATCTTACTTCTCTATTTGTAAATGTCCAGTTTGTAATACTTTTTTCCAGAAAGAAGCTATTTGGAATAAGAACATGTTCGTTGTCACTTGTTCGAATAGATGTGCAGCGGGACCCTATATTTTCAACAACCCCTGTTTTGCCGTCTGCTTCAATTATATCCCCGACCTTAACCGGGTGTTCCAGCATTAAGATGAAGCCACTAATAAAATTGGCCATGATATGTTGTGTGCCGAAGCCAATGCCGACAGCCAGGGCGCCAGCAAGAAATGCAAACGTCGCAACAGGAATATGAACTATCCGAAGCGCAAGAAAAATAACCGTCAGAGTTAAAAAGTAATATACAAGCTTTTCAATTGTAGCTACTGCGTTCAAACTTATTGTTTTACGGGCCAAAAGTCTTTTCCTCACAATCAGCTTTACTATTTTGGCTACCTTAAATCCGACAATTAGAACGATAATGCCTATGATAATCGTTTTTAGCGTTATTTCTTGGCTGTCAATCTCCAATAGCAAAAAATTCCATACATCAAGAAAACCTTGCCATATTTGTTGAAAAGAATCTTTCATTGTTCCTCCTTCGTTGTTTTTTTATAGTTTTTATCCAGTTGCTGAATTAATAAAGAGATAATTTTTTCCTTGAGATTATTATACTCCCAAAAACAAAAAAACCCAAGCAGATTTTGCCTGGGGAGGGGGATGGGGTAATAGGTTCTTGTACCGTTGGTTCTTGTCCCGTTTGCAATTTCTCCTATTAAACTGTCCCCAAATTTAAGATTAAAAGTGTCCCCGAATTTTAATGGAACAATCTTCTTGAACTATATTATAATATGCTATAAAATGATAGTCAAATACAAGAGAGAGTATGATGCTGGACGAAATTAATGTAAGGGGCAAACTTCTTAAGCGACTCCCATACAGCCGCAATGCTGCCGGGATGCTATGGTAGGAGTCAACTCTTATAAGGGAGGTAAATAAATGGAATTGAGTCTTAGTCAATGGTATAAGGTACTGGCGCCACGGCCAGTAGTATTGATTTCTACAGTAAATTTAAAAAGAGTTTCTAACGCTGCCCCGTTCAGTTTTGTAATGCCCGTTTCCTGTGATCCGCCCCTGATAGCCTTTGCATCTATTCCGGCTCACCACACAGCGAAAAACATCTTGGAAACAGGAGATTTCGTCGTCAATATCCCCAGTTGTGAGATTCTTAAAGAATTATGCATCTGCGCAGATGATTTTCCTGCTGGAGTAAGTGAAATCAAAAAGGCAAATCTTACAGAAGAAAAATCCACTAAGGTAAAATCCCCCGGAATTAAAGAATGCTTTGCTCGTTTTGAGTGTAAGCTAGTCAAGGAATATCTGACTGGCGACCATTTGCTTATTGTAGGTGAAATCCTTCAGGCATACGTTAGGGATGATTATTTTTCTGGAGGAAAATATCTAATTACCCGGGCTAATCCCTTAACGCATATCGGAGGAACTGAATTCGGGCTATTAGGAAAGGTGGTCAAGGCAAAATGAAAGAGACTGCTTAT
>SDBT01001818.1_pt1 | contig 38155 bp, 36 predicted proteins | sample 2277101 | NCBI WGS metagenome assembly SDBT01 (sample SAMN10404973, study PRJNA504765) | marine sediment metagenome | isolation source: marine sediment core GS10_PC15, 103 cmbsf | place: Arctic Ocean: Southern Knipovich Ridge | collected 2010 | reverse complement strand
GGCTTCGATGTTTCTGTCTGCCCCGGGACCCAGGGCTTCGCCCTGGGCTTTCATGTTTCGCCCCTTCGGGGCTTGTGGGAGCGGAATACCAAGGTAGGCCCCCCGATCTGTTAAGCACTCGCCGGACGGGTCGCTCTTGACTTCGTGTCTTTTGGGAATACCATGTGGCCCGTGGACTCCGAAGCACAAGACAAGCTCATGTTCGACTCCCAGGGATTGCTCTCGACCAAGTTCCTGGAGCTTGCCCGCCAGCTCCAGGAAGCCGGCCAGGAGACCTTCCGGAAGAACTTCGACTGCGCGTTCCTTGTGCTGAAGCACGGACCGCCGTGCATTGGCGACTGGATCGAGCTGGATACCTCGTCGGAGGCGCGCGTACCCAATCTGCCGAAGGATCGGAGCCCGCTGATAGGCGTCAAGTCCATTCCACTGCGCAAGTCCGACCGAAGCGCTTCAGGTTCTACGATCACCTTGGGCCGGGCGCGCAATAACGACGTGATCATCAGGGCGCCGAACATCTCCAAGCTGCACGCCTCCTTCTACCTGGACGGCAAGGGCGGATACTCCTTGCAGGACATTGGCTCGCTCAACGGCACGGTGGTGAACGGCGAGCGGCTGAACAAGAGCCAGCGCGTCCGGCTGAAGAACGGCGCCACTATTTCTTTCTGGCGCTACATATTCGAGTTTATCACCCTGGACGAGCTGATCGATCGGATCACGGTCGGGTGAACACGTGAGGTCTCGCCAACATGACGGGCTCTCTCTCGACTCCCAGGGACTCAACTCGGTCAAGATGGAGCACCTGGCCGGCGAGTTGCGCGAGGCCGGGGAGGATGCCTTCCGGAAGCGGTACGCCTGCGCGTTCCTGGTGCTGAAGCACGGACCGCCCAAGATGGACGACAGTATCGACCTGTTCACCGAGAAGGCCTACCTGCCGCTGTCGGGCGGGCAGATAAGCCCGTTGACAGGCATCAAGGCCGTCCCCCTGGTCAAGTCGGACAGAAACGCCTTCGGCTCCAAGATCACCGTGGGCCGGTCGCGCAACAACGACGTCGTCATACGGGCGGGGTTGGTCTCCAAACTGCATGCCGCCTTCCATCCGGACGGCAGGGACAGGTGCGGGCTCCAGGACATGGGCTCGCTCAACGGCACGGTGGTCAACGGCAAGCGGCTCGCCAAGAAGGAACAGGCCCGGCTTGAGAACGGCGACACGATCTCTTTCTGGCGTTTCGTGTTCGAGTTCGTCACCCTGGACGAGATGATCGCCCGGCTCAGGGGCGAGTAAGCCGACAGGAGCATCCATGCGGTTCACCGCGAGGCGTGTCGTCCTTTCGATCGTCCTGCTTTCGCTGACCGCAGGTGTCGCGTTCGGCCACATTTCGGACACCAGCTGGCTTATGAGCCGGATGGCCCGAACGCGCGAGAAGATGGGCGTGCAGCGGCTCAAGGTGCAGTTGAAGTGCGGGCTTGACAAGGACGAGGGCAAGCCCGAGATCCTGTACCTCAAGGTGCCGGGCAAGGTACGCAGGGAGCACACCGACGGGGCGATCGAGGTCTGCTCGGCGGGCAAGTGCATGCTCAAGCGCGGCGATGACGAGCCGGTCCGTCAACCCGAATGGGTCTACCTGCAGTACCTGTACTTCGTCGAGACCAACCAGTCCGGCGAGCGCTACGTGCGGCTGCTTTCAGCGCTGAAGGTGGACACCAAGGTCGACACCCTGACCCGGGCGGGCAAGCGGCTGGCCATCGTGCTGGGGGCCAAGGAGTGGGAGCGCGACCGGCCGCAGTTCTGGCTTGACAAGGAACGCTACCTGCCGCTCAGGCTGATGACGCGCGCAGGCAAGACCCTGGTGGACATCCAGTGGCGCGATTGGGGCACCCGGGTCGCCGGCGACTGGTTCCCCGCCGAGTTGGAGATCCGCAAGGACGGCAAGCTGGTGGACAGGTGCGTAACCGAGCACGTGGACGTCAACGAGCCCATGCCGGACGAGCTGTTCAAGCTGGACTGGAAGGAGGCTTCGAATGACGACTCGTAAGAGCGGATGGCGGTTGCATGCGAAGGTCGTTGCGATGTGGGCGGTCCTGGCGCTGGCGGGCACAGCTTGCGAAAATTGCGATACGAAGCAGGAGCCGAAGCCCTCGTCCCCGGCCGACAAGCCCAAACTCAAGAAGGTACCGCTGTTCGAGATCCCCGGGGACATGAAGGTGGTTCCGGCCGGTGAGTTCTGGATGGGCTGCAAGCCCGATGTGGACGACGGCTGCGAGGAGCCCGAGAAGCCGGGTCGTAAAGTGCACCTGGACACCTTCTTCATCGACCGGACCGAGGTGACGGTGTCCCGGTATGCCGCATGCGTACAAGCGGGCGCCTGCACCGAGGACGGGTTGAAGATGCCTTCCTGGGGCGGCAAGGAGCAGCCCGAGTGGGCCTGGGCCTGCAACTGGGGCAAGGAAGACCGGAAGGATCACCCGATCAATTGCCTGAGCTGGAAGCAGGCCGACGCTTTCTGCGGATGGGCCGGCAAGCGCCTGCCAACCGAGGCCGAGTGGGAGAAGGCGGCCCGGGGCACCGACGGGCGCAAGTACGCCTGGGGCAACCTGGAGTACGCCGAGATGGCCAAGGCGGGCAAGAAGATGGCCAACATCGCCGACGAGCGCGAGAAGAAGCGCGATCCCAAGTGGACGGTGGCCGAAGGGTACGACGACGGTTACGCCGGGACCGCGCCGGTGGGCAGTTATCCCGCTGGCGCCAGCCCGTGCGGCGCCCTTGACATGACGGGCAACGTCCTGGAGTGGGTGGCCGATTGGTACGACGAGAGCTACTTCGGCGTCGCGCCGGACCGGAACCCGCCCGGACCCGACAAGGGCGAGCACCACGTCGCCCGCGGCGGCGCCTGGTACGGGGAGCCCAGTACCACCAGGGCTGGCCTGCGCTGGGTGAATCCGGTTCGGCGGATCGTTGCCGTGGGCGTGCGCTGCGCCAAATCACCACCCAAGAAGTAGTTGCGGTTTGGACCTCAGACCAGCGCGTACACTCTTCGGCGGACTGGGGGATGCGGATCTCCTGGCCAACATTCTGCCGTTTTACCTCGCCTGACTCTAGTCCATGAGCTGTGCCTTGATTTCAAGTTGTAACTCAAGGGCAAGGGCATGCTTTCTGAAAAGGCCGCGAGCTGTTCAATCTCTAAACCGAAGTTCCTAGAACACGATTCCCGCGTACCCCACCCACATTCGCGGCTGGCCGCGGGGCTCGACCTCGTGGCTGGTGGTGTGCTCGATGAGCTTTCCTTCGCTGGCGCCTCTGGCCTTGGCGAAGGACACCGCGGCCGCGGCCGCGCCCGGGCAGCAGGCGCTGTGATTGGCCAGGGCGTGGTCCACGGCCTCCTGCTCGCGCAGCCCGAGCAGGTGGTCGATGAAGGGCCGGTCGTTCTCCTCTTTGGACCAGCGCAGGGCCTCGGCCCCGTAACCCTTCGGGGAGAACCCGTAGTTGGGACCGTAATGGGTCAGGTCGGTCGACCCGATGGCCACGGCATCGACGCCGTGCCGCTCGGCGGCCTCGGCGGCCCAGGCGCCCATGCCGAAGGCATCCGGGTCGGGTGGGACCTGGACCGCGACAACCGCAGCCTCGGGCCAGGTTTGTTTGAGGATCGGCATCTGCAGTTCGATGGTGTTGTCGGGCTCGAACCGATCCGCGGTCTCGGTGCGGCAGTCGTATCGCTCGGTAAGCTCTGCGGCGATCGTCTCGTGCACGGGCACCTCGCCCAGCGGGGTCCCCCAGGCGCCCTCGGGCATGCACACCGGTCGCTGGCCCGGGCCCATGTGGCCGCCGAACAGGAACACCACCCGCGGCGAGGCCCCGGCCAGGGCGGCGAAGGTCCAGGCGGCCAGGCGTCCGGAGAACACCCAGCCAGCGTGCGGCACCACGCCGGCCAACTCGCCGGCAGGCTGGCCGGGAAAAGATTTCCGGTACTCTTCCAGGGTTGCAAGGCAGTCCTGCTCGCGGTTGGGGTACCAGCCCTGCAGGCCGAAAACGGGTCGTCTGGCATTCATCGCAAACCCCCAGAATCTCCCAGGATCAGTCCTGACCGGCCTGATTCGACGGGTCCAGTCGAAGAAACGGTCCGGCGTTTTTGGGGCTGATGATCAACGAAAAACCACCATCTCTTTCGACCAGCAGCGCCCGGCCCGGATCCGAGCAGAACACGGATCCCAGGTGGACCAGGGCGCGGCCGCCGCTGACGGGTCTGACCGATCTAATGGCGGTGAGCGGGATGCGCAGGCGATAGAACAGGCCCCTGACGACCAGGTGTTCCGGGCCGATCGTGTAGCTCCTGGGCAGGGTCAGCAGGATGACCGGAATGGGGCAGCTGAGCAGGGCAACCCATGTGGTCTGAAGAGGGATGCCGCCGACGGCGTTGCCCACCACGGTCACCAGGATCGGGGGGAACATGAAGCCCGCCAGCAGCAACCACAGGGACCATCCGATCCTGGGTATATCCTTCACTTCAAGCGCTTCTTCCGGGTTCGACTCTGGAATCCGCTGTGTTCCCATCTGGAACACCCCGTGAAACCGCGACACGCCAACACCTGGCCGAGAAACGACCGGGCGGGTGTCTAGTAGCTCGTATGGTAAAGAGAAATCCTGGAAAGTCAAGCGCCCTGTGGACCCGTGTCCGCCCACGACCCCCATGAACAGGATCGAAATGTCAGGCTCTGCGGGCAGTTGGCGCAGTCGGCGAAGCCCTGCCGAGGTCGGCCGAAGGCACAACCACTTGTTACTTCGATCCCTTTTTGGTAGACTGGATTTCTGGCATGCGTCGTGCAACTCAGGCGGGCCAGGTAGCGATAAAGAGCGACATAAATCGACCGCCAAGCCCCGCGCAGCCGGGGTGCCACAGGAGGAGAGTCATGAGATCTCTGGTCAAGGTGTTGCAGGCGGGTCTGATCCTGGCGTTGGCCGCGTCGTTGGGCGGGTGTCCGATCTGCCTGGAGGACGACTGCTGGGAGGACGACTGCTGGGAGGACGACTGTTACTACGACGACTGCTACGACTACTTCTGTGACGACGCCGGTTGCTATGAGTGCGACTGCTACGACTGCTGGCCGGTGGACGACGACCCCTATTACCCCGAATGCTGGTACGACTCGGACTGCTACTGGGGCGAGATCTGCGAAGACGGCGTCTGCCAGGCCGGCTGCCGCACCGACTGGGACTGCCCCACCGGCGAGGTCTGCGTCGAGGGCGACTGCGCGGCGGCCGACGCCTGCTTCGAGCAGTTCTGCGACGACCAGGGGTGTTACCAGTGCGACTGCTCCGGTTGCTACAGCATCGACGGAGTGGAGTGCTGGAACGACGCCGACTGCGGGGCGGACGAGCTGTGCCTGGAGAACGAGTGCCTGGGCGCGGCCACGCCGGAGTGCTTGGTCGACGAGGACTGCCCCGAGCTGCACATCTGCGTGCGCGAGGTCTGCGTGGAGATCGAGTGCCGCGACGACGCTGACTGCGCCGAGGGCCTGACCTGTCGCGGCGGGGCCTGCGTACCGGCCGACTGCGCCAGCCATGCGGACTGCGCCGACGGCGAGATCTGCGATGCGGGCACCTGCCGGCCGGAAGATCCCACCACGGTCGACTGCGCAAGCTCCGAGGACTGCGCCGGTGCCCAGGTGTGCATCGACGGCGCCTGCACGCACCTCTGTCACTTGAACTCCGACTGTCCCGAAGGCATGCTGTGCGAGGCTCACATCTGCGTGGCAGGCCCGGACGACTCGTGCGAAAGCTCCGACGATTGCGCCCAGGACCAGGTGTGCATCGACGGTCGCTGCACCGTCCTGTGCGGCGGCGACGCCGACTGTCCGCCTGACCAGATCTGCCAGGACTTCGTGTGCGTGGAGAGACCGCGACCGGATCCGCAGTGCGTCCGTGACAGCGACTGCGCAGGCGGCCAGATCTGCGTCGACGCCCTGTGCCGCGACCTTTGCGAGAACGACCAGGACTGCGGCCTGGACGAGTTCTGCGAGTGCGGCGTGTGCCGGGCCCGGTCCGAGATCCCTCCCGAGTGCCGCTTCAACTCCGACTGTCCGGCCGGCTTCGAGTGCGTCGACGGACAGTGCCGGATGCCGTGCTGCGAGGACGCCGAGTGTGCCGCTGGCGAGGTGTGCCAGGACGCCTACTGCTTCGATCCCCTGGCCTGTTCGTGCGACTCGGACTGCGAGCCGGGCCTGACCTGCGTCGACGGCCGCTGTCAATAACCCCGAGTCAGCTCCGGCTGGCCAACCCTCTACCCCTTGCCTGGGGTCGGGGGTTTCTTGTCTGCCCGGACTCGACCGAGTACAATCGGGTTTGATTCTCGTTCGACGGAGGCTCCATGAGTGCGCGAGCGTTCTGCCTCGGGCTGGCGATCTGGTTGATCCATTCCCCTGCGATCAGGGCGCAGGACGAGGCACATCCCGAAAAAATCTCCATCGCCGTCATGGAGTTCGTCTCCAAGGGAGGCGTCGAGCAGAACCAGATGGACGCTCTTTCGGACATGATGGCCAACCAGATCCGCGAGATGGGCGACTTCAGGGTGATCGGCAAGGCCGACATCCGCGCCGCGCTGCAGCTCGAGGAGCAGAAGACCGTGCTCGGCTGCACCGACGAGACCTGCCTGGCCGAGATCGGAGGCGCGCTGGGCGTGCGCTACATCTTGGTGGGCAACATCAGCCTGCTGGGGGCGACCTGGTTGTTGAACCTCAAGCTGCTCGACGTGCAAAAGGTCGAGGTGGTCAAGGGCGTCTCGCGCTCCATCACCGGCGCGATGGACCAGTTCATCTCCGTGCTGCCGAAAGCCGTCTTCGAGCTGATACAGGGCATCGAGGGCGTGAATCTGACCGATCCCGGGGCGATCGAAGAGGCGGGAGGCGAGCCGGAGAGACGCGAGTCCGGCTGGTTCGTCCCGCCCGGCGGACGCGGCGGCGACTTCCAACTGGCCCTGGGCCTGGGCACCATGGTGTCCCCACCGGTCTTCCTGAAGGACAACGACGGGAAATTCGAGAAGCTGGAAGAGCTCTACAGCGCGGCCTGGATCAACCTGTACGCGGGCTACAACGTCACGGGCTGGCTGACCCTGGCACTCCGCGTCGGCGGCTCGTTCGGTGAGGCGGGCAGCCGCAAGCGCAACGTCCTCGAGGGGACGCTGGAGATCCAGGGGTCGATGATGAGCGACTCCTGGTTCCAGCCGTTGGCCTACCTCGACATCGGCGTGCTGGTCATGCGTGACGAGAGCGACGAGGCTGAGGACGTCGAGGAGCAACGCATCGACAGCGTTGGCCTGGTGGCCAACCTGGGCATCGGGGCCAATATTTTCTTGACCCCCCACTGGTTCGTCGGCGCTCGCCTGGGAGGCACGGCCCGCAGCCACATCGCCATGCTCAGGAGGGAGCCGACGGTGGACGATACCAAGCGGATGGCCGGCCATGCCGGCGCCCGCGCCCTCGAGATCGGCCTGAACTTCGCCCTGGTGGCCGGCTTCGAGTTCTGAACCCTAAGCTATCCCTGGAAGGGGCGTGCGTGTGCGTGTGCTGGCGATCCTGGTGCTGAGCGGTCTGGTCCCGATCGCGACCCTGGGCGCTGAAGAAGTGCCGGTGGCGGTCATGGAGTTCGCCTCCAAGGGGGGCATCGAACAGAACCAGATGGACGCCCTGAGCGACATGTTGGCCAACGAGATCCGGGGCCTGGGCAACTACAAGGTGATCAGCAAGTCCGACATCCGGGCCGCGCTGCAGATGGAGGAGCAGAAGGCGCTTCTTGGTTGCAGCGACGAGTCCTGCGTGGCCGAGATCGGCGGCGCGCTGGGCGTGCGCTTCGTGGTGGTGGGCAACATCAGCCTGTTCGGCAGGACCTACCTGCTAAACCTGAAGCTGATGAACGTCGAGAGCGTCAGCGTGGTGAACTCGATCTCGAAGACCATCAAGGGCGAGCCGGACGGGCTGATCGATCTGCTGCCCAAAGCCACCCGCCAGCTGTTCGTCGGTGCGCGAAAAGAGCTGTGGCCCGACGGGGTCAAGCCGAAGAAGCTCGATCAGCCGCAGGCAGTTCCGTCGAAAGGCGGATGGGGCGCCGTCAAACCCGATCCCGTGCAACCGGAGAAGCCCCCGCCGCCCACCGAGGCCGCACCACCCGAGCCCGCGCCGCCCCCGCCGCCCGAGCCGGACCGGGAAAAGAAGCTCACACCGGTCAAGCCCCCCAAGCCCGTTGCCAGGCCCGACGGGTCGGTGGGCGAGTGGAAGCAGGTGCCGCCCGATTCGCCTTCGAAACAGGACGACCAGGACGAAGAGTAACCACCGGATATCAGAAGGGGATGTCGCCGTCGGAGATGGGCGGGGGTCCCGAGTCGGAGCCTCCGGGGCCGGGATCTTGGCCTCCGGGGCCGGGATCTTGGCCTCCGGGGCCGGGATCTTGGCTTCCGGGGCCGGGATCCCAGTCGCCGGGGCCGCCCTGCGCCTGCCTGTCGCCGCCCTCGCCGCCGCGACCGAGGAACTGCACCGTCTGGGCGACGATCTCGGTGGTGTAGCGCTTGTTGCCGTCCCTGTCATCCCACTGGCGTGTCTGTATGCGGCCCTCCACGTACACCTGGCGGCCCTTGGACAAGTAGTCCCGGCAGATCTCGGCCAGCCGGCCAAAGGTCACGATCCGGTGCCACTCGGTACGCTCCTGCGGCTGACCGTCGCGCCCCGTCCATTTCTCGTTGGTGGCGATCCGGAAGTTGGTCACCGGTGAGCCGCTCTGAGTGGAACGGGCCTCCGGGTCGGCTCCCAGGTTGCCGACTAGTATCGCCTTGTTGATACCGGCCATGGATTGCACCTCCTTTGATATCGAGTACCGGGCAGTAACACACGCCGCGCAAACCAAGTCAAGATGCAACTACACACGGCTTGCCTGCACGACGGAGCCCATGCTAGCATCCGCGGCTGACAAACACGCGCCGGGGAGGATTTCCAATGGTTCGTGCCGCCGTGATTTCCATCATCTGCATATTGACGTCCCCGCTCGCGCGGGGCGAGCCCGGCGACGTGCTCGCGGATCGGCCCGCGCCGGGAAGAACCTGCACCGGCCTGGCGTTCGACGGAAAGCTGATCTGGATTGCGGACCACGGCCTGGACCAGCTCCTGGGGGTGAATCCCGCAAACGGCGAGGTGGTCCGGCGCCACAAGAGCCCCGGATACCGGCCGGCCGGGTTGGCCTTCGACGGGGAGCAGCTGTGGTGCGTGGACACGGCCGAGGCAAAGATCTTCCGGGTGCGAACCGAAGACGGGCTGGTCACCCGGGTCATCCCGTCGCCGGTCAGCGTCCCGCGCGCCCTGGCCCACGACGGCGAATCCCTGTGGGTCTCGGACGACGCCACCCGCTCCATCCACCGCGTGGATCCGGCCGACGGCACCACCATAAGCGAGCTGCCCTTCCCGTCGAAGAGCGTCGACGGCCTGGCCCACGACGGCGAGTACCTGTGGGTGGCGGACCGGCTGGCCGATCGCTTCTTCGCCATGCACGCGAAGAGCCGCGAGGTGGTGGTCACCCTGAAGACCCCGGGGCCCCATCCGACCGGGCTCGGCTTCGACGGCGCCAACCTGCTGGCGGTCGACTACCAGACCGACCGCGTTTACACCATTCGCCGCGACGACGAGAAGCACCTGGTCCGCGAGGACCCGCGCGAGTCCTGGGTGGTGTTCACCCAGTACGTGCGCAACTTCGGACCCGACCCGCTGCCCTCGGTGGACCTCTACCTGGCGATCCCCGGAGACCGCGACACCCAGAAGCTGCTCGCACCCCTCGCCTTCGAGCCGGCCGGGTTCGAGACCGAGACCGACCAGTGGGGCCAAAAGGTGGCCCATTTCCGATTCCAGGACGTGGCCGCCGGCTCGGCCGCGACCGCGCGCATGACGGCCCGGCTCAAGGCCTGGACCGTCCACCACGTGATCTACCCGGATAAGGTCATGAGCCTGTGGAAGATCCCTTCGGATGTGCGCCGGCGCTACCTGGCCGACGTGCCCAAGTACGACATCCAGCACCCGGCCATCCAGAAGGCCGTGGCAGAAGCGGTCGGAGCCGAAAAAAACCCCTACTGGATCGCCCGCAAGATCTACCGCCACATCCACGAGAAAATGCACTACGAAATGGTGGGCGGCTGGGACGTGGCGCCCAAGGTGCTCGAGCGCGGCTCGGGCTCGTGCTCGGAGTACTCGTTCGTGTACATAGCCATGTGCCGGGCCGCCGGCCTTCCGGCCCGCTACGTGGGCTCCCTGGTTGTGCGCCGCGACCACGCATCATTTGACGACGTGTTCCACCGCTGGGTCGAGGTCTTTCTGCCTCCCTACGGGTGGATCCCGATCGATCCCTCCCGCGGCGACAAGCCCACCGAGGCAGAGCGGGCCGACTCCTTCGGCCACCTGTACCACGACTTTCTCATAACCACCGAGGGCGGCGGCGGCTCGACCCTGCTCGACTGGAACTACAACACCCACCTTCGCTTCACCTGCCAAGGCCGCTGCAAAGTAGAAGAAGAGGCCATCGCCGAGTGGTCGCCCGAGGACCCCCGGGCCGCGCCGGCGGAGAAGAAATCCTCGCAGACCTCCAGGCCGGACCCTCCGAAGGCAAAAGCGGAACCGACGTGCATTCCCCCCTGATGCGCGGTGAGGAGCGACTGCCGGAGATGACCACCTGGTACTTCTTGTGTATAAGGCTCAGGGCGCAAGCCCCAGGTGTGAAAACGGAAAAGAGACCCCGCCCTGAAGGGGCGGAGAAACGCCCGGCCGCGCCCTTTCAGGGCGCCCGTCATCTTTCTTACATCTTCTCGATCGCAGTGAACGGTTGTCAGGCAAACGCCCCAGGTATCGGCTCATCGACGATGCGGAGCTGCTGTTGACGATCTGGGCGGCAACCCCGGCCGATCCTATGCCAGGCGTTTGCGGAAGCGGCGGATCGAGCCACTACTCAAGCGCCGCGGTATGCTGGAAGCCGGCGACTGAACCGGCCACGGCGAACCCAGCTAGAGGAAGGCCTCACCTCTGGAACACTTGACTTACATTCGGTCTGAATATAGACTGATTTATGAGCCGATTGAACGGGCCGATTGAACGGAGGGTCCCATGCAACCACTGAGAGTTTCTGAGAATATCGTTCCCGTCAGCGAGTTCAAGGCGAGAGCCGCCGACTGGCTGCGGCGCCTTTCGGAGAGCCGAGATGCCGTGATCATCACCCAGAATGGTAAGGCCGCTGGGGTCCTTCTGTCGCCGGCGGCGTACGATGAGCTCACCGAGCGCTTCCGCTTCGTTCGGGCCGTGGAGAAGGGTCTGGACGACATCGATGCGGGCCGTGTCTCTTCTCATGAGGACGTGGTGGCTGAGATGCATCGTCGTTTCGGCGGGTCCGAGACCGAATGAACAACGAGGAGCGGGAATCGCCTGGGCCGCTTGCCATCCGCTGGTCCGATCAGGCCAGGGCGGACCTGGCGGCCATAGGTGACTACATCGCCACGGATAATCCGCCGGCCGCGCAGCGCTGGGTCAACACCCTCATCGCTGCCTTCGAGCAAGCCGCCGAGATGCCGCTCGCTGGCCGCATAGTCCCCGAATTTCAGCAGGCCGGCCTGCGCGAGGTTATCCGCCGCAACTACCGGCTGGTCTACCGGGTCCGCGAAGACCACATCGAGGTACTGACCATCTTCGAGGGGCATCGGCTGTTCCCCAAGAGCGTGATCGTGAACGAGTAGGGTCATGGGGACCCCCAGTTTCTTTGACTCTTTGCGGAATTCCATGCCCCTTCACGGACCAGTCCTCGAGTGTCACGCGGCCCACCGTGGTGGTGTCGTCCAGTTCCTACCGGGAACGCACCGGTGACCTGATCGTTGCAATGATCACCGGCCAACGACACGATCTACCCGCCGACGTGCGGTTGCGTCGTCCCCGTCGTCTTCACGGGGAGGAACTACGTGAAGAGCGGCACCAGAGCGGAACATCTGGCGCTTGACTTGCTCTCCTCGAAGGACAAGAATGGACCATGTTGGAGCGCTGCCTCCTGTGCCATGAGCGAGGCATGCGCTGTTGTGAGGAGGTGGAGCGTGAATTGCGGAGCCTCGGTTATCCGGAGCAAGGTGCTAAACAACTACGCCTTCGCTTCGTGCCTGTTTTCACTCGTGCTGGTTGCATGCTCGACCAGCTCCAGCAGCCCCCACGATGGTGGTGTCAACGATGACGGCGCCCAGCAGACAGACATTACCATAAAGCAATGCATCTCTGGAGACTGCTGCGTCGACGCAGACTGTCCTTCAGGGCAGTGCTGCATGGACAACCAATGCACTAGCTGCTGTACGACCAACGACGATTGTATGGCAGGTGAATGCTGCAGCAACCTGAACCGCTTATGCGAGCCGTGCTGCGCAACGGACGCCGAATGTGACCCGGGCCTCAAATGCTGCGAAGGCGCGTGTGTCATGACTCAGTGCTGCCAGGACAGCGACTGCCCCATGGGTACCTGCTGCGACGGGGAAGCATGTTTTCCCTGTTGTCGCTCGAACGCCGACTGCGTGGCGGGCGAATGCTGCAATGTCGGAACCGAGGAATGCACCCCTTGCTGCGCTTCTGACCCTGAGTGTGGCCCAGGCGCCAAATGCTGCCAAGGTGTCTGCGAAGATGCCTCTTGCTGCACCGACTCGAACTGCCCCACTGGCTGGTGCTGCGACGGATTTTCATGTGTGCCTTGCTGTGAGAGCAATGCAGACTGTGTCGCGGGTCAGTGCTGCGAGGTGAATACAAAGGAATGCAAGGCCTGCTGCGCTACGGATGGAGAGTGCTCGGCTGTGGAGAAGTGTTGTGGAGGTCTGTGTGTGAACACGCAGTGCTGTGGAGATCAGGATTGCCCAACCGGACACTGCTGCGACGGTTTTTCCTGCTTTCCCTGCTGTGCATCGAACAGCGATTGTACGGCCGGCAACTGCTGCGAACTGGAGAGCAAGCGGTGCCAGCCTTGCTGCGCCACCAGCGCGGAGTGCACTGCTGGGGCGATCTGCTGCAACGGAGTGTGCACGGACGCTGCCTGCTGCACTGATGCCGAATGTCCCAAGGGCGAATGCTGCGATGGATTCGAGTGCGTTCCTTGCTGCCTGACAAACCAGGATTGCCTTGCGGGACAGTGCTGCGAGCCTCTTTCCGGCAGGTGCATCGACTGCTGCACGACCAGTAGTGAATGTACGGCAGGCCAGGTTTGCTGTGAGGCCGGCATCATGGACTGAACAGGCCCAGTAACTAAAACCATTTTACGAAAAATTCTCGGAGGACACATGAAAACTTCTACTCGATCCACGGGTTGGCTTTGGTCCTTTTGCGCGTTGGCGCTGACAGCAAGCTGCTCGGGGGAATCCGGTTATGAGATCTGCACGGCAGGAACTGTTCGGTGCCAAGCCAACGATGTCCAGCGGTGTAGCTCCGATGGCACGTCCTGGGAGCTTGATCAGACCTGCGAATCGGGCACGGCGTGCGTAGATGGTAGCTGCATCCCCATGCTGAACTGCGGAGACGGCACCTGCCAACCTTCCGAGAACGAGAACTGCTTCTCCTGCACCGACGACTGCGGGTGCCCCCCTGGTGAGGTTTGCAACAACGAAGTTTGCGAACCAGAAGGAGCAGTGTGTGGCGATGCGACCTGCGATCCAGGCGAGAACTGTTCCTCATGTCCTGGCGACTGTGCCTGCCAGAATGGCCTCGTGTGCGAAAACGGCAGTTGTGTGACGGCGTCAGGTTTGGGCACTCCGTGCCAGCGCAACTCCGACTGCGATTCCGGGGTCTGTCTGCCCGTGGGCGCCGGCCAGAACGTCTGTACTATACGGTGTTCCGGCGGGCTCGACTGCGTGCCCGGCTGGACCTGCGGCCCCATCGGCGGCGTTGAAGGCGACGTCTGCCAGTGCACGACAACTACCGAAGTCTGCGATGGCGTCGATAACGACTGTGACGGCTATGTGGACGATGGAACTGGCGCTGAATTGGGCTGCTCGGTGTATGAGGTGTGTCAGGAGGGCTCGTGTCAGTGCCACCCGGACTGCGCGGGCAAGAGATGCGGCGATGCCGATGGGTGTGGAGGCACCTGCGGCGGGTGCAGCGGGGCAACGGACTACTGCGCTGCCGGCGGGCAGTGTACGGACGACTGCGCGGGAAGGGAATGCGGGACTTCACCGAACGAGGGTTTTGATTGTGGGACGTGTTCTGTCGGTTACTTCTGCTGCTCTGGTTCCTGTGAGGCGGGGGCCGTCTGCTGGGTTTCAATTCCCGGCGGCTCCTTCATGATGGGCTCAAACTCCGGTGACGCGGACGAAGTGCCGGTGCACCAGGTGGACGTTCCCGCGTTCGAGATGACAGAGACCGAGGTGACGGTTTCCCAGTACCATGCGTGCGTGGATGACGGGGCGTGCAGCGATCCGGATACCGGAACATACTGCAACTGGGGCGTTGACGGGAGGGATGATCATTCGGTGAACTGCATCGACTGGCAGCAGGCGGTGGACTTCTGCGGGTCTGTCGGAGGGCGCTTGCCCTCGGAGGCGGAGTGGGAATATGCCGCACGGGGAGGCGGGCAGGACATAATCTACCCGTGGGGCAACGAAAGCCCGTCGTGCACGTATGCGGTGATGAATGACGCTGCGGCAGGAGGACGTGGATGTGGAGAGGATCGGACGTGGGCGGTGTGCAGCAAGACGGCCGGCAACACTGCCCAGGGGCTATGCGACATGGCCGGAAACGTGTGGGAGTGGGTGCAGGACTGGTACCACTCGGACTACAATGGGGCGCCCGCGGACGGCAGTGCATGGGAGAGCCCTTTCGGCTTCTACCGCCGCGTTCTGCGCGGGGGTTCCTGGAGCAACGGGCCGAGCCCCGTGCGAGCGTCCTCCCGCGACGGGTGCACCCCGGACGACTGGTACTACCTCATCGGCTTCCGGTGCGCCGGTCCGGCGGCCAGGTGATTCTGTTGTCCTGGGTTCTGCTCTTCTGATTTCTGAAATTGGGATGCAAGGGGCGGAGCCCCTTGCTCGAGATTTTTGAGCGAACGTGGGAACGTGGGGGGAACGTGGGCGAGACGGAGGGGAGACGGAGGGGGACGGTTTCAACTTTTTAACTTTCTTCCCAATCCACCAAACGAAAAGTTAAAAAGTTGAAACCGTCCCCGTCGTCCCCTCAAGGCGGCCGTTCTGTACGACTTCGATTTCTGAACCCATCAGCCGATCCCAGCGACGATGTAAGCGGGTTTGCCTAGCTCGCATCAGATTCCGCAAGCAAAGTCAGGAATCTTTCAGCCGTCAAGATGGAGACCCCTCGAAACGATCCCAATTCCAGGAGATCCTCGTCGCCGGTTACAATGTACTTCGCACCACCGCTGACAGCGAGTTCCAGGAACTTGTCGTCTTTCGGATCTCTGCAGAACTGGATCGTCTCGGCGATCTCAACAAGCGTGGCCTGGCGAACCAGTGCAGCGAGGAATCGTTCTCGCTCTCCGCGGAGAAGATAGGGGTCGAATTTCTTTCGGCTCAAGACCTCGTTCAGTTCCTCCAAAACGGGAACGGAAAGCAGAATCTCGCCATCCCTCAGCGCTGAAATGAGGGCCCGCCCGGGCGTCGAATCCGTGAACAACAGTGCGCTGACGACGACGTTCGTATCAAAGACGTAGCGATCCCTACTCGTCATCGAGGATGGACCTGAGAATCTCGGGGGTAAGCCCTCTGTCCCGGGCATCACGACTGATCTCGCGCATGACATCCTCGAGGGAATCGCTTGTCCTGGTGGCCTCGACAAGCCGGATGCTCACCAATGCCTCGAGTTTGCGCCGCATTTCCTCGGAGGCGGATTTGAAGGCGCGAGCTGCTTCCACATCTACCCGGATGGTAATCTGATCGGTTGCCATTTGCACTGACTCCCGTGAGGGTTTCTGGCTCCATTTCATATTGTACTCCGACGTGGAGGTCGGGTGCAAGTCGAAGTCAGCCTGCGGCGGGTCCCTGGCCGGGGAGAAAGCTGGGATCCGGAGGGATCTATGCCAGGCGTTTGCGGAAGCGCAGGGCGCTGAGGGTCAGGATGGCGAGGCCGAAGAGGAACAGGGCCAGGAACTGGGGTATAAGGTCTGCGAAGCCGGCGCCCTTTAGAAGATTGGCGCGCATTATCTCGACGAAGTAGCGCATGGGGTTTATCCAGGTCAGGGGCACGATCCAGTCGGGCATGTTCTCGATCGGGGTCATGAAGCCGGACAAGAGCACGGCCGGCATGATGAAGAACATGGAGCCGAGCACGGCCTGCTGCTGGGAGCCGGTCACGATGGTGGTCAGATAATGGATGGCGTAACTGGCGGCCACCTGGGCGCGGTTGGGATCGGTCCCGTCCACCAGTGCTGAAACCGTCCCCGTCGTCTTTGTGATGGTTTCCCTAATCCCCACATCTCCCTTTCTTCTGTAGGAATCCGATGGAAGCATGCGCCCGGTAGAAGTTACCATGACGGTTGCAAACTTCCCGCAACTGAAGGATAGTTGGCGGCCTCCGGGTGATCGCGAGGTGAGGCGGTGAGCGAGGTCGGGTCGTCGAGAGCGGACCGGGCCAAAGCCGGTGGCGCGGCGAGGGTGCGCTCCTTTCTGGATCGCTCGCGCGACGCGGTCTTCGCTCGGGGGTCCTTCGGGGATATCTTCGACGGCTACCTGACCCACGCCAAGGGCATGGGTCCCCTGCCCGACGAGGTCGCCCTGGGCCTGATGCGCCGGAGCCTGGCCGCCGCCACCCTGCACCTGGCCCTGCTCCCGCCGGACCAGTTCTGTGCCTGGACCCTGAACATCGTCGAGCCTCCCCTGAACCTTTTCCTGGCCGGCGACAACAACGAGTTCCAGATCACCGGGCGGATCTTCAGCCGGGACGTCAGGACCGCGGAACGCAATCGCCTTTTCGTCGAGACCCAGCGGCCCAAGCACGAATCGTCTCGAAGCACGCTCGACTTCGAGGGCCTGGACCTGTTGCAGATCTTCGAGCAGTACTACGACCGCTCGGTCCAGATCCGCGCCCGGATATTCGAGTTGGACCGCGACGACTTCCTGCTCGTCCAGGGCCTGCCCCGGGTGGACGAGGCCTGGATCCAGGGCCTCGTCGCCGGGGACGCCCGGGCGCACGTGGAGCGGGATCTCGAGACGGTCGAGCAACGCACCTATCACTTTCGCTGCGGCTGCAACGCTCAGAAGATCCTGGTGGTCGTCCGGGGCATGTTCGCCTCCAGGCCGGACGAGCTGTTCCGCGGAGATGACCAGGTCGAGGTCCAGTGCCCGCGCTGCGGCCGCACCTGGCTGGTCGCCCGCACCGAGTTCGACGCCCGCGATTCCAAGCTGGGCTTTTCCTGAAAGACGACCGGGCGGCCGGTGGATGCGTCAGGCCTGCAGGCGGCGCAGCATCTCGGCGGCGCGGAGGCTCATCTCGTCGTCGGGGTAGTTGTCGACCAGGTACCTGTACATGGTGATGCCCTGCTCGCGGTCGCCGACCTTGTCGGTCAGCAGGCGGGCGGTGGTGAAGATCGCGCGGGTGGCGAACGGTCCCTTCAGATCCGCCTGGGCCGCCCTGCGGCAGGCGTGGGCGGCGTCCAAGGACCGGCCGTCGCGCTCCAGCAGGTTGGCCAGGCGCAGCTCGAGCCGCGGCTCGAGCTGGGGGGCCTGGCCGGCGGCTGCCAGGGTCTCGTAGGCCTGGAGGACGCCCTGGTTGTCCCCGCCATCCAGGGCCGCCTCGAGTCGGACGTTCGGGTCGGCGGGCGCGCTCGGTTCGGACTCCAACTCGATGGCCGCCACGGCCGCTGCCCCTGCCGCCGATCCCCGGGAGCGCTCGAAGTCCTGCTCTCTGAAGGCGCCCTTGGGCTTGGCTCCGGGGAAGACCGGCTCCATGAGGTCCCGGTCTGACGTGAAGCCGAGGATCTCGCCGTTCTGGTACAGCAGCCGACCGAGCATGAAGGCGCCCATCAGAGGAAGAACCAGGCCTATGCTCTCGACCAGCCAGGCCGTCAGGAAGGGGATGGGGACCGCTGCGGCGAACCATCCCAGCGGGCCCTTGAAATACACGTTGACGACGTTCAGGATCCCCCAGGCGATCACCGTGACGAAGTACTGACCGGGGATGCGCAGCGCGATGCCCAGGATCAAGAACGGGTTGAGCATGGCCCAGAACGAGCTGGTGATGGCGGTCGTGATGATCGCGCCGGGACAATACAGCACCGCCAGGATCACGATGGCGATCAGCACCGGATCCGAGAGCATCGTGTCCGGTTCCTGCAAGAATTCTCTCAGGGTGTACATCCTGAGGATGTAGAGCATTGCCGGGACCCACAGGATGCTGATGGCTGCGATGAACCGGAAGGCGGAAAAGCCCACCTCCCAGAAGTTCCCGAAGTCGGCCGCCTGGGGCAGGGTCAGGTCCCCGTAGGCCGTTTTGTTGATGACCAGGAAGTAGTAGGAGGCGAAGAAGCCCATGTACAACACTGAGGCGAAGAGGGAATAGAACGACGGCAGTGAGGCCATCCAGCCCAGGACCGCCAGCAGCGCTCCCATCCCGAACAGCTGGAACAGGCCGTCGACCTTGAACATGTTGAGGAAGAAGACTTGGAACAGGCCCCAGTAGGGCTTGACTTCCTTGCGCATCAGGATCGGCTCGGACGCGCCGCCGCAGTGCATGCACCGGATGATGGTGCCGTTCATCAACCGCTGCTCGGCCACGCACTCGGGGCACAGATCCTTGCCGCACCCCGAACACAGCCAGGCCGCCCGTTCGTCCGGATGAATACTGCAGGTGATCACGAGGGCAAGATATCAGAAGTGGCGTGCCGATTCCAACGTATCGAAAACCTCGGATCTGTTACGCACCCATCCCCTGGCCGGGACACAATAGGCGAGGAGTTCAGTAGGAAAAGCGGGCCCGGGTCCAGACGAAGGAGCCGCCGGCCGCGGGGTCTCCGAACTTGGTGTAGTTCTTGCCGAACTGGAACAGGGCGCCGAAGCCCAGCTCGAGGCCGTTTCCGAAGTTGTAGTTGAACTCGGGGAACAGGATGGCCGAGAAGCCGTCGCCGAACAACGACAGGTACTTGCGCACCCTGGCGTTTTCGTCCGCGTCCCAGCGGTCCTCGTAGTAGCCGGATATGTCCCACAGGCCGAACAGGCGAAACAGCGCGCGGTCGTCGGCGAACTTGACGTCCACCCCCAGCGCCACGTAGTCGCCGATCCGCGGACGGAGGATCTCCGTCGCGTATTGCGGCGCGTATTGCGGTACGCATCGGCCGGGGCCTTCGAAGAGAATGCAGTTCTCGAACTCCTCCTGATTCGCGATCCTTGCGCCGCCCTTTCGCACCAACCAGCCCTCGTGAAAGAAGTCGCCGGCACCGAACTCGTCGGCCATGCCGTGAATCCACATCAGGTTCATCATCACGTGGGAACCAAAGGAATAATCCAGGCCCAGGGTCCACTTGGCGAACGGGGTGGACTCCACCACCAATGGCCGCGGCCCGCCGGGCTCGCCGTCGTTGTCGTAGTCGTACTCTCCGGCCGGCTGGAGGATTCCAATCTGGATATCGTCGTTGGTCAACGAGATGTGAACTTCCTCGGGGAAGTACACCCCGACCTCGAGCCTGTATCCGATGCCGCCCAAAGACGAGAGGATCCAGTCCAGGGGGATCTCGCCGGCCAGGTTGAAGCCCACCACCTGCATCTCGGGATAACCCACCCGGGCCACGGTGCTGAGCAGCCCGGCGGTGCAGTCCTCCTCGTTGGCTCGGTTGCAGAAAGGCTGGGGGTCCTGGGCGGTGTGGTTGCTGATTGGTTGAGGTATGTCGTGCCTGCCCTTGTAGTAGCTGATCGCCAGGTCCTGGCCGAACAGGGTGTAGGCGACCCTGAAGGCGAACTGCATGTTCTCGAAGCTCGTCTCCGGCAGTTCGGGCACCACCCGGCTGGTAACGGTCGGGTATCTCATGTTTGGAAACAGATCCTTGTCCAGTTCGGCGAACGACTTTTCCAGGTGGACCCGGTGGCGCAGGCTCTGGTCCGTGAATGGCAGCCGGTCGGTCATGGCCAGGCCCAGAGCGGCCGAGCGAGGCAGCAGGGCGGGTTTGAAGATCGGCACCAGCACTCCGGCGAGCTCGATCGAAGACCACGGGTTGTAGTCCAGCCGGACCATCGCGTTGGCCATCTGCTGGCCGAACATGAGCACGTCTTCCAGGTCGTTGGCGTTGAGGTTGTTGGTGGGGTTGAACTGGTCGGCCTTGCCCCACTGCACCAGTTGCTGACCTATGCGCAGGTCCATTCCGTCGAGGATGAAGTCGCAGGCCTCCAGGTAGGCCGCGTGGGCCTCGAAGTAGTAGGGATCGACCCGATCGCGAAGCGAGAGGTCGGAGATGCCCTCGATCTCGCCCGGGTAGCCCAGCCAGACGAAGTCGATGTCCGCGACGCCGGCGAAGAGGCCGTAGATCGCGTCCAGCTTGAGCTTGAAGATGTTCTCGTTGCGCCTCAGGCCGGAAGGGATGTCGTCGCGCTCGTAGAAGGTGTTGTCGGACCGGTCGTAGAAGACGCCGGCCGACTTGGGCAGCACCTGGAATCGCAGGTCGGTTTGCAGCTTGCCTCCCCAGCGCAGCTCGAGCTCTTCCAGGTCGAGAAGCGGCACGCCGCCTTCGTCGGCGAGGGCGGTCGTGGCGGGCAGGCCCGCGGCGAACAGAAGGCCCAGGGCCAGTCGGATGAGCGTGTTCATGGTCATCGCCTGCGCTGGAGCGAGCGGACGGTGAAGTAACGCTCGTCGACCCCGGTGTTGGGTTTCCATTTCTGCCGGGACATGACGCTCTTGAGGTCGCCCCGGGTGTGGTCGATCATGGTCATGATCCGCGGGTTGCACAGGTCGTCCTTGCATTCGAAGGACTCGCGGTTATCGGTCTTGATATTCATTCCCTTGTCGTTGAAGAACTGGATCTCGACAGGCTGGAGGATGTCCTTGCGGACCTTGATCTCCAGCCTGGGGTAGGGGTAGGTCTGGCCCTCACGACGGGTCAGCTCGAGCTTCCACGTCTCATCGTCCTCGCCTGCGAGCCTGGCAGCGTAGATGTCGCCGAAGGTCACGATCGACATCTCTTCATGGCTGTAGGCCGAACCCATGAACCCCTGCGCCTTGACGTGGCTGGCCACCCGGCGGACCTTCTTGTAGGCCGGCATGTAGACGTACATCTGGTCCACGGCCAGGATCAGGAAGCGCGTTCCCTTGATGTCGCCCGGCGCCAGGAACTCGAGCCGGCGCATCTTGTCGCCCATGATGTGGACCGAGAACTTGAGCACCCGCGGCTTCTTGCCCCGCTTGTAGGTGGCCAGCGTGTACTCGAAGTACTGGTCCCGGGCCCGGGTCATGGCCTTGTCCATCATGGCCAGGATCTGGTCGCCGGTGAGCTTGTCCGCCCGGGCGGGCCCGGTGTGCAGCACGCCGGTCAATGTCAGACAGAACAGCAGGGTCCAGCAGGTCTTGGGGGCGTTGTTTCGTAATGTCATGGAGATCCTCGATCGTTTCGGTTAGCTTTTGATGGGCAGCGCCTTGCTCAGAACCGCGTCCACCGCCTCGGAGCATTCCAGGTCCTCCTCCGGCAGAGCTTGCGAGCGGCGGTAGCGGAGCTTTCGGGCCAGCACCGGGATGGCCAGGAAGGTTGCCAGGGCCGCCACCAGCATGGCGGCCGCGGTCAGGCCGCCCACGTTCTGCAGCGGACGGGCCTCGCCCATGGTCAACACGAAGAAGCCGCAGAAGATCATGATGGCGTTGGTCCAGATGGCCGGGCCGGTGCGATCGGCGGCGTTGGCCGCGGACGAGATCAGGGTGCCGCCGTCGGTCGAGTGCCAGGCGGACACCAGGTGCACGGCGTAGTCCACCCCCACGCCCAGGATGATCGAGGCGAGCATGGAGGTGCCGATGTCCAGGTGCACCTGCAAGATGCCCATGCCGCCGTAGATCACGATCAGGGTCAGCAGGGTCGGTGTGGCCGCCAGCAGTCCGGATATGACCGAGCGGAAGAGCACGCTCAGGATGACGATGATCAACAGCACGGCGAAGATCAAGCTCTTGATCTGGTTGGACTCGATGCTGCGCGACAGGCCCCGGTGCATCACCGGCAGCCCGTTGGCCTGCATCTTCAAGGAGGCCGCGGCGGGACGCTCGGCTGCGCCACCGGCCAGGGGGACCAGGGCAGAGGCGTTGTCCTGATCCCAGAAGGCGGCTCCCAGGGAGGCTGCGAAGCGCTCGCCCTTGCCGCCCGGCGGCACCGCGAGCCCCAGCTCGGCGATCAGCGCTGTTGCCTGCTGGTCGGCCCGGGCCCCGCGCCTGGATTCCTCGAGCGGCGTGGCCACCGACCAGGCCAGGTCCTCGACCAGCTCGTCGTCTTCGGGCTTGGCGAGCACACCGGCCAGGATCGTAAGCAGCCGTTTTTCGGATGGCGGTTCGGTCAGCCCGGTCAGGGCGGCCACCACCCGCTCCCTGGGCTCCTGGGCCAGTTCCACCGCGCACTCCTCGGAACCGAGGAAGCGCAGCATGCCGGCGCGGATCCGGGAGCGCTCGGCCGCGGGCACAGGGCGCTGCAGGAACGAGCCGACGAGTTTTTCGACTTTGTCCGGAAGCTCGACTTCGTAGAAGCGGGCCAGCGCGATCAACCGCCAGGTCAGCATATCGCGTTTGCGAGAGGCGGCCTCGGCCCAGCGGGGGTGTCCGGGCCGGGCCGTCTCGAAGCTGGTGATCAGCTCCTCGGCCAGGGTGCGCTCGGTGAGCTGAAGCACCGAATCCAGGTCCGCGGCCCGGTTGGAGTTGACCTGGATGTGCACCAGCCCCTGGTCGTGGTCCGGCGACAACAGCTGGGCCAGGGCCGGATCGCCCAACATGAGCGAGTAAAGCATCCGCACCTGGGCGCTGGTGTCGGGAATGCGCTGCTGGCCCACCATGGCATTGTTCGACAGGGCCAGGGCCTGGCCTATGTGGCGCACGTGGGAGACATTGGGGTGCCGGGCGATCCGGTCGGCCACCCGCCGTATCTCGCGCAGGGTGTGCGGGTCGTTCATGTCGCCCTCGACGAACAGCTGAACGAACTGGCCGCCGCCGAAGTGCTCGGCCAGGAACTTCTCGGCCCGGTCCGGGGGACTGCCCTCGGAAAAGAAGGTGGTCTGGTCCACGCTCGTGTCGACCCGGCTTACCCAGAACGCGCAGAAGACCGCGATGGCCCCAAGGGCACCGCCGACCGCCAGCCGGTGGGTCTGGGCGAAGACGGTCAGGCGCACCATGGCCTTGCGCATCAGGAGGGACTCGCCCTGCTTGCGCTTGAGATTCGTCAGGCGCACCACGGCCGGGATGAAGGTCAGCGAGAGGACCAGGGTGGCCAGGATGCCGAAGGCGGTGAAGAATCCGAAGGTCCGGATCGGGCGGATGTCCATGAGGACGAAAGACAGCAGGCTGGCCACGGTGGTCAACCCGGCCGCCAGCACCACGGGCCCCAGCCCGACCAGGGTGCGTATCAGGGCGGTGCCGGTATCGTGCTTCTCGGCCAGGAAGTAGTAGCGCGACAGCAGGTGGATGCCGTAGGCGCTGCCGATGGCGAACAGGATGATCGGCATGGCGCCCAGCACGATGTTGAAGGGCACCCCGAAGGCGGCCATCAGCCCGAGGGTGAAGGCGATCCCGATGCCAGTGGTCAGAAGCGTAAGCAGGGCGCCGATCCAGTCCCTGAATGCCAGCAGGATGATCACCACGATGGCCAGCACGGCCCAGGGGGTCAGCCTGCGCAGGTCATTCTGGGTGGTGTTGTAGATGTAGGTGGCCACGAACGGCCCGCCGCCCCAGTAATGCTCGGCGTCAGGCAAGGCATCCCGGACCAAGGTCTGGATGCGGGCCGCCATGGTCTTGTGGTCGACGCCGTGGGTCAGGAAGCTGTAGATCAGCACCGCCCTTCCGTCGGCCGAGATCAGGCTTCCCACCACGTGATCCCGCGACATGACCTTCTCGCGCAGCGCGGCTTTCTCTTCGTCGGTCGCGGGAATATGTCGCACCAGCGGGGCGGTGATCACCCCGCCGCGCTCGGGGTCCGGGGTGAAGTCGACCACGTTGGCCAGGCTCAGCACGTGATCCAGGCCGGGATCGTCTGCGAGATCGGCGGTCACCCTCTGGAGCTTGCGCAGGAAGTCCGGCTCGAAGGGGTCGTCCACCTCGATCCCCACCAGGGCCAGGTCCAGTCCTCCGAAGCGCTTGTTGATGTCGTGGAACAGCTTGACGTCCGGGTTGTCCTGAGGAAGAAACGCGAGCACGTCGTCCTCGTTCTGCAACTTGCGAACTTGAACCAGGCTGACAGCGCTCAGCAGCGCCACTGCGATGACGATGCCCCAGGCCACGTTGCGGTTTGAAACCCAGCGGGCCAACGGTTCCATAATCAGCTCCCGGAGCCGGGATTGCCGGTCTTGTCGTCGGACTTCAGGCCGTGTCGCTCGATGCGGCGAAGCAACTGGAACCGGCTGATTCCCAGCAGCCTTGCGGCCTCGGTCTTGACGTTGCCCGTCTGGGCGAGCGCGTGTCGGATCATGCGTTTTTCCAGGGATTCGAGCGTATCCACCCCTGGCCTGAAATCCACCGGCACAGAGCCGGGGAACGGTGCCGGCGGTCCGTCTGCGGCCAGCACCCGGCGCGGCAGGTGCCTGAGCTCGATCTGGTTCGAGTCCGACATGATCACCGCCCGTTCTATGATGTTCCGAAGCTCCCTGACGTTGCCCGGATACGAGTAGCCGGCCAGGCACTGGCCGACCTCGTCCGAGATCGGGGCGATGTCCCTGCCGAGCTTCTCTGCGAAGAACGAGCGGAAGTGTTCGGCCAGCAGCAGGATGTCGTCGCCGCGTTCGCGCAGGGCCGGGATGTGGACCGGGAAGACGCACAGGCGCTGGTAAAGGTCGTGGCGGAACCGGCCCTGCTCGACGAGGGCCTCTATGTCCTGGTTCGTGGCCGCGATCACGCGGGCCCGCAGCTGGATCTCACGGACCGAGCCCACGCGGGTGAACACCCGGCTCTCCAGCACACGCAGGAGCTTGCTCTGCAACTCGTCCATGTCGCCGATCTCGTCCAGCAGTACGGTCCCATCGCCGGCCTCCTCGAACGCGCCGGCCCTGGCCTGGTCGGCTCCGGTGAAGGAGCCCTTCTCGTGTCCGAACAGCAGGCTCTCGGCCAGGTTGAACGGCAGGGCCACGCAATCGACCGCCACGAACGGGCTGTCCGCGGGCTGCGACATGGCGTGCAGGGCGCGAGCCGCCACTTCCTTGCCCACGCCCGTCTCGCCGGTCAGCAGGACAGTGGTCTGGGGCGACTTGCTGATCTTTGCGAGCTGCTCCATCACCTGGATCATGCTCGGCGAGCGGCCGAGCAGGTCCAAGTGATGAAGCTCCTGCCAGCCGCCTGCTGCGGAGCGGACCTCTTCCCGGCGGCGGATCTCCAGCACGCGGTCGATGATCGTCTGGATGCTGGTCTCCTTGACGATGTAGTCCTCGGCGCCCCGGCGGATGGCCTGCACCGCGTCGGGGATGGTGTGGTAGGCGGTCATCACCACGACAGCGGCGCCGGGCTGGCGCACGAGAAGCTGGGGGATGATCCGTAGTCCCTCCTGGTCGGGCAGGCGGTGATCCAGCAGGATCGCCTGGTAACGGGAGGGGCCGGCGTCGGCCCGGGCAAGGGCTTCCGAGCAGCAGAAGGCCAGGTCCGCATGGATTCCCAGACGTCCCAGCTCGATTCCGATGGCCCGGGCGTACAGTTCCTCGTCGTCGACGACAAGTACCCTGAAAGAAGGGTTCATCGTCGGGCTCCACCTGTGTGTTGCCGGGGCAGTGTGGCCAGGCGCTCCTGCTCGCCCGAGGATTCCTCATGTTCGAACGAATTGTCGTCTGCCAGGCACATGGGTTCCAATCATAACGGCTACGGCATGAAAAACGAAGACTTTCTCCACAAAACGTTGACATCCGAGTCAACATGGAGCCTTCAAGTGTTTGCGTTCTGTCGGCGGATCGAGCAAACTCTCTTGGCCATGGTGAGTCACGGGCACGGCAGCGAGAACGGGGGAGAAGGGATCGCCGTGATCCTGTTCGACGTGGGTGGGGTGCTGAGCAGGGAAATAATCGACGAGAAGCTCGCCGACCTGGCCCTCAAGCACGGAGTCGATCCCGGCGTGCTGCTTTCGGGCAAGGGAGAGCTGCGCTCCAGGGCCGACCTGGGCGAGATCGGAGACATGGATTTCTGGCGGCTGGTGCTCGAACGGGCAGGGGTGCGGGCCGACGAGGAGGACCTGGGGATCGGCTCCTACATGGCCCTGGTGCCCGGCACCCTGGATCTGGCCAGAAAACTGAAGGCGCGCTGCCGGGTGGCCATCCTGTCCAACGACTCGCACGAGATGTCCCGCGCCCGGCGCGACCTTTTCGGATTCGATGCGGTGTTCGACCCGGTGTTGATCTCGGCCGAGATCGGCCTGATCAAGCCAGACCCGCGCATCTACGACCACGCTATCGAGCGCCTGGGAGTCGCGGCCAGCAGGATCGTGTTCGTGGACAACGCTCCCGCAAACGTCGAGGCCGCCCTGGCCCGCGGCATGCGGGGAATCGTGTTCCAGAACGCCCGGCAACTCGAGGCTGAGCTTCGAGGGCTCGGGGTGACGACCCAATAGAATTGTGAGGCGGGAGATGACCCACCCCAGATACGTCTTGTGCTTTCTTTCGGAGAGCCAACGCGTGGAATACCTAAACGAATTAGCTTGGCTTGCCCAGTTCGACGCGGAATTCGTCTATGAGGACTCCCTGGAAAAAGTACTGTCACTGGTCGGTGAGCTCGATCCGCATCTGGTGATCGCGGGCATGACCATAGGGCCGGTCAAGGGACTCGAGTTCATGGAAATATTCATGAACCAGTACGAGGAGTTCGACAAAACCTTTATTTTGCTGCCGGATAAGAGCGACGGCCTGCCTCCGGTGGCCCACACCCGCGATAAAGCCACCGGCCGCTCATCGGTCGATAGTGTCGATTTCCATGGCATCGCCTCGTTCATCGACGGGTCCCTGACGGATACGCCATCTGAGCCACGGCCTTCTGCGCCGTCTGAAGTGCCCGTGATCATCGAGAGCGCCGCACCTGCTATAGATGCGGTTGACGGTGCTGAATCCACGGGGAAAAAGGCAGTAGAGCAGGGGGCGGTTGAGGAGGGGCGAGCGAGGAGACCGAAGTGGCTCGTTCCCCTCGCGGTTGCTGGCGGAATCGTGGTGCTTGCCATCGCCGGGTACATCGCGTTCTCTGGTAAAGGAGAGGAGGCGGGAACCCCCAGCGATCAGGGAAAAGGACCGGTTGCAGCACCCTCACCGGTTGCAGAACCGCCGGTAGTTGCAGAGCCGCCGGCTGATGCAACACCCTCGTCGCAGAAGGAGCCAGAGCCGCAGGACCAACCAGCGTTGCCAGAGGATCTCCTGCTGCCGATCGTCTTCAGCATCGGCGAAGGCCGCCCGAATGTCTCCGATCCCGCAAGGCTGGATGCCATTGTGAAGGACCTGCAACAGAATTCCACATCTCGAATCGAGCTCACGGGATACGCATCCTCGGTGGGGAGAGCCGCCAACAACAACAGACTGGGAATGTTCAGGGCAACGATGGTCATGAAATTACTCGTTCGCCGCGGGATCTCACGAGACCGTTTCGTGCTCAAGAGCGGTGGATCGTCCGCGCCGATAGCATCGAACCAGACCGATGAGGGACAAGCGAAGAACCGTCGCGTGACGGTCCGGCTCATTCCTTGAACTCCCTGTGCTACCGTAGCAGGTAGAAAGCCAGGACCGCGCCGGCGATCGCAGCGGCGATGGCGAACCAGAGCGCGAAGAATTTGCCGGAGCTCAATGTCGGGGTTTGCTCGCGCAGCCTATAGAGCCTGGCCAGCATTTCCCGACGGGGCTCGGCCAGCAGCGGCTCGATATGGGCGATCAGGTCGTCTTCCGTGTACGGCTTGGCCAGATAGATATCCGCCCTGGTCTGCAGGCGCCGGTGCTGTTCGAACACCGCCTGCGCGTCGTCGCCGGAGGCGGTCAGGACCAGCGGCTGGTGGCGCAGCAGGGGATTTCTTTTCAACTCGTTGCATAGCGCCCAGCCGCGGCCTTTCGGCAGGTCGGCCGAGAGCACGATGGCGGACGGGAGCAGGGTGTTGGCCTGGGTCATCAAGGACCCGGGATCTTCGACCGCGGTGACCTCGTAGCCGCGCTCGCGGGCGGCCACGGACAGCCGGTCGGCCAGGGCGCGGTCGTCCTCGGCGATCAGCAGGTGGTGTTTCATCGAGTCAACCCCCGGCGTCGACGTACTCCATCTCGATCTTCACGCGGACCGGTCCCCGGGGCCGCGCTCAACCGGTCTGCCGAAGCTCGAGTGGATCAGGTCGCGGCGCCGCCCCTGGTAGGTGCCCAGGGATTTTTCGCGTTCGATCGCCTTCTTCAGGAGCTTGTACATCCTCATGTTCTGGGACTCGTCCTGGTAGAAGGTCTCCCAGGCCCGGCGGCACAGCTCGGAAAGCCGCTCGGGCGCCATGTGTAAGGGCTGGAAGACCACCTTGGCGGCGTTGTAGTCGTTCCAGTCGTCGGACAGGATGCGCTTTTGCTTGCGCAGGTCGTCTCGGGCCTTGGTGTGGGGGAAGGGGGTCAGCACGGTGAACTCGGCCAGGTCCAGGTCGATCTCGAGTAGAAAATCCACCAGGCGCTCGATGTAGTCCTCGGTGTGGTGGTCCAGGCCCAGCAGGATGGTGCCCTCGACCGCGATGCCGCTGTCGTGGTAGCGCTGGATGCGCTCTCTTATGTAGTCAGAGGTGTCGAAGATCGCCTGGTATACGTACCAGGCGCCCGCCCGGGCGGCCAGGTCGAGCACCTCGGGGTCGTCCTCGATGGTGTGCGAGCACCAGGTCTTTTTCAAGGGGATCATGGCCCTGAACAGGTCCTTCTCCCACTGGGTGTCCTGGGCCAGCGAGTTGTCCAGGATGAACAGCCGGGGGTTGTCGATGGACTCGAGCTCCTCCACCACCCGGTCGATGGGCCGCGGCCTGAACACCCGCCCGCCCAGGAAGGAGACCGCGCAGGGATAACACGTGAACCTGCAGCCGCGCGAGGCGTGGAACAGGTCCACCATCCTCACGCCCTTGTGGTAGTACATGTCCCTGTCCAGGATGTCCCGGCGCGCCGGCCCCACCGTCTCGATGGGCGGCCGGTCGTCGAAGAAGTCGTACAGCTTCTTGAGCTCACCCCGAGAAAAATCCTCGAACACCCCTTCCAGCCGACCCTCCACCTCGCCCAAGAAGACCGAGTCCGCGTGCTGGAGCACCTCCTCGGCGTGCAGCATGGTCGAGATCCCGCCGAAGATCACCCTGGTGTCGCGCCTGCGATACTCGCGGGCGATCTCGAATCCCCGCTTGACCTGCGTGGTCAGCATCATCGATATGCCCACGAAGTCCGCGTGGTCGTCGAACGAGATCTCCTGGACGTTTTCGTCCACGAACTCCACGTCCACCCACTCCGGGATCTCAGCCGCCATGACCACCGGCCCGTGAGGCGGCAGGTTGAACGTTGTCTGGCCCTCGAGCTTCTCCCACCTGGGGTAGATCAGTTTGAATTTCATGACCAAGTCCGTTCGTACCGCCATGCTGCCCGGAGCCCCGGGCGCCCATACAGGTTAACCTACGCGCGGTTTTTTTCAAGTCGACAAAAAGCGCTGGCCCTTGTCCATCCCGGGGGACTCGGATATTCTGAAGTCCCGTTTGTGAGGAGGGTGGTTCGTGAAGAGGGTCCTGATCATGGCCGCCTGCGCCTTGCTGGTGCTGGTACTGGTGCTGTTCTTGTTCACCGGTTACATGACCAAATGGTCCAGGGTCTATGACCAGTGCCTGTCCAGGGCCCGGGCCGAACCCATCGACCTGCTGGTGGTTCATGTCGACGTGCTCCACGGGCCGGACGACGACTCGCTACCCGATGTGCGCGAAGTAACAGCCGTACCAATCGTCCTCGCTGTCTGGGCCGCAGGCGACTGACCGGACGCACTCCACGTAGGCGTCCAGGATTTCGGGCTTCAGGCACATCAGCAACCCCTGCGCGCGCGCCATCTCGTCCATGCAGGCCTCCGTGGTCTGGAGGTCCTCCCAGGCGCACTCGGTGATCTTCTCGCACAGCCGTTCCTGCTGGGCGCTCACATCGGCCACGCACAGCTGGTTGGCCTCGTAGATACACTGCTGGAGCTCGTCGCAGGAGACGCCGGTGCAGGCCTGAAGCGCCTCCATCGCGGCGGTCTTGTAGGTCTTCTCCCAGTTGTTGCAGATCTTGACGTTGGCCTCCCGCAGCTGGTCGTCGGCCGGCAGGATCCCGCAGGTGATGTTCTTGTCGATGTAGTCCGAGCAGTCGATCACGCCTTCACCGGCGCCTCCGCATGACGCGGCCAGGAGAACCAGGCCGGCCGCGGCTACGATCGACAGGCGTGGAGCGTTCACTGGCAGTCCGAGAAGGCGAGGCCGCTCAGGAGGTTGGCTGAGGTGCGCCGCAGGGTGAGGAAGCCGACGGGACTGATGGCGTGCAGGCCGAGGAAGTTCGAGCCGCTGATCGGGTTGCCCGTCCACATGAGGTACGCCGAGGGATCGAGCGAGTCCACGTTGATAAGGAACCCCTCGGCGAGGAACTCTTCGCGGTCGAAGGTCTCGCCGGCCAGTGGCGTCGTACCGTCAGCCCGCGTATTGAGGTCGTACTCGACCGCGTCTCCGACGTCGCTGAAGAACGTGCTGCGGCTGGCGGCCTTCTGCTCAGGTTTGAACTTCCTTCGGGTCTTCTTTTCTCCCATGGGACGACTCCTCTCTGCTCCTTATCATGGAGCATCCTGGAGTCACTTTCCAGCTGGAGCGGCACACAACCAGCCCTACGTCCAACCGTACATCTGACAGCACTATTCTGTAAGAGAAAAGAGAAATGTGAGTTCTTGAGTATGCACCTATGCCAGAGGAGTTTGTTACCTAGTGACAACCGTCGTCGATCTGTTTCCTTCCGGTCCAGCTCCAGATCGTCCATGGGAGCACCCTTGTCCCCCTCACCTGCCAATCCGGATCAGGTAGCGCTTGAACCCGGCGTCGAGGCCAGGGATGGCGGTGGCGGCTGCGAACAAGTCGGCGACCGGGAACTGGGCCAGGGCTCCGCGGGCCATGGCCCGCACCAGCGGCTTGGCCGCCTCCGGCCCGATGCCCAGCTCCAGGCTGGCGATCACCACGATCCCCGACCCGTCCACCCGGGAGGACTCCTCCACCCAGGCCAGCGGTTCGCCCTCCAGCGGCCGCCAGGTCCAGGTGAGCCTGGGGACGCTGCCAGCGGGACAGCGTTTCCTGGCCCGTTTGGCGGCCGCCCCGGTCAGGCCCAGATGGGCCTTGGCGTAGGTGACTACGTCCTCCGGGTCCATCCAGTGATCCACGATCTCCACGCCCCGCAGTGTGACGCTGGTACTGCCCGAGGTCCCGCCCGAACGGCGGTTCATCTTCGTCTCGACGAGCTTGGCGATCTGGGCCCGGACCAAGGCGGCCACCTCCAGCCCGCCCGGGGTGACCAGGGACAGTCCCTTGGCCTCGGGGAAGGCCCGGCGGAGCAGGAAGGCGTCCATCCGGGAGCCGAGTTGGAAGGGCGCCACCGCCGCCTGGTGGACGAGCCGGCCCTGGCGGGCCGACTCCAGGTACAGCACCGGACCCGGGATCCGCCCCAGGGTCAACCAGCGCTCCGGCGCAGCCAGGGCCAGCAGCAGCATGGGTAAAGTCAAGGTCATGGGCCCCTCCCTCCAGTCCAGATCGCGTCCCGCAGACTCCCCATCCTACGGGATGGCCGCGAGCCGAGGCAAGGATGTTTGCGTTGATGGAGTGCTTGACATATGGAGATGGCATGGATTGACGAGGATTCCACCGAGAGCATGAACGAAGGTCTGCAGAGCATGCACGGGCTGATCGTCAACGGGCTCAAGAAGCGCTGCCCGGACTGTGTCTCGACCGGGGGGGCGGAGGAAAAAACGTGAACGCTTGGTTGTCGATGGTGGCGGTGGCCGCCCTGCTCGGGGACGCGGGCCCGGGCGGAGCGCCGCCGCAGGTGCTCGAGCTGACTATCGGGCAGGCCGTGGAGCGGGCCCTGAAGAACAGCCCCCGGCTCAAGGGCGCCGGGCTGGACATCGCGGTGGCCGAGGCCAAGCGCAAGCAGGCCCGGGCCCAGTTCGGGCCCAAGCTGCAGTTCGAGCTGCGGGCCATGTTCTTCGACGAGCCGCCGTCCATCGGCGGCGGCGCCATGAGCGCCGAGGACCTGGCCGCACTGCAGCAGCTGGCCGGGGCCGACCTGTTCGACAACGCCATGCTGATGTTCTTCCAGGAGTTGCCGACCATGTTCGAGTCCGAGCCCTACGACGTGAACGTCACCGCCCGGGTGGTTCAGCCCCTGACGCCCCTGTGGGCCATTTACCACCTGTACAAGCTGTCGGAGCTCGAGGTGGACGTGGCCCGGGTGGCGGTCGAGCGCCAGCGTTCCGAGCTGGCCTACCAGGTGCGCGAGACCTGCCTGCGGTTGCTGCAGGCCGAGGCCGGCCTGGGGGCCCTGGACGAGGCCATCAAGACCGTGGAGGCCCACATCGAGCGGGCCCGGTTCTTCCTGGACGCCGGGCTGATCAGCAAGAACGACCTGCTGCAGGCCGAGGTGCGCCTGGCCGACCTGAAGGGCCGGCAGCTCGGCGTCCACCACGGCGCGCTGCTGGCCCGGGCCTCGCTGGCCATGCTGCTCGACGAACCGGCCACCAGCCAGATCCGGGTGAAGGCCCCCATGGGCGAGGCCGTCTCCGGCAACGTCGGCAGCCTGGCCCAGGTCCAGGCCGAGGCTGCCGCCACCCGGCCGGAGCTGCGGGAGTTGGACCTGCGCATCCTGCAGGCCGAGCGGGGCGTCAAGGCAGCCTGGCAGGGCTACATCCCGACCGTGGCCGCCCTGGCCCAGTACCAGCACAACGAGGGATCGATCATGGCCCCACCGACCTGGACCGGCGGGCTGGTGGTGGACTTCAACGTCTGGGAGTGGGGCGCCACCCACTACTCCATCGAGGAGGCCGAGGCCCGGCTGGCCCGGGCGCGCACCGGCCGTCAGGAGCTGGTCCGGGGTATCGACCTGCAGGTCCAGGCCGCCTGGCTCAAGCTGCAGGAGACCGCCGAGAAGATCCAGATCGCCCGTTCGGCGGTGGTCCAGGCCACCGAACAGGTCCGGCTGGAACGCGAGCGTTACGAAGCCCAGCAAAACACCTCGACCGACGTGCTCGACGCCCAGACCCGGCTGACCCAGGCCCGGGTGACCACCGACAGCGCCGAGATCGAGCACCGCATCTCCCTGGCCGCCCTGGACAAGGCCATCGGCCGCCTGCCCGGGACAGGGACCCATCATCGCGCCGCGGCAGGTTCGCCGGCCGTGCAGGAGTCACCATGAACCGTTACATCGCCATCGTCCCCAGTCTGCTCATCGGCCTGGCCCTGTCGGCCTGCCAGCCGGGCCAGGGGGTGGAGTCCGCGGCCCGGGCGGCCGAGGACCGACCGGCCTCCGTCGCGCCCAAGGCCCGCGTGGTGCAGGTGATCACCCTGAAGCCCGAGCGCTTCGTCTCCCACGTGGAGGCCAGCGGCACCGCCCTGCCGGTGCGCGAGGGCACCCTGTCGGCCGCGGTGTCCGGGCGTATCCAGGAGATCCTGGTCCAGCGCGGCGAGCGGGTGAAGGAGAAACAGCCCCTGCTCCGGCTGGACCGCAGCGGGTTCTACCTGGGCGTCCAGCAGGCCGAGGCCGGCCTGGTCGCGGCCCGGGTGGGGGAGGCCGCCCTGACCACCGAGATGAAGCGCTTCGACCGGTTGCTGGCCAACAAGGCGGTGCCCCGGGCCTCGTACGACAAGGTCAAGGCCCAGTACGACGGCGCCGCCGCCCAGGTGGCCCTGGCCGAGGTGGGCCTCAAGCAGGCCCGCAAGGCGCTCGGCGACGCCGAGCTGCGGGCGCCCTACGACGGGGTGATCACCATGGTGCTCAAGCAGGTCGGCGAGTACGCCCCGGCCATGCCGCCCACCATGCTGATCCAGATCGTGGACACCGCCTCGCTGGAGGTGCAGGTCTTCCTGCCCGAGACCGAGGCCCGCCAGGTGGCCGTGGGCAAGCAGGCCCGGGTGCAGGTGGACTCGGCCGGGGTGACCCGTGACGGCCAGGTGATCTTCGTCTCCGACCGCATCCAGCCCGGCTCCCAGACCTTCGAGGTGCGCATCGGGCTGGACAACGCCGACGGGGCCATCAAGTCCGGGGCCTTCGCCCGGGTCCGGATGGTGCGCCGCGACGAGGCCCAGGCTCTGCTGGTGCCGCTGCGGGCGGTCCAGCGGGCCGGGGGCCGCACCGCGGTGTTCGTGGCCGCCGACGGCAAGGCCCGGCTGCAGCCGGTCGAGCTCGGGGAGACCCAGGGAGACCGGGTGCTGGTGCTCGAGGGGCTGGCCCCGGGGGCCCAGCTGATCACCACGGGCATGTCCGAGCTGAGCGACGGCGCGTCCGTCGCGCCTCACCAGGGCTGAACGGGAGCGGGGCGACCATGTTCCTGTCAGAGGTATCCATCAAGCGGCCGGTGTTCACCTCCATGGTGATCGCCGCCATCCTGGTGTTCGGGGCCGTGTCCTACACCCGCATCGGGCTGGACATGATGCCCAAGGTGGACTTTCCCCTGGCCACGGTCTTGACCATCTACCCGGGGGCCGGTCCGGAGACGGTGGAGCGGGAGGTGTCGGAGAAGATCGAGGAGGCGGTCAGCGCCATCAACGGGGTGCGCACCCTGCGCTCGGTCAGCGTGGAGAACGTGTCCCAGGTGATAGTCGAGTTCGAGCTGGAGGTGGAGCTGGGCCAGGCCATCCAGGACGTGCGCGATAAGATCTCGGGCATCCTGCCCCTGCTGCCGGCCGGGGTGGAGACCCCCAAGGTGCAGAAGCTCGATCTGGGCGCCATGCCCATCCTGCACGTGGCCGTGGGCGGGCCGGGCTCCATCGACGAGGTGACCAGGTTCGCCCGCGAGCGGGTCAAGGAGCCCCTGCAGTCCATAGCCGGGGTGGGCACGGTGGACCTGGTGGGCGGCCAGGAGCGCGAGATCAAGGTGTGGATCGACCCCGCCCGGCTCGACGTGATGGGCCTGACGGTCAGCGAGGTGCTCAACGCCCTGGCGGCCAACAACCTGACCTTCCCGGGCGGGCGCTTGAACGCCGGCACCACCGAGTTCAGCGTCAAGGTGGACGGGGAGTTCACCGCCCTGGCCGACATCGGGCAGCTCAAGATCGTGGAGATCATGGGCCGGGCGGTGCGCTTGCTGGACGTGGCCCGGGTCGAGGACGGCCTGGAGGAGCGCCGCTCGGCGGCCCGGCTGGACGGGGAGCGAGCCGTGGTGCTGGTGCTGCGCAAGCAGTCGGGCACCAACGCGGTGGAGGTGGGCGACCGGGTCAAGGCCCGGCTGGCCGAGCTGGAGAAGGGCTTCCCCGAGGGCTACTCCGTCTTTTTGGCCATCGACAACACCACCTTCACCCGCACCTCGATCGAGCACGTGCAGTTCGACATGATCTTCGGCACCTTCCTGGCGGTGCTGGTCGTGTTCCTCTTCCTGCGCAACGTGCGCTCCACCCTGATCGCCGCCCTGGCCATCCCCACTTCGGTGGTCGGCTCCTTCGTGTTCATCAACGTGATGGGCTTTACCTTCAACACCCTGACCATGTTGGGCCTGTCCTTGTCCATTGGCATCCTGATCGACGACGCCATCGTGGTCATCGAGAACATTTACCGGCACATGGAGGAGGGGGCTTCGCCCTTCGAGGCGGCCAGGCAAGGCGCGGCCGAGATCGGCCTGGCCGTGCTGGCCACCACCATGAGCATCGTGGCCGTGTTCATCCCGGTGGCCTTCACCCGGGGCATCATCGGGCGCATGTTCTACGAGTTCGGCCTGACCGTGGCCGTGGCCGTGCTCATCTCCCTGTTCGTCTCCTTCACCCTGACCCCCATGCTGTCCTCGCGATTCCTCAAGCCGTCCAGGCCCAACCGGTTCTACCGGGCCATCGAGTGGTTCCTGGTCGGGCTGGACCGGGGCTACCGGGCGGTGATCGGCTCGGCGCTCAGGCACCGGCTGGCCATCGTGCTGCTGGCCATCGGGGTGTTCGCCGGCAGCCTGTACCTGGCCGGGATGATCCCGGGCTCGTTCATGCCCTCGTTCGACATGAGCCAGCTCAACGTGGTGGTCACCACGCCGACCGGCACCGACCTGGCCGAGACCGAGCGGCTGGCCGGCGAGGTGGCGGACCGCGTCCGCGCACACCGGGGCGTGGTACTGGGTACGGTGACCACCGTCGGCGCCGACGCCCAGAAGAAACAGAACCTGGCCAAGGTCTACGTCAAGATGCTGCCCAAGGAGCTGCGCCAGGTGGGCCAGTTGGCCTTCATGGACCAGGTCCGCCAGGAGCTGGCGGGCTTCGTCGGGGCCGAGGTGGCCATCGAGGAGGTGCCCCTTTTCGGCGGCGAGTCGGGCATGCGGGCGGCCAAGATCCAGTTCAACCTGCGCGGCGGCGACCTGGACGAGCTGGACCGGGTCAGCCGCGAGCTGGTCGCCGCGCTGAACGAGCGTGTACCGGGCCTGGTGGACCTGGACACCACCTACGAGGCGGGCAAGCCCGAGGTGGCGATCCTGGTGGACCGGGACCGGGCGGCCAGCTTCGGGGTGGTCACCGCCATGGTGGGCCAGACGGTCAACGCCCTGGTGGGCGGGGTGGAGATCTCCAAGTACCGGGAGGCCGGAGACGACATCCCCATCCGGGTGCGCCTGGAGCAGGGCGCCCGGCAGCGGGCCGAGCAGATCGCCCGGCTCAGGGTGCGCTCGGCTACCACCCACAAGTTGGTGGAGCTGGCCAACCTGGTGACCATCGAGCTGGGCACCGGCCCCACCCAGATCGACCGCCAGGCCCGTCAGCGCCAGATCACCGTGCTGGGCAACATGGCCGAGGGGGTCCCCCTGGCGCCCACCATGGAGAAGATCCGCCAGGTGGCCGCCGAGGTGGTGCCGCCCGAGTTCCAGACCGACTTCGAGGGCCAGGCCCGGATCGCCGAGGAGAGCATGGGCCACATGCTGTTCAGCCTGTTCCTGGCGGTGATCATGATCTACATGGTGCTGGCCAGCCAGTTCGAGTCGTTCATCCACCCCCTGACCATCATGATCTCCCTGCCCTTGTCGGTGGTCGGGGCCCTGGGCGCGCTGCTGCTGGCCAACCAGTTCCTGTCCATGATTGCCATGATCGGCATCATCATGCTCATGGGCCTGGTGACCAAGAACGCCATCCTGCTCATCGACTACACCAACATCCTCAGGCGCCGCGACGGCATGGATCGCACCGCGGCCCTGCTCAAGGCCGGGCCCACCCGGCTGCGGCCCATCCTGATGACCACCGCGGCCATGGTGTTCGGCATGCTGCCCATCGCCCTGAGCCAGGGCTACGCCTCGGAGATGCGGGCGCCCATGGCCGTGGCGGTCATCGGCGGCCTGATCGTCTCGACCCTGCTGACCCTGGTGGTGGTGCCGGTGGTCTACTCCCTGCTCGACGACCTGGCCGGCCTGTTCACCCGCAAGAAGTCCGGGCAACCCGAACACCAGGCCCGGTCAGAGGCCTGACCCGATCCCCGGCGCCCGGGCGGTTTTGACCGTTCCCCGGCGCGTCAGGTATTTCTTGAAGCGCGACTCCAAGATTGCCGGAGGGGTGCTGTGATTGTCAGCCGATGCGCATCATCGCTTTCATCAATGAGCCATCCACTGTCTCCAGGCTCCTCGGGCATCTGGGCGAGCCCACGAAGCCTCCGCCGCTTTCCCCCGCAAGAGGACCTCCTCAAGCCGAGCTGGAGTTCTTCGACCAGGACACAACCTGGGTGTGAGCACGTCTTTCGTCGTCAGTGCCCACTACACCCCGCCCCTGCCGCCGGTCCCACCGGTGGGACCGGCGGCAGGGGCGGGGTGCGCCTGGATTCACGTCTTTTCACGTAGTCGTGCCTGATATTGTCGTCGCTGGGCTTGACTCAGA
>SDBT01001817.1_pt1 | contig 38167 bp, 33 predicted proteins | sample 2277101 | NCBI WGS metagenome assembly SDBT01 (sample SAMN10404973, study PRJNA504765) | marine sediment metagenome | isolation source: marine sediment core GS10_PC15, 103 cmbsf | place: Arctic Ocean: Southern Knipovich Ridge | collected 2010 | reverse complement strand
AGTCGTTTAGAATCAGTGGTTTAGTCACAATGACTCTATCCGACCAAGCCGGAAAATGCCAGCCCTGTGCGCACTAAATCCCCTTTATTCTTCGATAGTTACGCGTTCCTGGACAGGAACTAGCCTAGCGGCGCGCCAGATCTTGAGCCTTGCCCCCGGGTAACCAGATACCGATCGCGAACGCCGCCGCCGCGAAGGCAGTGGCGAGCAAGAACGCCTTGAACATCGCCGCCGACAGCGGGCCGGCGATGCCGGCCGAGCCACTGGTGCTCAGAGCCAGCCCCTCGGCTCCCAGCGAGTGCAGGAGCACTGCTCCCATGGCTGCAACGCCAACCGCGCCACCGATGCTCCGCGTGAAGGGCACCGAGGCCGTAGCCGTTCCCATGAGGCCCTGAGGGGCGCTGTTCTGTACCGCAATCAGAAAGCAGGTCATGGAGAGCCCCAGGCCAACGCCGCTTACCGCCATGCCGGCCATGAGCACCGTCAGCGAGGGTGAGGCGGCGGAGCCGGCGATCATCAGCGTGCCCGCGATGAAGGCCGCGAGCCCCCAGGTTGCGGTGGGTCGGTAGCCGATCCGCAGCAGCAGTCGGCCCGCGATGATGCTCGCCGCGACCCAGCCGAAGGTCATCGGAATGAGGCTGGCCCCGGAGAGCGTCGCGCTGCCGGCGTGTACTCCCTGCACATAGAGGGGCACGTAGGCGGCCAGGCCGAACAGCGCCGCGCCCCCGAACACGCCGGAGCCGCTGGCGACCAGGAAGATGCGGTCGGACATCAAGGCGGGGTGGAGCACTGGTCGATCGCTCTTGCGGTCGCGCAGCAGGAATACGGCAACGCCGACGACGCTGAACAGCAGAAGGCCAACGATTTGCGGCGAGGTCCAGGCATAGGTTCGACCCCCCTGCTGCAAACCGAACAGTAGGGCCGCCACCCCGGCCGTGAGGCTGGCCAGGGCGAGCATGTCGACTCTGCCGTCTTCCTCCCCGTGCACCTCCTCCTTTAGGTACATGACGATCAGCACCGCAGCCACCATGCCGACGGGAAGGTTCATGAAGAAGATAGCGCGCCAGGTCCAGAGGTCGGAGAGCACCCCGCCGACCAGTGGCCCGACGACGCTCGAGACTCCCCAAACTCCCGAGAAGAGGCCCTGCATCTTGGCCCGCTCTTCCAGATCATAGATATCCCCGATGATCGCGTAGGTGATCGGCAGCAGGGCTCCGGCACCGATTCCCTGGATGCCCCGATAGATGATGAGCTGATTCATCGAGGTGCTGGCCGCGCACAGTACCGAGCCACCCACGAACAGGAAGACACCGAGCAAGTAGAGCCGCTTGCGCCCGTAAAGATCCGACAGGTACCCGAAAACGGGCACTGTGGCCGTGGAGGCGAGCATGTAGATCGAAAACACCCATGAGTACAGGGCCAGACCACCGAAGCTCTCGATGATTCGCGGCATGGCGGTGGCGACGGCGGTCGTGTCGATAGCCGACAGAAACATCCCGGCCATCACTGCAGCCGTGACCATTGCACGCTGGGAAGGACGATAGAGCATCGCGGGATCATAGCCCGGATTTCTCGCCGGGGCACGACCCGCTGAGAAGTCCAGGCTGGACCGCGTGGGCGCCGGCCTGCGCTGTGGTAAAGTCGCCCTGAGGCGCCTCATTCGCGCTGGTGATTCGCGCCCAGCGACATGTGTCCCGAACAATTTGGGGGGATACTTCCTCGATGCCCGGCAGACGGATTATCTACGCGCTCGCCGACAGTCCTCGCTTCACCGGATGGGTCAGCCGCCACGGCATGAAATGGGGCTTTGCCCGACGCTTCATTGCCGGGGAGCGCTTGGAGGAGGCGCTCGCCGCCGTGCGTGAGCTCAACCGCAAGGACCTCTACACGACCCTCGATTACCTCGGTGAAAGCGTCACCGACGAGGCGGCGACCCGAGCCGCGGTGCAGATCTACTGCGGCATACTCGCCACGATCGCAGAAACTCAGGCGGGGGCTTCCGTGTCGATGAAGCTCAGCCAGCTCGGTCAGGCGATCAGCGATGACCTGGTGAGCGAGAACCTGCGCGTCATCCTGGCCAAAGCCGTCGAGTTCGACAACTTCGTTCGCATAGATATCGAGGACAGCTCCACCACCGAACGTACGATGAACACCATGAAAAGGGTGCGCTCCGAGTTCACCAACGTCGGTGTCGCCGTCCAGTCCTATCTGCGGCGCAGTGAAGAGGACATCCGAGAGCTCAACAAGATCGATGCCCAGGTTCGCCTCTGCAAAGGGGCATACAAAGAGCCTGCAGACGTGGCCTTCCAGAAGAAGTCGGAAGTGGACGAAAGCTATGTGAAGCTAGCGGAGATGCTGCTCGACGACGGCAACTACCCCGCCTTCGCCACGCACGATCCGAAGATGATCGAACACATCATCGAGTACGCAGAGCGCAACAACATCGGTCCTGAGCGCTACGAGTTTCAGATGCTCTACGGAATCCGGCGTGATGAGCAGGTCAATCTGATCAAGAACGGCTACCGGATGCGCGTCTATGTACCCTACGGGGAGCAGTGGTGTCCCTACTTCATGCGTCGAATTGCTGAGCGCCCGGCCAACGCCATGTTCGTGATGCGGGCCATGGTGAGTGGCTGATTGCGCCCGTCGGCCGCGAGGACCGACTCGGCACGACGCTCAAGGGAGGACGATTGATGAGCGGGATCCGAGGCTGGACCAGGCGACACTTCATCGGACTCACGGGCGTTGCCACGGGAGCGTCCCTCCACCCCTTGGCCTCGGCCGACCGCGCCTTCGCTGCGGCGATGCGAGCGATCGAACCTCGTTCCATGGCGCAAAGATCGCCCGGCGATGACCGCGACTGGTCCGACGTACTCGGCGCCTTCGATCTCGGTGGCCGCATCACCATGAATTCGGCCAACTTGGCGCCCGCCTCGGCCCCGGCGCGCGCCGCCTTCACGAGCCTCGCCGCATCGATCGATTCCGATCCGTCATTCCAGAACCGGGCGCAGTTCGCCGAGGCGCGCCGCGTCACCCGCGAGCGACTTGCCGCGTTCTTGAAGGCCGACCCTGATGAAATCGTCCTCACCCGCAACACAACGGAGGGCAACAACTTCATTGTCCAAGGTCTCGACCTGGGTCCCGGCGACGAGGTGTTGCTGAGCGCCCACAACCACCCGAGCAACATGGCCTCGTGGAAAGTGCGCGCCGAGCGCGCCGGCTTCGAGGTCATCGAGGTGCCCTTGGCATCGCCCGCTCCCAGCCCGGAAGCTCTCCTGGATGGTTTTCGAGCCGCCGCCACGCCCCGCACCCGGGTTGTTTCCTACAGCCATGTGACGAATACGGCGGGCTGTCGCTACCCGGCGCGTGAAATCTCGGAATGGGCTCGCGGGCGGAACATCCTGACTCTCGCCGACGGGGCCCAAAGCTGCGGCGTTCTGGATATCGACCTGCACGACATGGGTTGTGACTTCTACACGGCGAGCGGGCACAAGTGGCCCTGCTCCCCACGTGAGGTGGGAGTTCTTTACATCCGCAACGACCGGCAGTCGGAGGTGTGGCCGAGCGTGGTGGGTCTGGGACCCTCGGAGGATGGCGCCGCCGATCGCTTCGAGGAACTGGGGCAGCGCGATGATGCCGCGCTGGCGGCCTTCGGCCACGCGATACTGTTTCTGCAGGAAATCGGCAGTGCCACGATCGAGGCGCGCGTCGCGGCGCTGACCGGCCTACTCAAGGAAGAGCTCAGCAAGCTACCCGGCGTGACGATGTATGCGCCCATGGCTGCCGATTTCTCCGGCGGAGTCGTGACCTTCCATGTCGACGGCGTGGATCCACGCCGCGCCTATGAGTGGTTGTACCGGGAGCGGCAGATCGTTTGCGCATCTAGCCGTGTCGAGGCCGGGGGCATTCGCTTCTCGCCGCATATCTACACCTCGCTGGCCGAGTGCGAACGGGCGGTGGAAGCGATGCGCGAGATCATCAGCGGCGCCGTACAGATCTGAGGGCCTCAGCGCTCGCTGTCGGCCAAATCAGCGCTTACCTTCGCCGAACGGAAGCGGGCCCGTGGGGCCTCGCTGTGCCAACAACTCCCGCGTCTGACACGGCGCCCGCTTCGTTTCGCAGGCGTCGAACACCGAGAACATGAAGGCGAGCTCGGCCTCCACCCAATCGGTCTCGCTGCGTTGGGGGGCGACCGGCGAAACGTCGAGCTGCTGGCGATCGGCGACCCTGTAGTTGCGGCGCGTGTCGAGACGTCCGTCCGCATCGAGGAAGATCGCATGAACGATGCCCGTCGGGTTGAGGATGCGATAGCACTCGCGAATGTACCGGCGCGCGACGACGAACGGCATACAGGCGAAAATGTTCCATGCACAGATCGCCGTGAACGCCTCGTCCTCGAACGGCAAGCCACGCTGGCGGATCTTCTCGGCGGTGAGGGTCAAGTTCGTGATTGGCTGGGTCGACAGGTGCTCCATCTCATGCCGCACCAGGTCATAGCAGGTGACCGTGAAGCCCCTCTCTCCCCAGAACTGGATGTTCGATTGGGTAGTGCTGCCTAGGTCGAGTATGCGTGCAGGGCCTCGATCGGGATCGAGGGCCCGCACGAGCCTCCAGAACAGAATCGAGGTATAGCGGCGATCCGGCAGAGGCTCGGTATCGTCACCGCTTGCCAGCAGGGTAACCGGTTCAGCATCCGGCGTGGCGAAATCCTGGGTGCGGAGGTCGCGGGAGTCGTCGCGGCTCGCCATTCAGCGCGGCCTACGGGGCCGGAGTCCGCACGGCAAAGCGTACCTGCGTGCGAACTGGCGGGTCGAAAGATGTGTCGTCATTGCGTCGCAACTCGACTCGAAGGGTGTGAGTGCCAGCGCCGATGCCCTTGTAGGTGAAGTTAGTGGTGAAGGTCTTCACCGGCGGCGCGTTATCGAGGCGAAGGAGGATATAGGCTCCCATCCGCGACCTGCGTGGCGACAGGGTGACTCCCTCGACCTCCATCCGGACCTCGACGTCGGGTCCCGTCACCTGGGTGTCCTGCACGGGCGACAGCACGCTGATCCGTGGCTGCCTTTCCTGGCTCGTCTCCGCGGGCGCTACCAGAAAAAGGCTCGCCATGGCGAGCAGGAAGACTGTCCGTTCGAGTATTCGGCGCATCGTGAAAAGACCCCCTTCCCTTTCAATCCAGCATAGCAGGAAAGCCTTAACAGGCCGTGGTGAAAGTGTGGTGAGTCTGGGAGGCTACCCCAGACCGTCGCGATGGACCGCGATTAGCGACTGCCACCCGTAGTCGACGTGCTGAACGACCGCAATGCCGTGATTTCGGGGTCCGTCAGACGGAAAGGACCGCCCTCACTGCCGCCTGCCCACAGTTCGTTGATGTCGAACGCCCGCCGCATCAGGCCTTCGTCGGCATGGTCGAGCTTCGAGAGAAGGATGTGGACCATCTCGTGAGCCGCGGCCCGCGCGACGATCAGGGCGGTCAGCGAGGGCAGCCTGTCACCGCAATCCGCTGGCGCGAGGGAGTCGATATACGGGTCGACCTCGACTCCTCGCATGGATGCCTTGATACGGGCCTCGATGGCTTGGCGACACCTCCATACAGCCTGCTGGCGGAACCAAATGGCTTGCCTGTAGAAGACGAAGCAATTTCGGCCGATGCCGGTGTCGTCGTGAGGGGCAATTCCGATGATGTTCGAGGGGCCCTGGAACCACCTCGTGCCATCGGACGGCAGAACGATGATGCGCAGCTCATTGGGGCTGAGGCGCCGGCGAGGTGAAGCATTCGAGACCCAGGTGATCCGCACACCCGCGTCGGAGAATATCCTGTTGATTTCCGCCTGAATCGTCGTCAGCTCATCCGTGGGCAGATACTGGTGATCGAGCAGATAAACGACAACGTCCCCGGCTGGAGCCGGATCTTGTTGTTGCCCCTCCGACGCCCCGGCGCCCGTGGCCATGGCCAGCGAAGCGATCATGGCGAGGATGAGGGAACACGGCGAGAGACGCGTTGCTGGATGACGGAATCGGCGTTGGGCTGTCGACAGTTTCACGGCGGCACAATATTGACGGGGAGTCTTTGGATACCGAACACTAGCAGGTCAGAATACTACAACAAGGCATCAGTAGGGTGGCCACGCGAAAGCCGGCCCCGCTTGCTGTAATGGTGGCCACAGCCAGTGGAGTGGCAGGCTAGCCGACCGAGACACCGTCCGATTCCCACACGATCTGCTGGTCTCCCCGCACACCGCGATTGATTACGCCCTCGATGATGTCGACGCCTTTCGAGCCGATGAACCGGATCAGCCCGTCGCTCGAGGCGATTCCTTGAGATTCGAGAACGCCGCCGGATACGCGCAACTGGAACCTGAAATCGGAGCCATCCTCGCTCTTTACCTCGAAGGAGCAGCGAGCTTGCTGGATGCTGCCGTCCTCGGCCGTTTCCCACACGGGATCGCCTGAGCGAATGCGAAAGGTCTGCTGCGATTCTCCGTCGATGAAGATCCAAGAATAGGCGGCCACGTAGGTCCTCTGGGTCAGATCATGCAGTCTTGAGCATGCGCCAAATGTCGCTGATTGCCGGTCGCTTCCCGTGCATGAGGATCGATACACGAAAGACCTTCGCCGCCCCGTATACCGACAGGACCACGGCGACTACCAATAGCGAGATAGCGAGCCAGACCTCCCAGAGCGGAGGCTCGGCGACGTTGACGCGTGCAAACATCGTAAAAGGTGTAAACAGCGGAATGAAGCTCAGCACCCGGGACGCGAGCGCATTCGGGTTGGTCATCACATAGAAAGTAGAGAAGAAGCCGATCAGAATCGGCATCATGGCGGGAAACATCGCGTGCTGCAGCTCCTCGGTGCTGTTACAGGTAGCTCCGATGGCCGCGAACATCGTCACGTACATGAGGTATCCCAGCAGGAAGAAGATCAGGAAATAGGATAACGTGCGGATGCTGAAAGCCTCTGCCAGACCCACCTCCATGAGCCCGGCGGCCATAGCCATCCTTGGCAAGACGAAGAGAACCGCCACCAGGCCCATGGCGATCCAGACGGCGAGCTGCGTCAGTCCGGCGCCGAGCACGCCGAAGATCTTCCCTGCCATGAACTCGACCGCCGTGACCGCGCCGATGATCAGCTCGATGAGACGTGAGCTCTTCTCCTCGACGATGGCCATTGCCATCTGCTGGCCGTGCATCAGGGTCATCATGTAGATCAACATGCCGAGGACGAAGGTGCTGATGTAAGCGACCCAGAAGCCGCCGGCCTCCTCGCCTTCATCCGATACCGTGATGGTTTCGAGATCGGCTCCCTGAACTCTGCGCACCCGCGCCAGCTCCTCGCCGGTGAACCAATTCTCCAGCACCGCGACGCTGACGGCCCTCTCGAGCCTGCCGATGATCACCGGGTTGCCGGTTTCGCGGGCGTAGTATTGGGCTCGGGCCAGGATCTCATCGTCGGGTCGGAGGACGAGGTAGCCATCGAGATCGCCCTCGCGGATCAGGTTCGACATGCGTTGACGCACCGCATCCTGCTCTGCGGGGCCGACTTCGAAGCTCTCCTCGATGATGATCGGCAGCGTCTCGATCCCCTCTAGACGCTCGGTGAGGTTGGTACCGATGCCCGTTCCGAAGTCGAGCACACTGAGTCGGAGTTGGTCGATGTCGGTACGCTGCAGGAGGCCGGAAATGCTCCCCCAGACGACGAAGAGGCCCGGGATGAGAAGCGTGGTGAAGATGAAGGCCTTGCTGCGAACGCGAGCCACATACTCCCTGCGAGCGATCTGTGCGACTTTGCCTAGGTTCATGATGTCGCCTCATGGCGAGGGTCGTAGCCTACCTTGTCCAGAAAGATGTCCTCGACGGAAGGCTCTTCCAACGAAAAGCCACGCACCGTCACACGATCGAGCAGTTGTCGCAGCACCTCCTGCGGATCGGCCGTCGGCTCCATGAGTAGGCTGGCGCTGCGCCCCGAATCGCGCACCTCGCGCACGCCGCTCACACCTGCCAGCGACCTGGCATCGCCGTCGTAGTCGAGCCGTACGGTGCTTCTACCGTAGGATGCTTTGATCTCGGCAAGGCTTCCTGTGAGCACTGCCCGTCCCTGGTGAATCAGGCAGATCGACTCGCACATCTGCTCCACCTGATCCATGCGGTGAGTCGACAACACAACAGTCGCCCCGCGCTCTCGTTGCTCGAGGATCAGGTCCTTGAGCAGTCGCGTGTTGATCGGGTCGAGGCCGCTGAACGGCTCATCGAGTACGAGCAGGTCGGGTTCATGAATGACCGCGGCGGCGAACTGCACCTTCTGCTGCATGCCCTTCGAGAGCTCGTTGGTCTGCGACTTGGCCCTTTCGGCCAGCCCGAGCTTCTCCAGCCATGCGGACGCTCGCCGCTTCGCCTCGCGGACCGAAAGGCCACGGATCGTGCCGAGGAATGCGAGCTGTTCGTCGATCCGCATGCGCGGATACAGGCCTCGTTCCTCCGGCAAATAGCCGAGACGATCGCGCACCTCGAGGGGGTCCTGATGCCCCAGCACGAGGAGGGAGCCATCGTCCGGCACGTAGATTCCCAATCCGATGCGAATCGTCGTGGTCTTGCCCGATCCGTTGGGGCCGAGCAGGCCGAAAACCTGCCCCGGGGAGACCTCGAGTGAGAGATCATCGACGGCCCGAGTGGTGTCGAAGGTCTTGACTAAATGTTCGCAGCGCAGGGCGGCTTCAGCAGGCATTGAAATCTCGTTCTGGATAGCCAATTCTTTTAGGCGGCCACAGGCTAGCCGCATGCCCTTCGATTGGCAAGAGGGAACCCCGCTTGCACCGGCCTTGGCATGCAAATACGCTGGACTTTCCCACGGTTGAGTTCCCACTCGTCATGCCCGTTCCGAGGGCTCGTGATCCATGAACAACATCGAGCAACCCAATTCAGTCATGTCGTCACCGAAGGGCAAATCGCCCGCGATCTACGCCGCAGGTGGTGCCTTCGTTACGCTGCTTGTCGTGGCCGTTCTGGCAGCGGTGTTCTGGCCCTCGGGTCCGCCCCCGGGAATAGGGGGGCCGCCTGGAGAAGGCGAAAGCCCGGGAGGGGGGATGGGCTTCGGCCCCATGGCGGTCGAGGTGACCTACGCCATCGAGGCCATCGCTGCCGAGCCGGTGCAGCTCGTCGGTAGCGTGGCTCCACACCGCCAGTCGGTGATCGCCAGCGAGGTTGAGGGCGTGGTTGCCGCGATCGCCGTCGACGAGGGAGACAGAGTGCCGGGGGGAGCCCTGCTCGCGCAGCTCAACACCACCACCGCCGAGCTCAACTTGGCGGCGGCCCTGGCGAGCCGGGAGGAAGCGAAGGCGCGGCTGCTTCGATTCGAATCCGAGCTCGCGCGAATGACCGATCTGATGGAGCGCAATGCTGTCTCACAACGGGAGCTCGATCAGGCGACCGCCGACCGGGACGCTCAGGCTCAGAGCGTGGCCCGCTTTGCGGCTGACGCGGCGCGGCTCGATGAGCTCATCAGCAAGGCTCGCATTACTGCGCCGTATGCCGGCCAGGTGTCAGCCGTTCATCTCGAGGTCGGCGAGTGGGCCAGTCGCGGCGGCCAGGTCGTGACGCTGGTGGATCTGTCCGAGGTCGAGGTGACCGTGCCGGTTCCCGAGCGCTACGTTGCGGCTGCAGATCAGGCACGCAGGGCGGGAGTGAGGGTTCCCGTGACCTTCGACGCCATTCCTGGACGTACCTTTGAAGGTGAATTGAAGGCGATCATCCCTGAGGCGAATCCGGGGTCGCGGACGTTCCCCGTGCTGGTAGCGGTGGGGAATCCCGAAAACCTGATCCAGGGGGGCATGGTGGCTCGCGTGCTGGCGCAGGTGGGTGATCCAGAGCCGACAGTCCTCGTGCCCAAGGATGCGCTCGTGCTACGTGGCGGCCTGACGTCTGTGATGCGGGTGCAGCCGATGCCGCCGGAGGGTGGTGGTGCGGCTCCGGCAGGGTCAGAGGTCTCAGGGGGCGAACAGGGCGCGGGCCCACAGATGGGCATGGTGGAGGAGATTCCCGTAGAGATAGGCCCAGGGATCGGCGCCTGGCAAGCAATCACGGGCGCCATCGTCAGCGGTGACTCGATCGTCGTACGCGGCAACGAGAATCTGCGGTCCGGCATGCCGGTGATCATCGCCGGCGAGATTGTGATCGAGCCGCCCCCGGCCCCCGACCCCGATCGGCCCATGGCGGTGCGCGAGGGAGAGGCGAGCGCACAATGAAGCTCGTCGATTCCGCCATCCGCTATCCCGTCAGCGTCACCGTCGGGGTTCTGCTGATCGTCCTCTTTGGCCTGTTGTCGCTGTTTCGTATCCCGGTGCAGCTCATCCCCGATGTCGAGACGCCGCAGGTAACGGTCACGACGATCTGGCCCGGCGCATCTCCAGAGGAGATCGAGACCGAGATCGTCCAGGAACAAGAGGAACAGCTCAAGACGCTCGAGGGGCTGTCCGAGATGACCAGCGAGAGCATGGAGTCGATGGGACGCGTCGTTCTGCGCTTCCAAACGGGCACGCACCTGGAGTCGTCGATGCTCCTGGTCAACAACAAGCTGCAGCAGGTGCCGTCGTATCCACAGAACGCCCTCAAGCCGGTGATCACCACGCGCGACGCGGCCGAGGACGCCATGGCCTGGATGATCCTGAGCCCGACCGAGGGCAGTGAGCTCGACATCAGCCTGCAGCGCGATTTTGCCCTCGATGTCATCAAACCCGCTCTCGAGCGAGTACCCGGGGTGGCTTCCGCCAACGTGATGGGCGGGCGCGAGCGAGAGCTACAGGTGATCGTCGATCCCCAGGCGCTGGCCGGGCGTGGCCTGACGCTGAACCGGGTGGGGCGGGCGCTCGATGCGGAAAATCGCGACATCAGCGCCGGCGATTTCGACGAGGGCAAGCGGCGCTACCTCGTGCGATCGATCGCCGAGTATCGCAGCATCGAGGATGTCGAGAACGTCGTTCTCGCTTGGCGCGAGGGAGCCCCGGTCTATGTCAAAGACGTCGCCACGGTCGAGCTCGGCTACAAGAAGGCACGCGACACGGTACGGCAGCGCGGGCAGCCGACCCTTGCCATTAACGCAGTGCGTCAAACTGGCACCAATACGCTGTCCGTTACACAAGGTCTGAACGAGGCCATCGCGGTGCTCAACGCGGGGCCGCTGGCCGAGCGCGGCATGGGCCTCGAAATCGCTTTTATCGAGAGCGACTACATCGAGGATGCGATCGCTCTCGTGCGGCGAAACATCTTCGTTGGCGGCCTTCTGGCCATCGCCACGTTGCTGCTGTTCTTGCGCTCCATCTCCAGCACCACGGTCATTGCCTTGGCGATCCCCGTGAGCATCATCGGCACGTTTCTGGCGATGACCCTGCTGGGGCGCAACATCAATGTCGTCAGCTTGGCCGGCCTGGCGTTCGCCGTGGGTATCATCGTCGATGCCTCGATTGTCGTGCTCGAGAACATCTACCGGCACATGCAAATGGGCAAGCGGCGCAGGCAGGCCGCCTACGAAGGCACCAGCGAGGTCTGGGGCGCGGTTCTCGCGTCGGTGCTGACCACGGTTGCCGTATTCCTGCCCGTGCTTTTCGTGCAGGAGGAGGCCGGGCAGCTCTTCCGTGACATTGCCGTTGCGGTCAGCGCCGCCGTTCTGATCTCGCTGGTGGTGTCGATTACCCTCATTCCTTCTCTTTCGGCGCGCATCCTGAGCGCCGTGGTGAGCACGCGCAACGAAGATGAGCAGGACCGGGCCGATGAAGACAAGAGCTGGCGCAATCTGTGGGGACACGCTCACACGGCTCATTACTTCACGCGCGACTACGGCAACTTCATCTACTGGCTTACCGGGTCAGTGAAGTGGAGGGTGATTCTCATGGTTGGCCTCACGCTGGGCGCCGTGCTCATGGCCTGGTCACTCGTGCCGCCGACCGAGTACCTGCCTACCGGCAACGTCAACTTCGCCTTCGGCATCATTCTGCCGCCGCCCGGCTACAACGTCGGTGAATTCACCGCAATCGCCGAGCGGGTCGAGGAGCAGCTAGCACCCTACTGGGAGGCGGAGCCATTTACCCCTGAGGCCGAGCTTCTCGACGCTCCGCCGATCGACCAGTTCTTCTTCGTCGCATTCGGCAACATGACCTTCATGGGGGCGTCGGTCGACCGGCGCCTCTCCGACGAAGCGCACTTGATGGTACCGACATTGCAGCGCGCCGTATCACAAATTCCGGGTGCCATCGGCGTCGTGCAGCAGCCGTCGATCTTCCAGCGTGGTGCCGATGCCGGCAGGGCCATCGACATCGACATCGCCGGCCCCGACCTCGAGCAGTTGATCCAGCTCGGCGGTCGGATCTTCATGGGCTCGATGATGGCCGTGCCGGGCTCCCAGGCTCGACCCATCCCCAGCCTCGATCTCGGCAATCCCGAAGTGCGCCTGGTCGTCGACCGCGAGCGAGCCGCTGAGCTTGGCCTGAGCGCGCAGGACGTCGGCTATGCGCTCAACGCTCTGGTCGACGGCGTCAAGGTCAGCGAGTACCAGTACCAAGGCTCGGCGATCGACCTGGTGCTGCTCGGGGCGCCGCAGTTTGTAGAGCACAGCCAGGACATCGCCAACTTGATCATCGCGACGCCGATCGGGCGCTCGGTGACCATCGGCGACGTCGGACGCGTGATGACCACGAGTGGGCCGCAGCAGATCAATCACATCGAGCGCCAGCGGGCCATCACGATTCAAGTGATTCCGCCGCAGGAGATCCCGCTGGAAACGGCGATGGCCAACCTCGACCAGCAGGTCCTGCAACCGATGCGACTCGACGGCTCGCTCGGGGGTGTCTACGATGCCCGCCTAGCCGGCACTGCCGACAAGCTCACGGCCGCGCGGCGGGCGCTCCAGGGCAACTTCTTCCTGGCCTTGTTGGTAACCTACCTGCTCATGGCCGCGCTCTTCGAGTCGTTCGTCTACCCCTTGGTGATTTTGTTTTCCGTGCCCTTCGCCACGGTCGGCGGATTCATGGGACTGGCGGCGGTCAATACTTTCCTCACGTACCAGGCGCTCGACGTCGTTGCGATGTTGGGCTTCGTCATCCTCGTCGGCATCGTCGTCAACAATGCCATCCTGATCGTGCACCAGACCCTCAACTACATCCGGGATCGAGGCCTGCACTACCGTGAGGCACTCCGAGAGGCCGTGACCGACCGCATTCGTCCGATCTTCATGAGTACGACGACATCGGTCATGGGCATGGCCCCCTTGGTTCTCTTCCAGGGCGCCGGCTCGGAAATCTACCGCGGCCTGGGCAGCGTCGTGGTGGGTGGGCTGCTGGTTTCGACCTTCTTCACGCTGCTGCTGGTGCCGGCGGTTTTTTCACTGGTAATGGATCTGCAGGCCGCCCTGCGCAAGGCATGGCAACGTCGGACGGCGTCGGCGTCGGCGGAGGCCTGAGGTCTGAGGATAAGGGGGGGGACATGGCGCAAGAATTCGGAGTGATTGGCCTTGGGGTCATGGGGCAGAGCCTGGCGCTCAACATCGAGCGCAATGGATTCTCGGTCGCCGTCTACAACCGCCATCCCGAGACTACGAGCGAGTACCTCCAACAGCGCGCGGCGGGCAAACAAATCATCGGGGCTGCCTCGATGGCAGAGCTCGCTGCTGCCTTGCAGCGTCCACGTCGCATTCTGCTGATGGTCAAGGCCGGTGCCGTGGTCGATACTGTTCTCGATGAGCTCGTGCCGCACCTGGAGCCCGGAGACTTGGTGATCGACGGTGGCAACACGCTCTTTCGTGACACCGATCGACGCCAGGCCGCGCTCGCCGATCGCGGGCTGCGCTACGTCGGCATGGGTGTTTCCGGAGGCGAGGAGGGGGCTCTCAACGGCCCGAGCCTCATGCCCGGTGGCGAAAAGGAATCCTACGAGATTCTGCAACCGATGCTGAGCAGAATTGCCGCGCAGGTCGATAGCGGCCCCTGCGTTACCCACCTGGGACCTGGTGGGGCGGGGCATTTCGTCAAGATGGTGCACAACGGTATCGAGTATGGGCTGATGCAGCTCATCGCCGAGGCTTACGACCTCCTCAAGCATGGCTACGGGCTTTCATCCGCCGATCTACGACAGGTGTTCGGCGAGTGGAACGCCGGTGAGCTCGATTCATTCCTCATGGAGGTCGCCGCGAGGGTCGTCGATTTTCCCGACGACCAGGGCTCGGGCCGGCCCCTCACCGAGATGATTCTCGACCGTGCCGGTCAGAAGGGAACCGGCAAGTGGACCGTGATCACGGCACTGGAGCTCGGCGTGCCGGTACCGGTCATCAGTGCGGGAGTCAACGCGAGGCTGGTGTCGGCGATCAAGGAAGAACGAGTAGCTGCCGCGCCCATGTGGCCCCTATCGAAAGGAGAGTACCTGGCCTCCCCCACTGATCGGGACGACGCCCTGGTACAGGTGCGCGAAGCCGTCTACGCCGCCTGGATTTGCACCTACGCACAGGGATTCGCGCTCATGCGAGTCGCCTCGCAAGAGTACGGCTACGGGTTGGATCTGGCGGAGGTGGCGAGAATCTGGCGGGGCGGTTGCATCATCCGCGCGGCGTTGCTGGAGCCCATCCGCTCCGCCTTCCTGGGCCGGCCGGACCTGCCCAACCTCCTGGTCCACGAGGAGCTGCGGAGTGCCGTGGCGCGACGGCTGGGAAATTGGCGCGCCGCCATCAGCGCAGCCCTATCCTTCGGAATACCGGTGCCCGCGCTGAGCGCCGCACTGGCCTATCTGGACAGCTATCGGCGCGAGCGCCTGCCGGCCAACCTGCTGCAAGCCATGCGAGACGACTTCGGCGCGCACACCTACGAGCGCGTCGACCGCGACGGCAGCTTCCACACCGAGTGGGAATAGACCCGTTGAGAAACCCGGGCTTAGTTCCTGCTAGTGCCCGCCCATCATCTCCTCGCGAGCTGCCTTGAACTCGGTGCCGGGCTTCCATTCCGGCCATGCGTCGCCCTGGGCCAGAATCAGCGCGACTTCGTAGAGTGCCCGCACGTCCTGCTCGGCACCGCTGAAGTCCCACAGCGGATCGAACTCGTCGCTCGGCTGGTGATAGTGGACCTGGGTATAGGTCTCGCGGATCTCGTCGGCGAAGTCCGCAGGCTTGCCGATGAACTTTGCGCCGGTGCCGGTGTACAAGACCGGTACTCCGACCTTGGCAAAGGGAAACTGGTCGGCGCGATAGAAGTAGCCTTTTTCGGGCTCATCGTCCGGGGCCACTATTCTGCCATCGCCGGCGAGCACCTCGGTCAGGGTGTCGTCCAAGGTCGAGTTGCCGAATCCGACAATCAGGACATCCTCGGTGGGTCCCCAGGTGTTGAGGCCGTCGACGTTGATGAGTGCGAGTGTGTTTTCCAGGGGAACGATGGGGTTCGCCGCATAGTAGGCCGCCCCCAGCAGGCCCTGTTCCTCGGCCGTGGTCGCGATGAACAGGATAGAGCGACGCGCCCGCGGCTCCATCGTGGCGAAGGCCTCGGCAATTTCCAGAATGGCGCCGACGCCGCTGGCGTTGTCGAGAGCCCCGTTGTAGATGCCGTCACCCTCGATCGGGGAGCCGACACCGAGATGATCCCAATGTGCCGCAAACAGGATGTACTCGTCGGAGACCTCTGGGTCGCTGCCCTCGATCGCCCCGACCACGTTATTCGAAGAGGTGTGCCTCAGCGTGTTATCGAGGTGGGCGTTGGCTTGCACGCCCACCTCCACCGGCTCGAAGCTTTCGCTCACGGCAGCAGCGCTGAGCTCGTCGAGGTCTCGGCCCGCGGCGGCGAAGAGCTCGGCTCCCCGGTCCCAGGTTATCCAGCCTTGCAGTGGCGTCGGTGGCAGGGCCTCTTCCGGCGACGGTAGCGACATCTGCTCGCCCGACCAGGAGGACTCCACGACATTCCAGCCGTATCCGGCCGCGTCCGTTGCATGCACCAGGATGGCGCCCGCGGCTCCCTGGCGGGCTGCCTCCTCGTACTTGTAGGTCCAGCGTCCGTAGTAGGTCATCGCAGGTCCGCCAAAGCGCTCGACATCTTCGAGGGGGGGATCACCTACCAGCATCACGAGGACCTTGCCGGTCATGTCCTGGCCCTTGTAGTCGTCCCAATTCTCCTCGGGAGCGACGGTGCCGTAACCGACAAAGACCAGATCACCCTCGATATCGAGTGATTCCGTTTCGCTGGTGGTCCAGGTAACGAAGTCGGAGCCGTACTGTAGGGCCGGCAGGCTCGCGGAGCCGCCGGTGAGCTCCAGCGTCGCGGTCGCGGGGTCGGCGGTGATTCCCACCATCTCCACAGCCTGCAGGTATGTAGGAGCGCCCTCGGGGTCGTCCGAGGGGTCGCCAACGGGCACCAGCCCAATGCGCTCGTAGGCGGCCTGGATGTACTCGAGGGTCGGGGGCTCGCCCGGGCCCGCGGGGCCGCGACCCTGGAACCTGTCGTCGGATAGCTCGCGCGTGTAGGTGGCGAGCTCCTCGGCGCTGATGGTGGCGGCACCACCGTCACCGGGCGACGTGCCGACGCCACAGCCCCAGGTCAATGGAGCCACAACGAGAATGGCCAGCAAGCTGCAAAGCGTACGATTCGAGAGTCTGGACGTCATCCGTTTTCTTCCTCTCTGTAGGAGATGCGATAGATCGCTCCGTTACGATCGTCACTGATGTAGAGAGCACCGTCGGGTCCCACCGATAGGTCCACCGGCCGGGCCCAGGCGCCTTCGGGCCGGAGAAAGCCGGTGGCGAAAGGTCGCCGATCGGCAGGCACCGACCTGTCTTCACCTTCGAGATTGATGTGGAGCACTTGGTAACCGACGGGGCTGGAGCGGTTCCAGGACCCGTGCTGGGCGATGAACAGGTCACCATGGTACTCGATGGGAAACGTGTCGCCGCTGTAGAAGGTCAAACCGAGGGGTGCGCTATGTGCTTGCAGGCTAACCAGGGGCGGCACGCTGGCAGCGACTTTCTCGGGGGCCGCGGCGCCGAGCTCGGGATCAGGGATCTTCTCACCATAGGCATAGGGCCAGCCATAGAACTGACCCTGACGCAGGATGTTGACCTCCTCGGGGGGCAGATCGTCGCCGAGCCAGTCACGGCCGTTGTCGGTGGCCCAGAGATCTCCGGTGACGGGGTGGAACGCGATTCCCACGCTGTTGCGAAGCCCGCCGGCAAAGACCGTCTCCTCCTCGCCAGTGGCCGTATAGCGCGTCACCGCTGCACGGCGGGCATCCTCCTCCTCGCAAGCATTGCAGGATGATCCTGCCGCAACATAGAGCATGCCGTCAGGACCGAAGGCGATGGTGCGGGTCCAATGCTGCCCGCCGGCCGGGAGATCGGCCACGACCACCTCCGGATCGCCGCGGGCCGGCTGCCCCTCCTCGAAGGGATAGCGGATTACTCGTCCGGTCTCAGCCAGGTAGAGATATCCCTCGTGAAACGCCAGCCCATGCACGCGATTCAAGCCCGTAACCCAAATGATCACCTCGTCGGCCACACCATCATTGTCGTGGTCGGGAAGGGCCACGACCTCGCCGTCGGTAGGCTCGGTGACGTAAAGTACTCCCTGCGGGCTCCACGCCATGAAGCGCGGCTGGTCGAGCTCGTGCGCGAACAGGTTCATCTGGAAGCCGTCAGGCAGCCGTACGAGCTCGATCGGCGGAAGCGTCTGTGCCGCCGTCGAGGTAGGTTCTTCAGGACTCGAGCATGCTGCCAGCGCGCAGCCGAGGATCGTGGCAGCCAAGCATGGGACGGTTCGGGAAACGCTCATGTCGGGGCTCCGGTGATTTTTCCGCGGCGCGTCGCTCTGATACCGTACCAGGAACGCAGCATCTCGCAACGCATCCGCAGAGGCCGGAAAGATGAAGGGAGACCCCTGGGCGCCGTCGTGGAAGCTCGATGTCGGTGTGCATACCGACGTCGGCCGTGCGCGACAGCGCAACGAGGACACTGCCAAGGTCAGCGCCACCCCGGCGCTGCTGAGCGTCGCCGACGGCATGGGCGGGCACCGTGGTGGAGACCGGGCCAGCAACATCGCGGTGGAAGCCCTGCACGAGTACATCAGGCAGGCCCACGAACAAGGTGTCGAGCCCGGAGAAGACCTTCTGTACGAGGCTTTCGAGACCGCCAACATCCTGATCCTCAACGACGCCACACGAAACCCGCAGTTCCAGGGAATGGGGACCACGCTCACCGCCATGCTGTTCGCGACCCATGGCACGTTCCTCGCTCACGTCGGGGACAGCCGCGCCTGGCGCTTGCGGGACGGGGAGCCGGTGCAGATTACCCACGATCATTCTCTGGTGGCCGAGCAGGTGCGCGAGGGCTCGTTGACCGAGGAGGAGGCGCGGGTGCACCCGAGCCGGCACGTCCTCAGCCGAGTGCTTGGCTTCATGGCGGATGTAACTTTCGATACGATGACGGTGGATGTGCAGCCTGACGATACGTACGTTCTGGCCTCCGACGGGCTGGAGCGAGGGCTCGACGCCGATGACATCATTCGTCTGGTATCGGCTGAGGCAAGTGCCGAGGATGCAGCTCGCAGTTTGGTCAATACAGCCTGTGAGCGCGATGGGGGTGACAACATCACCGCGATCGTGGTGCGCTGCCTTGCTCTCTAGTCCGACACCTTGACACTCGAGTTGGACCGCGTGTAGCGTCCATCCGGGCGATACGCAGCTTTTCGAGCTCGAGGGAGGTTCAACGGTGCGTAGGGGATTGCCAAGGTGCGGGGACCGCAAGGGCACCTCTCGAGTCTGCCGCCTCAAGCATGACGAGGCCGGGCAGTCAACGCTCGAGTACGCGCTGCTGGTCGCTTTCTTTCTTTTTGTCTTCATCTTCTTGGAACGGCAGACGACGCAACTGTTAATCGATTGGTTCGCCGCCACCGTGGCCGCAATTGCCGGGCCTGCGGTGTGACGGAAACCGTCGAAAAGGAGGCGTAGCCATGCGGTGGATTCGTCATCTCGTGTTCGGCTCGCTCGATTCGCTCGAGCTTCGTCGCGAGAATGGTCAGGGGACCCTCGAGTACGTTCTGATCATCGCGCTTGTCGTGGTGGTGATCCTCGGCCTGCTCTGGTTGCTGCGGGAGCAGATCGGCCAGGTCGTTGTGTGGGCCACACAGACGATCGGCACATGGTTCGGTCAGGCGCAGAGCGCGCCAGGTACCTAGTCGCGCTCGGCATACCTCAAGGGAATCGTGATCGTCGCCAGATCCTGGTATCAGCATCTCGGCACGGGTGCCTACCGTGCCGCTGTGCTCACCGATGCCCGCTGGAGAATGTTCAAGGCGGGCGTCGGCGAGCGCTGGCGCCGGTCGATGCGTTCGGCCGAGGCTGGTCAATCGACTCTCGAGTACGCGTTGATCCTCGGTCTGATCAGCGTGCCGCTGGCGCTCCTGATCTTGACCGGATTGGAATGGCTGTTCAGGGAGCTGATTCGACGCATCGTCGACGATTTCACCAACGGGCCGTCCTAGACATCACCGGCGCCAGGGGGCAAGGACGGCCATACGCAGCCGGCAAGGGAGGAGAAGCGTGATCAGGAAGGACGTCAGCGGTCAGACCACGGTCGAGTTCGCCCTCCTGATCCTTTTCTTCTTCGTTGCCTTCTTCTCGGTCATCCAGGTAGGGCTGATTGCTGTCCACAAGCACGAGCTCAATGGCTTTTGCTTCGAGACCGCCCGCTACTGGTCGCTGATGGTCAACCCCGACATCGACGATGCGATCAACGCAGTCTCCACGGCTTTCCGCGAGAACCGTGACGAGACGCCGATGGCCGAGTTCATGGCCGTGACGCTGAACGCCCGGGCTTGTAAGGACGGGATCAGGTTCTACGGATGGATCCCTCTTCTCATTCCAGGTGCCGCCCACCTGATTACCGATGAGCTCGGAACCGGAGGCAGGCCCTACGAGGGCATTGCTGCCGCCGCGGCCAGCTCCTTGAACTTGCCCTTGAAGCGCGCAGTGGCCGTGCGGATATGGGTGCCGATGACTCTCGAGCCAACTCTGGGGTTGGACAAGGATGGGTGTGGGGGGCCGGACGAGCCGCCCTGCTACGACAACGACGGGTGCGGTGGCTCTGGGCAGCCCAGGTGCCCTGACAGCAGGCCGTCGTTGCCGACGTGCGGAGGGTTCTGATCGACGATGGGCTATCCGGCCGAGTGCATGCACAGTTTCCGACGAGACCAGCGCGGTCAGCTTACCGTGCTGTTCGCCTTGGGATTGTTCACCCTGCTGCTGTTTCTGACTCTGACGGTGAACATCGGCCAGGCGGCTGTGCGACGGCACCAGGTGCAGTTCATTGCGGATATGGGCGCGCTGACAGGCTCTTCCGTCCAGGCGCGTGGCCTCAACCTGATGACACGGCTCAACGCGCTATCGCTACGTACCTTCAACGTCTTTTCGGTTCGCAGCCGTGTCAGCGGCTACCGCAATCATCGCATTCCGTTGCTCTCCATCGCGAGGCGCTTGATCCCTGTGGGCCCGGCAACCATGTGGGCCGGAGACGAAAAGGATGCCTTCAAGAATATGGACCAGATTTTCTCGGCCATCCGTGTGTCGATACACGCTGCGAACACCTACTACGAGATCTTGGCGCGCCAGGCCGCATACGACGTGACCGAAAGAAACGTCAAGAGCCTGGTGGGCCCGGACAACTGGACCACGCTCAACCAGGAGCATCTCATCGCGCGGCCGGTGATGTCTGTGCTACCGGGGCTCAACTTCGACAACCTCTTCAGCCTCAACGGCCTGATGGACATGATCAACATGGTCCGCGGCATGTCAGGCAGCTTCAGTGGCCTTGCCACGGGCGTCACGGGTGTGCGGCCGCTCATCCCCAATTTCGCCGAGGATGGGGGGAAGGAAGGTGACCTCCTCGTCGTTCGCTACTGGACAGACCTATCGGACTGGCATACCACAATGTATGCAGCCGCTTACGCGGCTGCGGTGTGTCTCCCGGCAATCGAGATCCCGCCGGTGTACGCTGCCTGTGTTGTCCTGTGGGAAGGCCGGTTCGAGAGATTGATAGGTTTGGAGGACAAAATTCGCTGGGTCGACGGCCCCGCCTATCATGAGATGAGGGTCACTCTGCACCGTGCAGAGGGTAAAGAGAACGATACCCACTTCCTTTTTTGGGCCCGGCTGCCGACCACGAGCTCGGCGATGGGCTCGTTGGTCTTCGCCGATATGCCCAGCATGGTGGCCTTCTCTGCAGCCCGGCCTGTGGGCGGGAGCTTCGGCACCAAGCCCAAACCGACGGCCCTGGGATCCAACATCCCGAGGATTGGGTGGATTCTCAGCTTGCTCGGGGCCGTCAACATTCAGCCCAGCGAGCACCTCGATGACAGCTACAAGTACAAGATGGAGTATCTCGACAGCAAGGACGGTCGGTTGCCGAGCATCTACTGGTACCACTCCTGGCAAATACCGGAGTACCAGCCACGTTTGGTGCCGATCGAGCGCCGCTATCTCGACCTGACCGGCCACCAAAATCTGAAAAACGAACGTGAGAGACTCAACCTGCCGGAGGATTACTGGGAACAGATCGACCGCATGGTCCAGATGTATCGACAATGAGCATTGAGCATCCGTTGTTGAGAAACCATCAGATGAACGCGACCGGACAACAGATTGCAGATGAGCGTGGCCAGGCGGCGGTGGAGTTCGTCTTCTTCTTCCTCGCCGTCGTCTTCATGCTGATGTTCATCATGACAATGTTCTTTTTCGCTCAAGATTTCTTTCAGGGGATCACGCAGGCTCGCTACGACATGCTCGTGGACTTTCGCGACACGCTTCCGTACAACGTCGACGCCGACACGGCCTATGGCGATCTGGTTCGCGTTCGGCTGCGCAGATTTCCCTTCATGGGGCGCTTCACCCGCGGGATCCCCCCGATCACGAAGAGGACCCGTCTGGTCGGTGGCGCCAAGCCCCCGTACACCGTTTCGGGGCCGGCAGAGTGCGCCGCCGCCGCGGTGCTCGTGAGAATTTGGGCGGGAACCAAAAACGATACCGTACCGGGGGGGGTCTGGATGGGAACCGGGGTCGCGGCGGCCGCTTGCGTGGTTTATGCAATTGAGTGATTTGACGAACGTGACGTGTCTGCCGCATGCGGGCACGAGCTCAAGGAGGCAGTGGTGAGCAAGAAGCTGAAGATCATTATCGCTCTGATCGCGGGGCTGTTCGCGGTCATCATCGCGCTGGGCTATCTGCAGGCCCGTGAAAGTCAGCTCATCGGGATGGCGCAGCCGGTGAGCATCGTGATGGTGACCCAAGACCTGCCACAGGGCCATGTGATCAACAGCGAGGATCTGGTTCTCGGGGACGTACCATCGCGGTATGCCCAGCCGGGCAACTTCAACGATGTCCGCGACGTCATTGACCGCATCGTCGTCGTGGCCCTCCTCGAGGGGGAGCAGGTCACCGCCAGCAAGGTCGCCTTCGCGGGCGTCGAGCCACTTGCCTCTAAGCTGCCGGCAGGGATGCGCGGTGTAACCGTAGCGGTCAACGAGGTGAGCGGCGTGGCCGGGCTGCCGATGCCGGGCGACTATGTCGATGTCGTCGGCATTTTCGAGCTCGGCAGCCGTCGCGAGGACGTCATCACGCAGGCTCGCTTTCTGCTGCAGAACGTTCTGGTGGCCGCCGTCGATCGCAATACCGGTAGCGTAGTGCAGGCCGCCGACGAGACTCCGGCAGGGGCCGGTACCTCGGCCCAGCAATCCGCGACGACGGTGACTCTCGCGCTGAATCCCGAGGACGCACAGCGGATCGTACTGGCGCAGGAGCTCGGTCGCCTGTTCCTGCTGCTGCGCTCGAGCCGTGAGACCGAGGGTGTGCTCGCTTTCGAGCTCCTCGACGCCCAGAAGCTCCTCGACTCCGATTTGCCGATTTGGACGCCGGCCATGGAGGAAGCGGAGTTCCGCCGCCAGCTCCTGCAACAGATTCAGTAGGTGCGATATGCGATCTCCACAGCTATCGGTTGAGCTCCTGCGGACCGGACTGATCGGCACCCGAGTGTTGTCCCTGGTGTTGTCCTTGGTGTTGTCCTTGATGCTGTCCTCGGGACTGGTGCCGTCATCCGCTGGAGCCGCGCCCGCCGGCATGGCCGGCCAGGGGCGGTCGCAGCAGGACGTGCAGCTCGAGGATCAGTACCTGCAGGTCGGTCAGAGTGTGACCCTGACGGTGCCTTATCGGATCGGACGCGTGTTGATCGCCGACCAGGATATTTGCACCGGTCAGTTCACCTTGCGTTCCTCCACCCTGGAGGTGCTGACGCGTGAGGCCGGTAAGACGGAGTTTATCATCCACGATGTCGCCAATCAGGTGCGCGACACCTTCTATGTCAATGTATTGAGCCGCGAGGCGATGTCGCTGTGGCAGGAGACGCAGCGGCTTTTCGCCGATATCGAGGGCCTGGAGATCGTCGTCGACGGCGACAACGTCGTCCTGCGCGGATCGCTATTCTCGCAGCTCGACCTCGACCGGGTAGAGGCGGAGGCGACCCGCTCGGCGAAGCTCTACAGCGAGGTCAGCCTCGACCCCATGGTCTACGTCGTGCTGCACGGCCCCAGCGCCCGCTATCGGGCTCGTTACCTGATGTTCGAGGAGTTCGACTACGAGGACTGGCACCATGGAGAAAGACATCCGCATGGCGCCATTCTGCTGGAGAACTTCCAGCTCCTGGTGCTGCGTACCGAGGGGCCCGATGAACAGATCATCGACGAGCGTGCCCGCGGGCTGGTTGACCGTCTCAACGAAGCCTTGCTCGACATCGCCGAGGGTAGGGGAGGCTCCTTCGAGGTCATCTACGACCAGCGCATGCCCGCCGTCGCCTTCCGCCGGGCCGGTCGTGACCCGCTGGTGATCGCGCATGTGCGCGGTGGTGATGTAATCGGCTACCGGCGACGCAGTCCCGGCTACGACATCTCGAACGACAGCAATGACCGGGTCACGGCCGACCTGATTGCCGCATGGTGGCGTGCCGTGATCTCCGATGCGGCCGCAATGTTCATTCGCAAGCAGCCACCCTCCTCGGCGAGTCGCACGGAGGAAGGAAGCGTGCTGCGGCTCATTTACGAGCGTGCCCGCGCGCGCAGCGGTGATATCCCGTCGACGTTGGAGCTCGTCGAGGCGCTCGATAGCGCCGATGCCTACGAGCGCCGTCAGCTCGAGGCGCTGGGCCTGCGTGTGCCGGCTGATTTCCGGGGTGGTTGATGAGCACCCGCGGCAGGAGGTGAGATGGGCGGACGCCTGATTGCGATCACGTCCCAAAAGGGCGGCGTGGGGAAGACCACGCTGGCCACCAACATGGCATGCGTGGCCGCGCGTGAGCTCCAGCAGGACGTTGCTCTGGTGCAGCTCGAGCTCCCGTTCGCGGGCGACAGTACCGTGCTGTTCGGCGGCGAGCGCGGGGAGACCCTCGGGTCGCTCGCGGACGATCTGCCCGAGATGACCGCCGATATGTTCGCCGAGCGCTTGGTGCGCCATGCCTCGGGAGTCGTGATTGTGCCTGCTGCGCTCGATCTGGCAATCGCCGAGCTGGTCACCCCCGCCGTTGCCGCCGAGGCCATCGACCTGCTGCTGCGGGCCTTTCCTTTTGTCATCGCTGACATCGGACGTGGCACCGATGGCCTGGCAGCCGAGGCTCTCGACCGTGCAAGCGCCGTCATCGTGCCAACGGGGCCGGATCTTCTCGACGTGAACTGCGGCCGCAAGAGCTTGGAGTACCTGCAGGGAATGATGTACCCGCAGGAACGCATCCGGGTGCTCCTGAATCGCGAGCACGATGGCCAGCGCATCAGTCTCAAGATCATCGAGCTGAACCTCGGACAACCCGTCGCCTTCTCGGTGCCCGAGGATGCCAAGGCTCTCGGCGAGGCCTCGTTGCAGGGCCAGCCATTGGCAGTGGGCAACCGACGACATCCCATCACCCGCGCCCTCGCCAAAATCGTCAAGGAGCTCCTCAGCGAAGAGCCATTGGCGGAGGGGACTCGCATCGGGGTGCGGCGACCGGCCCCGGAGCCCGGTTCCGCTGGCCCCGCTCGTGCCGGCGCCAAGCCGTCGGCAGCCGCAGCATCACGCTTGCAGGAGCCGGGCCGGGCCATTACGGGCCTCTCGGCCGATGACGTCATCGACGTCAAGCGGGCGGTTCATCGGCGCCTGGTCGATGAAATGAACCTGCGCGATGTCGACTACAAGGCCCTCAAGTCGGGTCCCCAGGCGCGTGACCTGCGCCTGCGCGCGGAACAGATGATTGCCCGCCTGCTCGACGAAGAGGCACCGCAGGTCTCCGACAAGGGAGCCCGCCTGACCTTAGCCCGTGACATCCTCAACGAGGCACTCGGGCTCGGTCCTCTGGAGTACTACCTGGCCGATGAGTCCGTCAGCGAGGTGATGGTGAATTCGGCGGAGGATATCTACATCGAGCGCCACGGTCGCCTCGAGAAGACCCCTCATTCCTTCACCGGCGAGGAGCAACTGCGGACGATTATCGAGAGAATCGTCGTGGAGGTGGGGCGGCGCATCGACGAGAACTCGCCGATGGTGGACGCGCGTCTGCCCGACGGCTCGCGTGTCAACGCCATCATCCCACCTCTGACGCTGGACGGCTCGGTGCTGACGATCCGCAAGTTTTCCAGCACGCCGCTGGAAATCAAGGATCTGATCGCTTACGGGTCACTTTCCGAGCAGATGGCGGAGTTCCTGCGTGTCTGTGTGGTGGCGCGCAAGAACATGGTGATCTCGGGAGGCACGGGCAGCGGCAAGACGACTCTCCTGAATGTCCTGTCCGGCTACATTCCCGATGACGATCGCATCATCACGATCGAAGATTCAGCCGAGCTCCAACTCCCCCAGGATCATGTCGTTCGCTTGGAGACCCGACCGCCCAACATCGAGGGCGAGGGAGCCGTGACGATTCGCGACCTGGTGCGCAACTCCCTCCGCATGCGGCCGGACCGAATTGTCGTCGGTGAATGTCGCGGCGGTGAAGCCCTGGACATGTTGCAGGCCATGAACACGGGGCACGATGGGTCGCTCACCACGGTGCACGCCAACACGCCACGCGACGCGCTGGCCCGCCTCGAAACGATGTCGCTGATGGCCGGTATCGACCTGCCCTCGAAGGCCATCCGCGATCAGATTGTGGCTGCCATCGATGTCATCGTGCAGCAGGAACGCCTGCGTGACGGCAGCAGGCGGGTGGTGGCGATTTCGGAGCTGACCGGCATGGAGGGCAACGTGTTCACCATGCAGGACCTGTTTGAGTTCAAGAAGACGGGCATGGAGGGCCAGAAGGTAGTTGGCCATCACCAGCCGACGGGACTGATCCCGAGCTTCCTCGATGGCCTGCGAGAGCAGGGCTTCGAGGTGCCGCGCGAGATCTTCCTTCATCAAATGGCATAGATATCCGAGTGGAGAGGCGCAAATGACCGGGACGTTCATAGTCGCAGGAATAGTTGGCCTCCTCTTCATGCTTGCCGGCTGGCTCCTCGCGGATGATGTGATGCGCCTGTATCGAAAGTACGAAGACTGGGTTACCAGTGAGCTTGAGCTGAATCTGGGGTTCCTGGGCTGGCGCGTCGACAAAGCCCGAGCGACCAAGATGTTGCGATGGACCGTGGGAGGAGGCTTCCTTGTCGGGGTGCTGATCTCGTGGTCACCCATGGTGGGGGTATACGCCGGCCTGCTGTTCGGAGCCTTGCCGGTTCCCCTGGTGCGCTACCTGCGCTCACGTCGATGGCATGCCTTCGATGAACAGCTTCTCGACGCCGTTACTTTGCTTCGTAACGGGCTGAAGTCGGGCCTGGCCTTGCCGCAATCGATGGAGCTGCTGGTGCGCGAGATGCACTCGCCGATCAACGAGGAGTTCGAACAGGTGCTCAAGGAAGTGCAGATGGGGCGGACCCTCGACGAGGCGCTGATCGCCCTGAACGAGCGCATCGTGCACCCGGAGCTCGATTTGCTGGTCAGCTCGATCGTTACCTTGCGGCGGACCGGTGGCAACATGACCGAGACGTTCGAGCTGATCACCGACACGATCCAGCAGCGCGTGCGTGTGGAGGGCAAGATTCGAGCGCTGACCGCACAGGGTATGACGCAGGCCTACATCCTGGTCAGCATGCCCTACATCCTGGGTCTGGTCGTTTACCTCATGGATCCCAGTTATATGCGGCCGATGTTCGAGACCGTCGTCGGATGGCTTCTGCTGACTTTGATGACAGCCATGGTCATGACCGCCTGGTTCGTGATCAAACAGATCGTCACGATCGAGGTATAGAGCGATGCCCGTACAAGCATTCTCCTTCCTGTCGGTCTTCTTCCTCACTCTTGTTTCGGTTACCTATATCGTCTATCAGTTGCTCCCGGACAAGCATCAGCTGCAGGCTCTGCGTCGCACCGCCGATTCCATGGCGGCGCGAGGAGAGAAGCCGGCCATCTTCAACATCTTTCGCATGCCGCTGGCGATGTTGCTGCCCTTCGCGGCCGACAAGGGGTCGGAACGATACCGAAAACGCAAGAAGGAGCATCTCGAGAGGGCCGGTCTCGATCAGTCTCTGATGGTTGACGAGATCATCGCCATGAAGATGTGGCTAACCCTGGTGATGTTTCTGGCGGTCCTCGTCTACCCGATTCCGATGATCTTCAAGCTCTTCATCGGCTTGTTCGGCTTCGTATTTCCCGACCTTTGGCTCTACGACCGCGCCAAGGCGAGGCGCGTCCAGATGATCAAACAGCTTCCCTTCACACTCGATTTGCTGGTGCTGCTGGTGGAGGCAGGGCTGGACTTCACCGCTGCGATTGCCCAAGCCGTCGAGAAGATGAGGCCGGGCCCGCTGCGCGATGAGTTCGATCGTCTGCTGAAGGACTCCCGTCTCGGTGCTTCCAGGGTCGAGGCGCTCAAGTCGATGGCTGACCGGGTGCGTTTGAAGGAAATCACGACGCTCACCGCGGCCCTCATCCAGGCCAGCGAGCTCGGCTCCAGTATCGGTCGCACCCTGCGGCAGCAGTCCGAGATCATGCGCGCCTATCGCTTCCAGGAGGCCGAACGTCAGGGTGGCGCTGCTTCCCAGAAGATGCTGGTGCCCATGGTCCTGTTTATTCTGCCGGCGGTATTCATCATCATTCTGGGCCCGTCGGCCGTACGGTTCATCTATGGCATTTATTGAGACAGATGATGGTTGATCGCAGCACCGAAGTGGTCGACATCGGCTCGATCCCGACGGCCTCGGGAGTTTGGCAACGGTGCCGGGGGCTCATAGGCGCCGACTCGGAGCGTGTCTCCAAGGGACTCGCCCTGCCGCATTGCCAGTCGGTGCACACGTTCGGCATGCGGGTGTCGCTCGACCTCATTTTCGTAGACCGCGGTCGCCGCATCCTGAGGGTATGCCGCGACGTCCCTCCCGGGCGCCTCGTGTGGGGCGGCCTGCGTGCGTCGACGGTGCTGGAGTTGGCTGCGGGCGATGCCCGGAACCTCGGCCTCGAGCCCGGATGTGAGGTGCGATGGCACGACTGCTGATTATCGAAAGCGCGGATGGCGAGCAGCGAGTTCCGCTCAGCTCGCCGGTCTACGTTGTCGGTCGTGGTCTCGATTGTGAGATTCGACTCGCCGACCAGAGCCTGTCACGCCGGCACGCCCGTGTGTTGGTGCAGGAGTCAGGCTGCGTGATTGAAGACCTTGGCAGCAGCAATGGCACCTTCGTCAACGGCGAGCGTGTGAGCGGAGAGATTGCCTTGACCGCCGGCGATATCGTGCATTTCGGTGAGGTCAGCGCGGTCTTCACCGAGGAGGCCGAGGCTACGCCACGCAGACACGGCCGTGGGCGGCCCGAAGCTGCCCCGCCTCCTCCGCGCTCGTCAGGTGGAATCGGTCTGCGCCAGATGCTCGAGGGCGAGGTCGAGATCGAGAACGAGTTGCGGCAAGCGGCCTCGTCTTTGCGGCGACGTGGGCTGGGGGCCCGCTTCGGATGGCGATTCAAGCTCGTGGTGCTGGTCGGCGGGGTCTTGATGCTCGCTGGGGTGGTGGTAGGAGCCGTGCTCAGCTACCAACAGCGCGACGCCTGGATGAACCGGGCCTACCTCACACTGCGGCCTTTCGCGGCCGATAATCGCGCCGGCCTGGCGATTCGCGACGTGACGCTCCTTTCGGGAGACCTGGTGGAAGGCGACCCACGAGTCCTCAATCCCGTGGTCCTGACGGTGGACGGTGTCGTCATGTGGCCGCGGCGCGTGGCCGGGTCACCTTGGGATGGATGGCCGGAGCAGCCGCCTCCGAGCGACATCCGCTTTCGCCTGTTGCCTCCCGCGCCCGGAGCGCCCGAGACCCGTCTGCGCATGCTCCTGCCGGTCAAGGCAGGGGACCGCCACGTTGGCTGGGTGGCGGCCGAGTGGGACAAGGAGGCCGCCGGTGATCTGACTCGCCCGTGGGGTATCGTGCTCGCGGTGGCGGCGTTTCTCGTCCTGCTTTCCTACTTGGTTCTGGAAGGAGCCTCGAAATGGGTCACTCGGCCTCTGCGTGCCATGACCGCCGAAGTGCTGGGCGCGAGTGGGGAGGAGCGCCTGCATCTGGAGGCACCGGCGGACGTGCCGGAGCTCGGGGAGCTCATAGAGGCCGTGCGCACCGCCTTGAGTGCACGCGAGGCAAGACAGAGTGACACAGGCGGTGAGACGGCAGGGCGCATCGACGAGTGGGCGGAACATCTCCCTGTTCCGATGGTTCTCATCGATGATCAATACCGGGTTGTGGCCTCGAACGCGAGGGGTAGAGAGCTACTGAGCTTGGCGTCGGCAGGGGGGTCAGGGAGAGGTGGCGTGCACCTGGCGCGGGCGCTGCAGGGCAGCTACTTTGGTGGCGAGGTCATTCGCCTGTTGAAGGCTTGCCAACCGGGCGAAGCGGATCATCTCGACATCGAGCTGCGCCGGGGCGAGGCAGACGTGCCCGTTACGGTATGCGTGAGCAGACCATCGACTCGCGTCGGATACGCTGCGGCCCTGGCCGTGATCGAGCACGCACGCGGGGAAGGACGATAGCAAATATGGCCGAAGTCGCCAGCTTGAAGGCCGTGGCCGGGCGGCAGAGGGGGTCTGCCTGGAAACTCGAGCGCAGCGTGGTGCGCCTCGGCAGGGCAGCGGACTGTGACATCCCCTTGGATGACTCTCTGGCCTCCCGCTATCACGCCGAGATCCACGTTACGGGTCAAGGTCTGCGCGTCAAAGACCTCGGCAGCACGAACAAGACCATGGTGAATGGCTCTCCCATCAGCGAGGTGTCGCTGAACGACGGGGACCAAATCCAGATCGGCAACACCCGGCTGCAAGTTGTGCTCGGTGGGGCGCCGCAGCCCGCCGCCGCGCAGGCCGCAGCAGCGCCGCCCAAACCGCCATCGCAGCCGGCCACGCCACCGGCCCCTGCCGAAAGAGCGCTGGCTCCATCACGCGGCGGTCGAATCCGCTTCCTCGCGGTCATCCTGGTGGTCGTTATCCTCGGCTTTGCGGCGGTGATCCTTCTGACCAGCGGGGAGGATTCCGCGACCGGGCCTACGGGAGGCGCAGGGGCCTTCGGCGAGCCTGCCTCGGGACCGGCTGTGGCGTTTCCCACTCTATCTGAAGGAGCGCAAGACGCCGGCTCGGATACCGTCTACCCGGAGAATGCGGTTGCACTCTACGAGGAGGGATTGTCCCTCTTCCAGTACGGTCGTCTGGTACGAGCCCGGGAAACCCTCGAAACAGTCCTGCAAATCGCGCCCGATCATCGTGAGGCCCAGGACATTTTGCGTCGTACCGAGTCAGCCATCGATTCTCGGGTGGAGGCCTCGATGCAGCGGGCTCGCTCGGCAATGGAAGCGCTGCGCTATGAGGAAGCCCGGCGGGTACTCGATGAAGTATTTTTCCTGCTCGAAGAGGGCGACGATCGTTTGGTTGAAGCCCAGAGAATCCGGGATCGAGTAGGACAGTAACGACACAGTAGCAATAAGGAGATGGCCGATATGACCGATCCGCAGTCCTTGGATCTGCGACTGATCGTCAAGCGTCACGGGCTGATTCTCGATGAGCGCCCCGTTGACCAGGACACGCTGAGCGTCGGTCGTGATCCCGACTGTGACATCGTGCTCGACGATCCAGCCTCATCGCGGCGGGTGGCAGAGTTCGTTTTCGAGGAAGGCGCCCTTTGGGTCGTGGATTCCGGCAGCATGGGTGGCATCAGCGTTGCGGGTGAGGTTGTGGATCGTCGTCGCCTGCGACCCGGGGACGAAGTTGAAATCGGCTCGTTCATCATCGAGCTACGTGGCAACGTGGAGGCAGCCGCGGCGGCGGAGCCGACCATGGTGGTCGGCCCCGATATCGCCCCCGATGGAGACCGCACCGTCGCTCTGGCCGACATGCAGGCGAAGCCCGTGCTGGTGATGCCCGACGGCTCCCGTCTCGAGCTTGTCGACGGCACGCTGGTTCTGGGTCGCAGCGCCGAGTGCGACATCCTGTTGGACTCGACTGCGGCCTCCAAGCGCCACGCCGAGCTTCGCATCCACGGCGGCTCGGTCATTCTGGTCGATCTGGGTTCCACCAACGGCAGTCGCGTCAACGGCGAGATGGTGCAGGAGCGCGCGTTGGCGAGTGGAGACAGCATTGAGCTGGCTGACGTCACGCTGCAGGTCGAGCTGCCTGGCGCCGCTCTGGGTGGGGTGGGTGGGGTGGCAACGGCGGAGGCGGCCGGCGGCGATGCGACCGTCGTGGCCGGTGCCGATCTGCAACAGCAGATCCGCGACGAAGCCGCAGCGATGGCGCGTGACCAGATCAGGGTGGAGGCGCCACCGAAGAGAAGGCGACTTCTGCTCATAGTGGCAACGGCGACCGCGGCCATTGTGGTTGGTCTGATCGCCATCTCGGTCCTCGCGCCGAGCCCGGATCCCGAGGTCGTCGAGCCCGAGGCCGAGCCGGTAGCCGCTGCTACGCCCGCGGAGCTGATCCGCCAGGGGTTGGAGTTGTACGAGTCGGGAGAGGTCCTCGATGCTGTCGACCTCTGGGAACAGGCGATTGCGCTCGATCCGACGAACTTCGACCTGGTCGATCGCTATGCTCAGACCCTTTATCGAATCGGACTGATTTACGAGGGTGACAGGCAGGTGGATCGGGCCATCGAGTCGTGGCGACGGCTGACGTCGCAGATGCAGAATTCCGAGCACTCCTACGTCGTCCGCGCGGCATCCAAGCTGCGCAAGTACGAGTAACCACGGTGAACGAGAGCGAACTTTCACAACGTTTGGCAGATGCGCTCGAACGGGTCGGGTTCATCGATGGTAAGCGGCGCGCCCAGGTTGAATCCCTCATGGCTGAGCGCGACCTTTCCTTCGAGATGGCTCTCTACCAAGTCGAGCCGCCATCACGTGAGCGACTGAAGACGATCCTCGAGGAGGTCACGGGCGAGACCTGCCTGGATCCGTCGATCATGAACCTGAACGATCAGTTCATCGCTCAGGTCAAGCAGCTCATCGATCCCCGCGTGCTGGTAGTCACTCGCTCATTCCCCGTACAGCTCGAGAGCAACCGCCTGCACGTGGCCCTCGTGAACCCGACGAACGAAGATGTTTTGTCCCGGCTCGAAGGCCTGTCCGGTATGCGGATCACCCCGCATGTGGCACCGGAGCGGGGCATTGCGGACGTACTCGAGCAGCACTGCGCAGAGTCAATCCGCGCCTTGCGCTCCGCTGACAAGGACGACTATGTGGGTGTCTGCGACACGGTCTTCGAGGAAATGCAGGCTCTGGAGATGAAGGAGTATTCCGAGCCGGCCATGCGCTTGTTCGCGCGACTCGGGGAAGCCATCGCCCAGGACGAGGAGGCCGGCATCAAGCGCGCCATACGCGAGCTCGAGTGCGTGCGCCTGCTGCACCAGATTCTCAACCGCATGACGTGGGCGGGCGCCAGCGATATCCACTTCGAGCCACAAGAGGAAGGGCTACGTGTGCGAGCCCGCATCGATGGCGTGCTGCGAACGCAATGGCGGTGGCCTCGGCTCGCGGTCGTACCGGTGGTCGCGCGGATCAAGGCGATGTCCGACCTGGATCCGCTTCCCGCAGAGCAGCCTCTCGACAGCAACATCGACTACGGAGTGATTTACGGACGCGAGGTGGAATTCAGGGTCTCGACCCTGCCCTCGCTGTTCGGCGAGAAGGCGGTACTCCGCATTCTCGATCGCTCCAAGGGGAGGGTGGAGCTCAGCGATCTCGGTTTTGAACCCGAGACCTTCAAAGTGGCACAGCGCAACCTCGAGTCTCCGCACGGGCTGATCCTGGTGACCGGCCCCACCGGCAGCGGTAAGACGACGACCCTCTACGCCGCCCTGGACATCCTCAACCAGGAGGGTGTGAACATCGTTACCGCCGAGGATCCCGTCGAGTCGAAGATCCGGGGCACCACTCAAGTTCCGTGTGGCGAGGGCAAAGTGGTCTTCGCCGACGCTCTGCGCAGCTTCCTGCGGCAGGATCCCGACATCGTCATGGTCGGTGAGATTCGCGATCAGGATACGGCCGCGATCGCGCTTCGTGCCGCCCTTACGGGCCACCTGGTGTTGTCGACGCTGCACACTAACGACGCACCCTCGACAATCATGCGGCTCACCAACATGGGGCTCGAGTCCTTCATGGTCGGAGCGGCTTTGCGGATGGTGGTGGCGCAGCGCTTGGTGCGACGGCTGTGCAAGGAATGCCGCACAGGAGTCGAGGTCGACTCCGCCACCGAGAGGCTCATGAAGAACTCGGGAATCCCCGTTCCTAAACAGGTATTCGAGGCAGCGGGCTGCCCAGCCTGCAACAACAGTGGCTACAAAGGGCGGACCGGATTGTACGAAGTTTTGGAGGTCGACGATACGATCGAGCAGCTCATCGCAGACGGCGAGTCTCCGGGCGTCATCCGTAAGGCGGCGCGTGAAGCAGGGTGCAACTCGCTATTCGATGACGGACTGCTGAAGGTTGCCGACGGGCGTACTTCATTGGTTGAGGTGTACCGTGTGACCGCGGAGGCGGAATGATGAAGACAATCAAGGATTCAGAAAGCAACAGTGCGCGGGCCTCGATGATGGCCTCGGTGTCAGTAGCCATAGCGCTGCTCGCGCTGGCCAGCCCCGCGAGCGGCGCGCTCGCTCTGGGTGCCGGAGCACAACCGCAACCGCGCCAAGAAGCGGTGCAGGAATCCGTGCAAGGTGTCCTCGATCGCATCGAGTCGGCACTCGATGCCTCCGACCCCGCCGAGCTTCGCGACGCGGCCATGGGCAACGTCGGCCTGGCCGACAGCCGCGTCGATGACTACATCGAGATGGGGGTGAAGGCCGAGCTCGACGGTCGCAGCGGCGATGCCGCAGGGTACTTCAACCGTGCCGAGAGCTTGGCTCAGGTCACGAACGAGCTCGGCGCGGGAGGCGCGGCGCTCGACCGGGTCGGGCAAGCCCGGCAGTGGCGAGATCCCCAGCGTCAGGCATACGCCGAGGCACGCGAATGGCAGGACAAGGGTCTCGAAGCGCTCGGCGCCAATGACATGGAGGCTGCTATCGACCCCTACGACCACGCTGCGGACCTATACGACAAGATCGGCTACGATCACGGCGTTGCCGCGGTGCGGAATATCCAGGGGGAAACGTTGGGCAGGCTGGATCGTCCGGTCGAAGCGGCGGAGAAGCTGCGCCAGTCGGTCGACCTCTACGAACGCCTGGATGACGTCAACGGCTGGGCGCGATCGAGCGGGGCGCTGGGATCGACCTACGCGGCGCTGGGCCGCGTGGATGAGGCCACCGCTCAGCTTCGTCGTGCCAGTGAGCTCTCCGGCCGGGTCAACGATCGCGTGCTGCAAGCGCAGAACCTGGCCCGCTATGGCCGCTTCATGTCGAGCACGGGGCAGCATCTGGAGGCGGTGAAGGCCCTCGAGGACAGCGTGCGTCTCTCCGAGCTCGGCAGCAACCGCATCGAGCAGGCCACGAACCTGCGTTATCTGTCCGAGTCCTATCTGGAGGTCGGGCAGTACCAAGATGCGATGGACAGCGCTCGTAGCTCGATGAGTGCCCTGCAGCAGCTCGACCTCGAGCGCATGCTCGAGAGCTCCTTGGGATCTGACTCCATGCTGCGCCGCGCGACCGACGTGCTCGGCATTCAGAGCAGCTTTGACCTGAAACGATCTCTGGATTCGCTGCAGCGCGAGATACTGAAACGGATGGCGCAGCAGTAGGCACACAGGGGGCGGTCGGTGAGGGAACCGAGCGGCAGCAGCCTGCGCGGGGGGCTATTCCATTCTTGGTCGAAGGCACAAGATTCGCCCGGTAGCGTGGAGGATCGAGCTTTGCATGGAATAATGGGGGCCCATGAGCCTGCCTGAGTGCTACGGTCGCTACAAAGTGGAGAAGATCCTGGGCCGCGGTGCCATGGGTGTCGTCTATCTTGCCGAGGATCCGGTAATTGGTCGGCAGGTGGCGATCAAGGTGATCCAGGCTCACGCCGGCCTCGACAAAGAGGAGCTGGAGCAGCTCCAGGCGCGCTTCGAGAGGGAGTTCAAGTCGGCCGGCACGCTCTCGCACCCGAACATCGTCACCATCCACGACGTTGGCCAGGAGGATGATTGTTCCTTCATCGCCATGGAGTTCGTGAAGGGCGAAGGGCTCGATGAGGTCATTGCCTCCAACCGGGTGCTCTCCTTCAAAGAGATCGCCGACCTGACCCTGCAGATCTGCGATGGTCTCGATTACGCCCACGAGCGAGGCGTTATCCACCGAGATATCAAACCCGCCAACATCATCATCACTCGCGAGGGCCGTCCCAAGATCACCGACTTCGGCATCGCCAAGGTAACGACGACTACCCTGACCCGAACGGGCACCGTAATCGGAACACCTTCCTACATGTCGCCGGAGCAGGTTACCGGCCACCCCGTAACCGGCGCCTCCGATCAGTTTTCCGTGGCCGTCATGACCTACCAGTTGGCCACTGGTGAGCGGCCGTTCATCGGCGACAGCGCTACGACGATCATGTACAAGATCGTCCACGAGAAACCGGTGCGGCCCAAGGTATTGAATGCACGGCTTCCCGAGGCGCTCGATCGGGCTTTGATCAGGGGATTGGAGAAGGACCCCGCGCAGCGGTATCCGTCTTGTAATGCCTTCGCGGAGGCGGTGCGTAACGCTCTCGGCGCCGCACCGGCAGATGCGACGGTGGCGCTGACGGACCGCGGCGCAGCAACAGCTCTCTCCGCCGATTCGGAGGAGCTGCCCGTGCCCGCCCCGCCCTCCGGTGTGCCTCCTGCCGGCCCACTTCCGGCCGTTGCTCCGTTCGCCGCCCAGCCTAAGAGTCGGGCCCCCTTGATTGCCGGCATTGCGGCCGTTGCTGTCATCGTGGGCAGTCTGGGGATCTGGGCCGTCACGCGAGGAGGGGGAGGTGAAGACCGAGGGGTCTCGACGACGCCCACCACGATCCCAGCCGAAGGCGCGAGGCCGGGAGGGGGGCAACAGCCGGGCGACAACTCGGGACCTGACGCCTTCGTTGGCAGGATCGAGGTCGTGTCGCAGCCAAACGGGGCGACCATCATGGTCGATGGCATCGATCGCAGGCTCGTGACCCCGAGCCGGGTCACGCTGCGGGGAACCATCGGCGACAGGGTCCTTCTGGAGCTCGTGCGCAACGGTAACCTCGTTGCCAGCAAACAGGTGGTGCTCAATGATGGCATGGAGTCGATCTGGGATGCCGGCGTGATCGGCCCGGTCGCCCTCGACACGAGTGAGGATCCGCCGGATCCCGAGCCCGCCGAGGAGGAGGACAGACCGGGCGGTGGCGGGAGACGTGACGATCCGGTGGCAGCGGTACCCGAGACCTACACGATCACCAGCAACCCGACCGGTGCGCAGGTCTTTGTCGACGGTGAGGTCCAGGATGGTCGGACGCCGGTGGAAATCGGGATCCTGCCCGGCCAGAGGTACCAGGTGCGTGTGGAAATGGCGGGTTACACGACGGCGAGTTGGGCTTTCACCGATGCTGATCTGAATGAGACGCATCGCAGCACCCGTGAGCTCCTCTTCAACCTGGAGGCGGACACGCCTCCTGGTACCCTGGTGCTCACCAACGCGCCCTATCCGGTGAAAATCACGGCACGGCGGCTCAGCGACGCGGGCAGCCCGACGGGCCGTGCGCAGACCTTCGCGGCGGCGCAAAGCCTCGAGATCGAGCTCACTTCCGGGCTCTACGAGGTGGAGTTGAACGCTCCAAACGTTTATTTTCACCGCGTCGATCGCATGAGCATCCACCCCGAGGGTCGCCACCCCGTGGTGGTGCCCCGGGCGGTGAATGTGCGAGTGATTGCTTACCCCGCTAATTGCCGGGTGAGCATCGATGGCCGTTACCACGACTCGACGCCCTTCGGGGTCGGGCTCGTGATTGGTGAGCACGAGTTCCACTTCGACTGGTCGGCCGTGGGCGAGGGTGAAAAGACCGTCCGTCACACCGTCGCCCGCGAGGGCCAGCAGATCAGAGAACAATCAGGACGGCAATGAACATGGGCCTGAATAGAAGATTCGTTATTGGGCTGGCGGTGTTGTGTGCCAGCGTTCTGTCGGTCGCCTCGATCCCACACGCCGCTACGGCGATGGGTAGCTCCCCCGCCGGGCAGTCGGCGGAGGCTGCCCGGCGACTTTTCTTCGACGCCGAGAAGACCGCGCAAGAGGGTGATCTGGAAGCGGCGCTGCAGAAATACGAGCTTGTGGCACAGCAGTTCCCCGACCATGAGCTCGCCGATGATGCTCTGCTGCGCCTGGCGAGGGGACGCTGGGTGACCGGTAACACATCGGCCGCCGGGGAGATCATCGACCGGCTCAAATCGAACTACCAGGGCTCACCTGGCTCGGCCGGTGCCTTCGTTCTCGAGGCCGACATGCAGGTGGGCAGCGCGCAGGGAGTGCACGACCTGCAGGACGCTCGCGAGACGTTGGAGCTGGTGCCGACTCTATACGGCCGGGCCGAGTACCCCAGGTTGGAGTGGCGGGCACAGGCGCTCATGCGCACGGGCGAGGTAAGCGTTCTCCTCGGCGAGGTCGACAATGCCGCGGCGGCCTTCCTGGCGGCCATCGAAGACGAGCCGGCCTCGGCCTGGACGGCCGCCGCCCAGCTTGGGTTGGCCACGGTTCTGCTGCGCTC